>Ga0056119_1000047_pt1 | contig 31833 bp, 23 predicted proteins | sample WorMettaBAHAMAS1_FD_80076 | JGI IMG/M metagenome (GOLD analysis project Ga0056119, IMG submission 80076) | Marine gutless worms symbiont microbial communities from Max Planck institute for Marine Microbiology, Germany - Olavius tantulus BAHAMAS.1 ...
GTCCAGTGAAGTTTTTAGCCCATCTCCGTCCCGTGTCCATTCTGACCACTTTTTCAGCTGCTCGGTGTGTCTTTCTTCAACTTTTTGTCTTATGGTGACATTCTGGGTGCCGGTTGCGGTTTCCTTCTCGGGAATCTTTGGGAAATGAATTTCCTTGATTGTCATCTGATGGTTTTTTGTGGATGCGGTACCTTCGGGGCCGTCATATTCGGTTTCCGTGTTCTTTGCCGGTGTTTCATCTTTTTTATTTGAAGCGTCACTCTTCGGTTTTTGGGCTCGGTAAAGTTTGGGCTGGGCGGATGAGCCTCTTTGCTGAACAACGTGGGTCAATTCATGGGCCATCAGCTTCTGACCGGCGGGGGAGTCCGGGGCATATTCGCCGGCGCCCATAAAGATATCGTTGCCTACAGTGAAGGCGCGGGCATTTATCTGTCGATTCAGATCAGCGGCTTCGCCACTGTCGTGAACCCCGACCCCGGAAAAATCCGTATTGAATTTGTTCTCCATATCTCTTTGGAGATATCCGGGCATAGGTTTTCCGCTTCCCCGCAGTTGATTGATCCGCCCTTCTGATTCACCGGAGAGCGGTGTCGGCCCGGTCCCACTGGAACGGGATCCCTTGGCTGTTTGGAGATCCTCCTCGTTTTCGACGTCCGGCGTTTCGGAACGCTGCAGGGGTTGTGCCTGGTTGTCCTCTTCTTCGGGGGGCTCCTCCTGCCGCTGCACCAATGGCGTGATCTGGTCGGCCAGCGGTTTTGTCTGGAGCGTGTCTTCCTCTTCGTCGTTATTGGGCTGGCGTTGCACGCGATCGGCAGCACGCATTCTCATCACCTGTTCCGCCACATGGTCCGCTTCCTTTTCATAGGCATCGTCGGGCTGGCCCACGGTGAGCTTGGCTTGGGCTCCGGTGGCGCGGAGGATCCGGCGGATCTTTGCCTGCTGTGCCTGGGTGTCTGCCCCGACAAAGCCAAACCTGGAAGCCCGAATCCCGTGGCCATCGGTAATCTGCCGTTGAATCCTCTTGGACTGAACAGGTTCTTCTTCCTCTGGGTCCCCTTGCTGCCGTTGAATCCGTTTGGCCTGGACCGGCTCTTCCTCTTCTTCGTTCGCTTGCTGTCTTTGAATCCGGTCGGCCTGAATCGGTTCCTCCTCTTCCTGATCGGACTGACGCTGGAGGGCCTCTTCCGGTTCGTCATTCACTGCCCGTTGCAAAGACGCACTACCACCAGGGCTGCCGGAGTTGGTATTGGTAATTGGGGAAAACCGAGTTTCTGCTCCCTGATGGGAAGCATTTTCATGGGTGCCGACCGGTTCGCCCATATCCAGCAGGGCCGGACCTTGAATGGGCCGCAGGATGTTACGCAGGGCAGCCCGCTGGGCGTAACCGAAGGGTTCAACTGCCTGCCGGCGTTTCGTCGGTGCCTTGTTCAACCCAGGTGTCGATGGCTTCTTTTTTTGCGCAAAGGTCTTCATCTAATTGCATTCAAACACCATGAATGTTGTTATCAGCCGTTTCAATTGTTGCTCGGCTCCCGATCAGACGATACTCAAAAGATTAGCGGCTTTTTTTATCCAAGTTAAGGTCTGATCGATGCGTGCCTTTTCATTCTCCAACGCCTGATTCCCCAGGAAGACACCCGAAAATCCCAATACGTGGGCCAGGATGTCCTCCTCCACCTTGAAAGGGAAATGGTTCCCGGCAATATTTATAAAACCACCGATGAAACTGCTCTCGGCTTCATAAAAGGTGTTGTCGCGAACGGTCAGGGATTCATATGCCTGGATGGTGAATCCATTTGTTACATGCCCCGACGTGAGTGTTCTTCTAATGGCCGCAAGTGCTTCTTCATTCATCACGCTTCTCACCGCAGTGAACTGGTTGCCGGAAATGTTCATTTGGCCCTCCGTCGATAGACTCTTGTGTAGGTGGTCCGTGGCCCAAGCCTCCTTGTAGACGGATTCCGTCGAATCCCAGGATCGGTCAGTGGTCTTGTTTTCCCCGTTGTACAGCGCCACATAGCCGTAAAAATCATTGTTCGTGATCCAGCCCCACACGCGGTTCGAAGACAGCGCAAGGGCATAATCGGGTTTGTTGATCAGATAGGAAATATTATGAAGTTTCGCAGCGATGTTCAGGGTGTCTATCGGGTCAGTTGAATTGATCAGGGCAAATAAGCTCTCTACTTCCTTTTTAGTTGAAACCCCAATGACCTCTGTCACGGGTGGGGCACTTTCACGCATCATCGGTAAGGAAGATGTGGGGAAAGATCCGGGTAGCCCACCTATTGTCCGTCCGATTGGACGGCGTCTTATAAACTTATCGAAGTCCGGGAGATTACCAATAAGGCCGACCTTACGATGGTTATACCATTTCTTTCGAGTTTCGCCGGGCAGGCCTTTCAGTGTTTCGGCGACCTCGGTCGCCTTGACCTCATAGTCTTCCGGATCCTCATGGGGATTCAGAAACCATAGCTTTTTCAGCTTGTCGTATGTGTCGAGACTGGTACCCGGAATCAGCTCTTTCTTTGGCATCACCGCCTCGCGGATCTCTTCATCCTGGAGAACCGCATCCATGCGGTTGCCGGTCCATTTTAAATTTGCCAGATTATCAACGGTAACGAGAGGGTTCCGCTCATCGGGATCTGTTCCGTTAGCAACCCGGGAAAAACGGCAGTTTTCGACAACGACGTGACCATCCTCAGGGGGGCTGAGGGTGATGGTGCCTGTTCCCCTCCCTCCTTCCGAATCTTTGTCGACTGCTGAAAAACGGATGCCGCTCAGGTGGATGTGGATCGCTTTAACGACCAGCTTTTTCCGTATAAGAATTTTATTGCCATTACCCGTCATCGAAAAGCTGTGCTTTCCGGAAACCTCCTGGCCGTCTATGGTGTGAGGTGCTCCTTTTCCTCTTGGAAGCAGACAAATGCTGATGTGGGTTGCTTTTTTATATTCGGCGCTCTCAAAGAACTTCTCTAATGTGGCGTAAACGCCCCCCTTACCGACGGTAACCGAACAGGTCCCGCGGTTGCGGCAGACGGCATTGATGGCATCCTGAACCGTCTTTACACCCGAGTTTTCTTTCAACGTATTGCAGAGGTCGGCGCTTCGATCGATAGGTAGGTGCGTGGCGTTAAAGTCACATAGCAATTTATTCAGAACCTGATTGATTCTTGAAAAAGATGTTTTCGAAATTCCCAGCTTTGACCGGACAGATGTAGATGTTGGGGTTTCTCCGGGGCAGTTAGGTTTGTATTTGATATCTTCGCTGTGGAGATTGTCTGCAAGATTGTCAATAGCATTCTGCACCGTCGTGGGCCGCGGGTCCACTTCTTCCGAGTTTATGTCATCCCAGCGGGCCCCCTTGTTGACCGAATTGTAAGGCAGCTTCGCCGCATCCAGGTGGCATAGAAGTGCATCCCACAAGTCTTCAATTTTGCTCTTTGTTTTACCGCCTTCCGTAAATTTGTTTTGCACCGAGCCTTCAATGAGGCTCTTAAACGTTGGAACGCCGGGTGTTTCGACACACGTCGGGAATTCGTATTTAATATCGCTGCTTTCGAGGTTCTCGACCAGATTGTCCAGGGCATCCTGAACGTTGCCCGGACGGGAATCGTCATCGTTGATGTCTCCCCATCTAGAATCTTGGATTGTTGGATCATAAGGAATGTGCTTGGCTCCTAGTTCGCACAGCAAAGCATCCAGCACTTCCGCGACGGTGTAATAATTATCTGGACCCAGATCCAATGATACATCCCCATCTTGAGCAAGCAGGCTATGAACCGCATTTTCTCCAGAATCAGGGCAACCCGGTTCATAGGCCACCTGGTCGGCCGTAACTAGATTGGCATAGAAGTAAACCGGTGGATGATCCAGGTCTTGAGTTGTGTCGTGGGGATCGACCAGTGTTGCTTTAACCCTGTTCGTAGCGTCGATTGCAGAGTCAGGCGTCCAGTCGAATTCCGCGATACCTTCGGGATTGGTAAATGCTGTCGTTTCGGTACCGATGAGGTTGTCACTAAAATCTACTACCTGAAAACGCACCTCTGCCCCTTCTACAGTCCATTCACCATTAGCCACCCCGACTCGTAAGGGTTGCGGTAACGGGTTGCCCGGCACTATTTCCTGGCCGTCGCCTCCGGCCTGGAACAGTCGGGTCCTCTCGGTCAGGGGCGGAAAAGCATATTTGCGATCCGCCTCGGGATTGTCGTCAAGGTCACCCGCCGAGACCGTTCCCAACGTCAGGTAATGATGCTCGATGCCCTGGGGCGGTTTGTCCTCGATGAGAACACTGCCCGGCTTATGTTCGATTTCACGCACATCCGCAAGCCAGAAATCTCCAGCCACAAAGGCGCAATCCTGAATGGAACCCGAACTTTCCTTGGTAAGGGTCAAATCAATTTGAGTGTTCGTCAGCGTTGCCACCAGTCGCGACGAGCCATCTGCCCCGGTTTCGATGGTGATATAGCCAAGGGTGTTGCTGTCCGCATCCTGTAGCGGTGCCCCCTTGTCCATCCCCAGGATGGTTCCATCCGTATCCTTCTCTATGGTCCAGTTCCCGCCATCTTTTTTCAATACGCAGAACCCGTCCCAGCTCCGCACAAAATCGCGATCCTGTGGTGTGGTCGGATATCCCGCGCTTAATTCCTCCCTGGACGGTGAAAAGCCTGAATCAAGATGAACACCCATGTGCCGTTCGCTGATTTCATCAAAAAACTCGTATGCCCAGTTGCCGTTTTTAAATGAGTCGGGAGGTTCAAGGTCATCGCCTTCATCGTTTTTCAATCGATATTGCTCGGCGCCATTTTCGCTCGACCATTTCAGGATCACTTTTGTAGCGCTATCGGCATCGCCTTCGACATCGTGTACCTCCACACGAAAGAGATAGTTTCCCACCTTGGACTCGACATCCAGCTCTGCCGTGCATGGATCGCACGGATCAGGCTCTGTACTTTTTTGCAGCAGTGTTACCGTGAGGGATGAGTCGCCTTTTGGTGGATTTTTAGAGTACTGCTCCGGAACATTTCCAACCGGACACCATTTGACCTGGGCCATCATTTGCTTGCGGGTGCAGGTATCGGCACCATGAAGACCTTGGTCGCGTAGGTCGTCATCCATCAGGTGGGTGACGGTGCGCTCCCAGATATCGGCATACACCACATAACTTTCCGGTGTTGTCGGCAATGCCGGTGGTGAAGGGAAATCCAGTTGCTTGTCATAGTCGAAAGTTTTCGGAGGCGGGGTATCATCGGGATATTTTACTGGGTCTGCGGCAGCCTCCGCATGGTGGCCGTCCACGTAGACGTGGCCGCTTTCGATGGCCAAGGGAGACCCCGTTGATTTCGTTATCTTCAGCGCCCGGTGACGCGGTGTGCCGCCAACACTGGAGTGTTTATTTCCCACAACATCCTTGAGGGCATCGTCGAGCCGATCCTTGAGAATGTCGACCAGTTCGTTCCAGTCGGCATCGGTGAGCATGCGCCCCTGCTGCTGATAGACTCCCGAATAGCGCTTCGCCGGAAGATGACTATCCCTGGAAATTTCGGTTTTCATGGGCTTCCTCCATTACCAGTCGATTTTCTGAAACTATTTGCTGGGTGGAATGAGCAGACGTGTGTCTGGAATCAGCACCGGTTCGATGCCGACAGGCAGGAACTCTCGCATTTTGTCCAACACGGCCTCAGCTTTGAGGCTGTAGAATTTGTGATGGTAGGCACCCATTTCGCCGCCGTCCTCGGCGCCGAAACGGATGGCATTTGGGGTTTGCAGACCGAGGACACCGTATCCCCACTTATCATATCTCGCTTTTCGAGGGGGTGGGGGCGGGTCGCCATTGGGGTCCTCACAGTAGCTGAATTCATCGAAGAACGGTTTTTCAAGGGTGTTCGTTCGGAGTGCCAGCCGACTTTCTCCATCAATCAACCGGAGGGCTCTGGCCAGCTTTTTTTCATCGCTGGTTTCCTCTTTATCCGCGATGTTTTCTAAAACGCCGGACGGAATGGCCGAATAGCGGAGACAATTGAAAAATGTTGCCGGCGCATCATCCTCATTCTGTTTTTCAACGCCGGTGATGGTGCCGGCAAAGATGCAGTCGCTGGCCTGCAAATGCTTGCAAGCTATGTCTTTCATCACTGTGCAGTATTCCAGCCGGACCAGGCCGTTCGGGATTAGAACGGATTTGAACAGACATTCCGTTGCCGACAGGGAGGGAATGGCCGTATTGCCGCCGGACGGGGGATCGGCCACGAGCACCGGTGCCGCAGAACGGATCACCACGAGCTGTCCCTCAGTGACCGCCACATCAACATTAAAAATCAGATCCGCCAGAGGGTAGCCACCATTTTCCGGCGGCGTAAACGAGATGTAACCGGAAGCATTCCCATTGATATGCACCGGCCGGTTTTTCCTGCCGCGATGATAATAACCCATCTCACTGCCATCGCTGGCCCCCATATAAATAGAAGGGGGAGTATTCGGTGAAAGCACGGCTTTGCCTCTCAATGCTGACTGGCCCGGGATGAATAGTGGATCGTCATAGACCGGTCTCGAATTATCTCCAGGGTGATGGGTCTTGATGGCTATCTTGTCCGTGTCGGCGGAAAGAGGTGCATGTTCCGGAATACGCGAGTAGGCGATGGTGCCGGTAATGTCTTTGCCTTGAATATCCATGAAAATGCAGTCGAGGGCTTCCATAGAAGGTATGTAGGCTTCCATAAGAACCGTGCAGCTGTCCAGGTTGACTCTGCCCTGGGAGGAAAGCACGCCGAAGAGAGCGTCGCGTGCCGTCAACACAAACTCATCGGTCGAAAATGTTTATATTGTGATTTTTTCAGCCTCAACGGCCGTGATTTCCAGTGTACCCCCACCCAGCACAATCAATTAATCTTGAAAGGTGAGCCCCTCGATGCGATAGCGATTTGGTTTAAGTTTGATGGTTTTGGGCTCTGGTGGCTCACCAGCATCAACTGATGTTTCTACAGCAACAATTTGAATATTCCGATCCGCTCGATTTCGGATTGATATAATACCGTTTACCTCTTGCACTTCGATAAGATCCTCAGGGAGGGATGCGGGATCCCCATCCCATGTGATTTTTTCCGGATCAAGCCCGAAGAAACCTGTCTGTGGCGGCGCATAAACCAGCAATCGTTTATGATGATAGTGACCGTTATCTCCATGGGGTGTTCGAATAGCCACTGTCCTGCGGGAAACATCATCGAAACTGCCGGGAAAGCATGGAACGCCTTGCCGATTCGCCTGCCGCCATGTTTGCTCGATGCCGCCGAAGCGGGTCACCCGTGACGCGGGATTGGTCGATTCGGCTGGCACCGCCTTGGACGGCCGGCGCAGGTCCACCATTGCCGCCGGGAGGTTAGGGTGCCGTGACGCTTCGGATGGGACGCCCATGTCCAGACGTAATGTGTCGTCCCATGCCCGGGCCGGTATGAGGGGCATGCCGATATACGGTGTCAAGGCCACCCGCTTCCAGCCCTCCTGGATTTCCACCTCCATTTGGCCGACCGATTCGGCAATTTCCTCCGCGCACTTCAATGTCCCTTTGCGTTGTCGCCACGAGACCGCGTGCTGGATCTCGGCATGCTTGCCTTCGGAGTCCGGTGAAACGATATTCGCAGCCAGCAATCGGGCGAAATAGGGCAGCAGCCAGTCCTGGCTGGATTCCGGCAAACCATCTTTCAGCTGTTGCTCCAGGGTGGCATGGATCAAATCCAGCAGATGGCCCTGGGCATCCAGAAACTTCGCCAGATCCTCGGTCCCGGAGCCGCCGCTCAACGGCCTCGCCGACTTATCCCGTGTGCGGTAGACTTCCGGCAGCAACTGATAGAGCTGCTCACCGAGGCGGGAATCAAAGGTATAACTCATGGCTGGTATTCCTCGGTTTTCACCACCAGTGTGGAAGGCGTCTCTTCATGGGTCGTATCCAGGTAAACCACGGTACTCTCATTTTTTGCGCGAATGAGTTTTCTGGTTTTATCCCCGTTCAATACGCAGATGGAGTTCTCAACGCCCCGGACCCCCTCCACGATTTTATATACCTCGCTGAGGTAAAGATGCTCCCCCAGCTCTCGGTTCTCCAATGTAAAATGGTGTTTGACGGCTGAGGTGACTTGTTTTGCTACCTCCCTATCGACAAATGCTTCGGTTTTGATCCGGACGGTTACCTTTAGATCGAATAAGTCGGGGATAAATGGCGTCACTGCCACACGGACCCCCGGCAGGGCATGTTTTTGAAGAAAGGTTCGGGTCGCATCTTCGATGTCCGATGAAGACACACCGTCTGCGGGTACGATGACCACCTGTACACTTTCCGCTCTCCCCCCATGGAATATCCGGCGGTAGGCTTTGGCTTGCCAGATGCTGCTTTGGGAAGCCGCCAGATGAGAAAAATCGGAAAGGGAAACGGCCCGCTCCAGGGCCAGCAATGAGGATGGCGCATTTTCCCGCAGAGAGGATACATCTTCCATCTCGCCGCCGCCCGCTGCCTGGCGGGGATGATGCACGGACTTGATCAGCCGGTGGGGACTGACCGGTTTTTCAAGGCCCCTTGCGGGAACATTGCCGGAAAGCCCCGAGCCGACGCGAGGCCGGACCCGAATGTTGTTCTTCCCGGACGGCAGGCGGCGGCCATGTTCTCCGTCTCCGAAGACGATTTTCACATACCCATCCTCGGTCATGCGGACAGCATAATGGAAATCGCCCGGGCCTGAATCCTTCAGCGTCGACACCTGCTCCCAGATCCTTCCGGCCACATCGACATCGATGGCCGCCGCAACGCCGGAGCTCTTGGTCGCATCCGGCGTAAAGGATACCTGATCCACTTCGAGGACAAACTCCTGGTTGGATTTTGTCGCATCGCCGGAACCCAGGATTTTCGCGGGCTTGCCCTTTCCGTGACCGGCCAGTGCAACGTTGCCGTTAATAATCAATTCACCTTTGGTAAATCCGGTCGCCGGTGGATCTGTAAATATGGTATTTTCCTTAATGTCATTAATCGTGGCCGCGACAGGATCTTTACCTTCGGCCGTCAGCAAAACTTCGCGACCTATACTCAGGCTTTCGGGCACTTCTTCCAGTTCTACCCCCTCCCAATCCAGCGGGGAATTATTGACCGTAGCGCCTTCGGCAATGAGTTCGCCACGAAAATCGGCATAGACTTTTTTCAGTTCCTTATTGTAAGCACCGGTTACGAAACTGAATGAAAACGTTTCTGTTTCATCGCTATCAATGAACTCGTTAATGGCGCTCACCTTCAAGGCCCTGAGACGGTCGGAAAACTCACCCACCACCCAGTCCCCGGGTTCGATCTTGCCGGGCTTGCCGTCGAACATATACAAAGGATCGCTGGCCTCGACGACAGCCTGAGGGATGGCATCATCCGGCATCGCCAGGAGTTGTCCTACTCCTTCATCTTCCATATTTTCTTTGATTTCTTTGAACATGACTGTTGGCTCTTCCCCAGCCCTTTCCAGAAAAGACTCCAACATGGTCTTCAGCGCAGCTTCTTTTTTCGCATCATTATCTAGCACTGGATCCCACTGGATCATTTTTACGCCTTTTATCTCTAATTCGTTTAATAGAGAGAACAAATTGTTTGCCGCCGTGTCTAATTCCGTAAGTCCGGCTCCACCCTCCGGGAAGCCGGTTAAGGGAAGCCCCTTAATAACAAATTCTTCAGTACTCGGTATCTGCATCACGCCCAGGCTCAGCAACATCTCGACAGCCGCTTTGACAAGGTCCATCGGTAGGAAAGGTGATGGAAACAGGAAGCTGCCGATTTTTTCAAGCGAAGCTGATGGCAGAGAAATACTAGGCCCTATGTCAGGGATAGTTGGGTTTGTCCAAAAAATCGGGTCTGGTGTGCCGGCTGGTAGATCAGGATCTTTCGGCAGTCCGGGCACTTTGGGTTCGACAGGCGGCGAAAGATCATCGCCACTTTCCTTTAGCAGTACAATTTCTTCAAAATCGGCAGGCATTACGGAATCATCAATGGGTTTTGGGAGAAAAATCTCGGTCCCCTTTTGCGGAAGCGGCCCGGTCACTTCCAGTCGAAGATTTCGCTTGTCCGCCTCGACAACTTTGGCGCACCGCCACGTGTAACCCGCACAGGTTGCCGCAGCTTTTATAATTTCATATTGTTCTTCCTGGGAGAGGTCGCTTCCGTCCAAATCAAAGTCTATCCCCTTTAAAAACGTTAACGCATCCCCGGCAAACAATCCGTCCTCGCTCTTGTCAATGACCTTTTCTCCGCTGGGATCGAATATACGGACGTGCAGTCTATCCTCGATTCGGGCGACGATGACCAGGGAACTGCCACTGTCCGGCAGGTCGTCACTGCCATCCACCGAACTCAACAGAAGCCCATACCCGACCAGTTCCCTGTCTCTTTTCCAGCAGATGTAGGCATCGGCGCTGAGGCCGTGGGGCTTTTTTGTTCGGATCACATCCCGGTCTTTATTGTTCAGCCAGCAGTCGCGTTCCCAGCGGGGGGAGGCCTTCAGCCGGACGTCACTCTTCTTCCATGCGTACCACGCGGTCTGCCCGGGGACAGGTCGTAAATGTATGATACCGGTTTCTTCTTCGATCTTGGCAATCGTGACCGCCGCTGCGTCGTCAAGATATTTGCCGGTGCTCTCATGTTTCACTTCACGGTGGACCATGGCCACCTGGCCGGGCTCGATGATGGGTTTGCGCTTTGCACGCCATGAGGTGGCCATTGTCTCTAAGCTCGGAGGTGCCTGGGGGAGCAGGTCCGCCAATGCCGTGTCACTGTATTTTCCGGGATCCAGGCAGGCTTCGACAACGTCGAGATCCAGCAGGAGAGATTTGGCCAGGGATAGCGAATTTCCGGTTTGTTCAGCCAGCGCCGCGGCCCCCAGGGCGACAATGTCCGGAAGTTTTAATTCTGCGACCACTAACCAGTCCCCCTCGGGCGCAAAGTGAATCAAAAAATCCGCTTTGTCTTTCCAATCCCATACCTCGGCACCTCCCAATTCCAGACCGGCTGTGTCCAGGTCCAGACCCGGGAAGTCTTTGATCTTGAATTCTTCATCATCCGCCCACGTATCGAGCTTTTCTGCCGATTCGGTTTCCACCCCCTGGATATGGATGGCCGCTTCGTTTGCAATGTTGGAAAGGGGTGGTTCCTCTGTTGGCGGCGGAGGGCTGCCATTTTCCCCGGGCGGCGAGACGGCAGGGTCTTGCGATTTGTCCCAGTCTTTGGGACGAAGCGCGTTCAGCGCCGAGTCGACCATTATGTCTTCCAGGGTTTCAAAAACGACCTTGGCCCCGCCGTCCTCCGGGCTGTGCTGGACTTTAAATCCCCTGGAGACAATCCCTTTCTTGTTGTCTTTGGCGATCAATGCCAGCCGGGTGATGGCGGATGCCGGCGGCGCCGGATGATAGCCCAGCATTTCCACAAGACGCCGGACATTGTCCCATTGCGTGGCGGTACCCAGATATCCCTCGTTGGCGTAGGCATCGGCAGAGGTCGTCAGGATATGCGAGGCACGGGCAAATGTCCGGGTGATCTCCCATGCCCAGTCACGGCGGTCCTGATGGTACATGTCCAGGAGGCGTTTGCGTCTCCGGCTCAAGCGCTCCTGGCGCTGGACCAGCATTTCGCCATCTGCTTTTTCTTCGTTTGCCGGGATCTTTTCCGCGGGCTTGAGCCAGTCGCACAGGTGGGTGTCTGGATCTTCAAATTTGTTGAAAAGCTGCTGCCGGAGGATTTCCAGGTACTCGACGGCATTTCCGTCCACGTAGGTGAAGCGGGTCTTTCCAGGGCGGTTCCAGCGGGTGAGATCTTTTCGCTCCATCATCCCTTGCGCCCCCCGTGCAGCTTGAGCTGGTAAAAGCCCATCTCAGGTGTGCCGGCATCATTGTTGCACACAGCCACTTCAAGACCGGCCAACGCAATGAACCCGGCTTCGGCTTGATCCGGATACTGTTCGCCAATACGCTTGAAACGGTTTATGCAGACATGCTCAACCCCGTCCAGCGCCATCACCGCCTGGATGACATCGCTGGCATACAGGTCTTCGCCAAACCAACGTGCTCCGGGCTCGAAGAAGCCATCCGGGCCGCAGCCCAGCACCTGGGTAATGGCGTGACGCATTTCGGATTGGAAGAAGTCGGGTGCCAGTTTGACGGATAGGGATATATAAATACCGATATATACCGGGTCCTGGAGCACCACCTCCTGGCCGGCCATCCGAAAGGCATCGATATAGGGTTTAAGGATGGTCCGGGGACTCGGTGGGAGGCCTGATGGCGAAGCGTTCAGATCCGGGATGGGGAGACCGACCTGTTGGTGAAACCGATTCATTTGATGTTGTAATTCTTCCGAATAGTCTTCCGGAGCGTCGTCGGGATCCGGATCCAATCTCAAATTGTTCCAGACAATCACGGCCAACCGAATGCTAAACCAGGAGCCGCTCCACTCTTGCCATGCGTGGGCATTCACAACCAGGGGATGCTCACGCAGCCGGACCGCGTAATCTTCGGTGGTGACCATGCGTTTCTGAGTATGGATCTCCCGGGGTCCCTCCCGTTTTGACTGTTCCATGGCGTGTGGGTTTGCCCGCCAGTAATCTTCAAGTGCCTTGAACGCGGCATCACCGGTTAACCCCCTCTGAACGTGGCCTTTGGCCTGGGCGTTTGGCAGGGCGTCATAGCCGATGAACTCCAACAGCCGCCGAACCGTTTCCGGCCTGCGTGCGGTTTCCAGGTAGGCTTCGGCGGCAACCCGGTCCAGCATGTCGGACAGAAGATCCAGGATCGTGGCCAGCACCTCGACGAGAACCACTTCGAGATCCGCCGGGGTCCAGCGTCGTCGCTCCGGAAATCGCGTTGCCAGCTCTTCCAGCATAAACATGCGGAAGCCGTCATAATCGCGGACCCGCCAGTCGAAATCGTCACCCACCTCGGCCAAAGGTGCCGGCAACATCACCTCGCGAACACCGCAATCCGGGCAGTTTCCTAAAAAATGAAGATCCACCGGCGGCGTCTCAGCCATCAATTTCCTCCCGATGCCCCAAGCTCGAATGTATGCGATTCATGTGTGTTGATGGCCGCCAGAATGTAAGAGATATGGATGATCAGTTTTTCCTCTTCATGGCTGACCTCGACTTCAAGGGTTCTGGGATCCACCTCGCCGTGCAGCGCTTCGGCCAGGGAGGCGTTCAACCGCCGGACCGTAGTATTCCGCAGCGCGGCATTATTGGGTTCGAAAACCAGCCGGCGAATCCCGACGCCGAACTCCGGCCGGAACACCCGCTCCTTTGGGCCGGTGAACAGCACCTGCTCGATCTGCTCGCGCACATGCTCCGAACGGGAACTGGTCTCTGGACCGTCTGCACTTACCGAGAAGGGGAATTTCAGATACTGGGAGTCACTCATGCCCGACACCTTCGCCTCCTCATATGGTTTTCACCGTGGTGGACAGGGTGCTCGCTTCTCCCTGGGGAATGGGCGGTGACGTCGGCCCGCCCACGGTCGGCGCGACCGTATGGATATGGCTGGCAAACAGGCCCAGAAAGCTCTGCCCTTTAATCACGGGCTCTCCTCCCTCATCACCCAGATGCACCTGACTCCCCTTGACGACGATTTTCTGCCCTTCGGCGGTAATTCCTGCCGCGGCCATTTCAATTTTGTTGCCATTTGAATCTTCTACCGTTGTTCCGGAACTGTTCATGGTCATGATATTTCCATTGGCGTCTTCAATGATAATTTCGCTGCTTTGGGCATCCATTTTTAAAAGAGCCCCGGAGGCATCCGTCAAAGATATGGTGCCGTTTTTATCTATCTCCATTTCGGCATCCGCCGGATGAAATAAGCGGAACCGTTCCTCCCCTTCTTTGTCATCGAACTGGAGGATGTGGCCGGAGGTGGTCTGGAAAAGGCGGGTCGTCGGTTCTTCCTTGGCGGCGTCTTCAGGCGGGTCCCCTTCCTGCTGCCAGAACGTACCGACCCAGATGGGACGGTGGATGTCACCCTCTTCGAACTCCACCCAGACCTGGGCATCCACCTCCGGCACCATGAACATGCCCTGCTGGGCCAACCCGCCATAGGGCAGGCAGGGAAGCGCCCAATCCGTTTCCTGGTCGCCCAGGACGGAAGCAATACGAAGCCTGAGTCGGCCCCGTTTTTCCGGGTCCTTGTTGTCGGTTACGATACCCCGGTACTTTCCGTAGCGTTTTTCATCGATATAATTGGCCAGGCGGATCAGTGCTTCTTCCATGGTCACCTCACAGCGGCAAGAGAGTCATCGGTTTCCGGTTCGGTATGTTGTCCGGTTGCGTTTCGCACCAGCTTGAAGGCCTGGCGATAGCCGTCCTGATCGAAAATGTGCGAGACCGTATCCACGTAATACAGTCCGCTATGGGTTTCGCCGACACCGTAGACGCCGACCAGCTTGTGGGCCAGCAGGGCATGGCCGTATAAGGACCCGTCCAGTTCACCGTCGGCCTTTACTTTCCAGGCATTCTCATTGGCCTTGGCCTGGGCGCGCGCATTGGCTTCTTCCATGGAACCGCCTGCGGGCCGCTGCATGAGCCACACAAACGGAACAAGGCCTGCGTTCTCGCTCGTTGCGGCATCGCTTCCCAGCAGGGTGAGGTTCGGCGTAAACGATTCATGCTCCATTTCGGTTCCGGTGGCCGCGGTTCGCATGACACTCACTTCGTCCGGTCGGTGCCCGTCATGGGTTACCGAAAACCGAAGGCAGTTGGTTCTTTCACCCGCATACACCATGATCGACGGCTGGGGGTCTTCATCCAGCTGGGGCGGCTTCATGTAAAGGGTTCCTTCCCGGATATAGCACTCGTATCCGTTGGCCCTGGCCCGGTCCCGAAGCAACTGAATCGGGGTGCTGTCCTGATTCAGGGTAATGTTGCTCAGCCCCTCGTCGGCCTCGGCATCAAGATCATGATCCCCGGCGATCTCCTGGGCGATTTCCCCATCCGTTTTGGGCTCATCTTCTCTGGACCAGGTTTTCCGGATGTGTTGACGATCCAGGAGCATGGTCTCGTCCTGGCAGGTGACGGTGACCTTTGCCTTTCCCATCTGCTCCGGCGTGTCCGCGATGACCGTCTTGACAAAACCGCGCATGACTTTTTCCTGATAGTCGCCAAAGTCGGCTTCGATTTTAAAATCGTTCCACGGCTCGAAGATGTCGGCATCCTGCACCAGCCAAGTGCGGTCGTCCATGCGGATGGTGTCAAATGTCATAGTGCACACAGAGGATGCTCCTCGGCTCATCTCTACTTTCGCTTCAACCAGGTACGGCAGGAGATCGGCAATTTCGTCACCCTTTGCGGTGATTTTGCACACGGCCGGTTGCCTGAACTCCTGCTCTGTGCTCATCGTCCGCCTCCGGGAGGCATCAACCGGGGAATCCGGATGGTTTCACCGATGAAGTCGTCAAGCATCAGATCCGCCCCGAAGACAATCTTGGGATTGGCGTCCAGGATGCGCCACCATTTCCGCGGGTTGTTGTAGAAGTGAAGGGACAACAGATCCAGGCGATCCCCTTCTTTTACCGTATACTCGAGGACGCCTTCCGCCGGTCCAATGCGTCGGGCACGAAAACCGCCGAATACCGGTTCTTTGCCGTCCTCAGCGACGAACGGTCTGGTTCCTTCATACCTCGAGCCTTTTTCAGTCACGACCACCTCGTTCTGAAAAGATTTCATGCAATGTCCGGGCTACCCGCTCGAACCCTGAAACCCCTGGAGAGATCCGGAGGCGTCTTTGGCCGAAGCAAATACCCGTTTCATCTCGGTTGTGTAGAATTCATTGTTGCTCTGAATGATCCGGAGGGTCAGCGTGGCCTCGGCCCGGTAAGGGAGAAGACTGGGCAGATAGGCCTTCACTTCGAATTGAAACTGGGTCATCAAAACGGGCAGGATCTGCTTGCCCCAGTGGAATTCCAATATGGAGGGATATGGCTGCGCCTGGACCCCGATCCTCCTTCCCCTAAAGCGGCCAGGGTTGTCGCGCCGTCCGGTGCCTGCAGCTTCGGCTCGACCATGTAGTACAGGATATCCAGTTCGGGCTGAACCTCCTTTGTCTGTGCATCGCTGTCATCGGCATTCATGCGGTCGGTGGCATCCAGCAGAATTTTCACCGTAAAACTTTCCGCCTTGACCGTAGCCCCCTGGGTGACACGGGGTACTTCGTCGGGCTTATTAAAATCGCGGCCCCCCGTGGTGGCCTGTCCCTGGCCGAAGTTGATTTCCACAGATCGGGTTCTCGTAATGCTGGCAGGATTGAATTCAAAATGGAGCTCGAGGGGTTTGTCCGCTTTGGTGTATTCGCGTAAAATCCCCCGCACTACTTTGAGATGTGACGCATTTCCACTGGGAACCGGATTGTCGCTCATAGGCTTCCTCTAATTCTTGAAGCGATTCGGTCGGCAACAGAGCGTGCGATTTCCTGATCCGTCGCTTGTGGCGAGATCTGGACCGGACCGATGGAGAGCCTGTCCAGGTTACGGTTTTCGGAGGGTTGGAACTCAGCCATGGATTCTCCCACCAGGCGTGCAATGGTCGAGGCCCGATGCTCAAAGCCCGACGGGAGTTGCATCCGTATCCGCTCAATACTCAGCATGGAGGGCCTCTTTCGGCAGGTATGGGGCGAGTTTTCCAAGACTCGCCGCGATCATCTCTCCCCCGTCTTTGGCCAGTTCGGTCCACACCGCGCGGGCAACATGGGAAAGGTTGATGGCCGACGATTCACCCGCCGCCAGAAAGGCCGCATGCAGGGCGGCATTTCTGATCTGGCCGCCGGTCAAACTCAGCTCCCTGCCCAGCAGCACCGGGTCTAAAGCGCTGTCCCACGGCGCGCCGGCGAGGATATGAAGACGCCACAATTTACCTCTTGCCCCGGCGTTCGGCCTTGGGAACTCAATGACCATTTGGAATCTGCGTGCAAATGCCGGGTCGAGGTGGTGTCGCAGGTTGCTGGTCAGAACGCATGGGCCTTCATGGCGGTCGATGCGGGAAAGCAAGTGGCTGACTTCCATGTTGGCATAACGGTCGCGGGCCTCTTTGACTTCTCCGCGCTTTCTAAACAGGCTGTCGGCCTCATCAAAGAGCAACTCGATGTCCTGATCGTAGGCGGCATCGAACAGGGCATTTAGATTTTTTTCCGTCTCGCCGATGTACTTGCTCACCAGCAATCCCAGGTCGACCTGGAATAACGGCCGTTCCAGGGCATTGGCCAACACCTGTGCGGCAAAGGTCTTGCCGGTGCCGGAAGGGCCGGAAAACAGGGCTACCGGACCGCCGGCCACCCGTCCCCGCCACTCCTGGGCAACCTGCCGCCGATGGGTGACCCAGAGCATGAATTCCCGAAGACTCTGCATACAGTGCGGCGGCAGCACCAGATCGTCCCAGGTCACGGTCGTTGTCAACTCCATCGCTCCCGGCAACGAACGGGAGCCTCGGTTGGACCAGCCCAGTAATTCCGAGCAGGCCCGGGCGGCCGGCCGGATGGGCTGATAAATATCGGCCGAATGGCGTTCCAGGAGACTGCTTCTCATCAGGGGAGAATGAGGATCCAGGCGTTGGCGGAATACGGCCGATTCATCGGCCCCCATGATGAACATCTCGCGGATCAACGCCGGTGTCGGGTACGTGGACGTGATGCCCGGCTGGAGCTCCTGATACATCCAGCCCAATCGCGGTTCGGCCTCAGGGGCCAGAGTGCAGGCAAGGATATCCTGATCCAGATGCTCCAGGTGGTATTGTTCCACCAGCGATTGCCAGGGAGGTCGACGCCGCAGGGTCCCGATTTTCTGCTGGAGGGCGCCCAGGCGATGTCCGACATGTTCCGGGATGCCGACACCCCTCCGGGCTGCGGCCAGGCTGGTGCCGAGAAGGCCGATCCGCTCCCATTCCGGGGCGAGCTGCGCGCAGGCGTTCATGCCCCCTCCTCATAAATGGTGATCAGCAAGGGGTTGCTCCGAAGCGTAATCATCCCGCCATCCGGGCGTTCAACCTCCCGTTCCGCATAGAGATCGGCCTGCCCCGCCGTGTTGATGGGAAGATCGCTGACCACCGTCAGAGCCAGATCCACATCTTCCGGATCGATGACCGCCGTCTGGATGGTTAAGTGTTGAGGTGATCCGGATCGTTCCCAGCCCTTTTTGGCAGGCCTCCAGATATCCCAGACAAGATGGACGGACTCGGAGGGTTTTCCGGCCACCAGGACGTTCAGCTTTTTAAACCCGACCAGAGGAAGCGCTGATTTTTTAATTAGCAGGGTATAGGCAAGGTTGCTTTTTACAGGATCGGCAAAGCAGATATGGGGAGACCATTCCGGCTTCTGGATATCCACGGTCACTTTGGGCACCAACGGCGCGGATGTTTCAATGTTAAATCCGCCGGGCGGCAGCGGCTTATCCTCCAGATTCATGTCGCCCCGGACATCTGTTCCGATTTCCGCGGCCCGTGGGCTTCGCTCAACGGATTCGGCCAGGGGAATCGGCGCCAACGCCATCTCATAGGCGACCGACAGGCGGCAGGCCGTATCGCCTTGGGTGGACCAGATATGATTCAGGTTGTCCAGGTTCAGCTCATGGGGAACCACCTGGAGCTGGGCGACCTCCTGGTTATCCCCGTCCTTGACGCGGATAAACGGCTGTTCATGGAGAATGCGCATGACTTCACCGATCAGCCTCAGGTCATTTTCACCGGGGCTCGGTGAGGTTTCTTTTCCGCCCACGGCGGTAATCAGACAATACAGCCGCACGTAAAACGGATTCTCACTCAAGACATCTGCGGGAAAGCCGTCATAACTGACATTGTAGAAAAACAGGTTCAAGAAATTCTTGTCCGCCGCGTCGCCCATGTTTTCAAAGGTGTATTTTGGATGCCCGATCTTGATTTGATCGATTTCCAGTCCGGTAATTTCATTCTTAAGGAGGGTGCGGAGCTCGTTTGCAGCAACGGACAGGGAGCTGATGGCGACCATCACAATCTCCTCAGATAATGGCGGCCGGCCACTTCGCTGGGTGCCGGCGCCTGTGCCGGTTTTGCTGGAGACGGAGCTGTCGATTCAATGATGACGTCGATCTGGCCGATCTGAACCCTCAGCGAGGCAGGGGTCTTTCCGGTGGGCCGCAGCGGGTGTCGCGAAGGAAGGGTGTCGCCACCGGGTGGCATTGACTCCGGCTGGATCGGCTTTGCAGGAGCCGACAGAAGGGGCTTCGATTTTGGCTCAGGCGTTGCCGGCCTATCCTTCGGCAGTGGGGGGCCTTTGGATTCAGGGGATGTGGGCTTGGTGGTGCCGGCCGGAGTGGATACTGCCGCGATCTTGGAACCGGGATCTTCGGCGCGATCCGGCACCGGCGGAGCAGGGGCATCCACCGTTAACGCTTTGCCGGAGATATCCGAAGCATCCCGAAGTTTGCCCGGAGCATTGCTCGGCGTCTGAAGCCGTAGGATTTTTGTCTGAGGGGTTGGACCTGTCAGGTCCGGTTGTCTGGCGGGAAGTGGCGGTTCTATAGGGTTTTTTTCAGCATCGGGCGCTTGCTCTCTCCCATGGTTCTCGGCCGGGCTGGACGGCGTGATGGGAAGGCGGGGGGGTGACGGTCCCGAATCGCTTTCTAGTACGCCGTCGACCGGTGGTGTCGGCCGATTCAGGTCGCTGCTGATGATTTCGGAGGGATGAAGAACTTTAGCGACGGGCTCTGTCTCCTTCTCTCCGGGAGCCGGTGCGGGTCTATCAGGCGGCAATGGCACCGTTAGGTCGCCACCGGGCGGCTCGGAAGCCTTTTCCGGATGGAGCGCTGAAGCTCCATCCTCTTGCTGAAATTCTTCAGTGAGCAAATCCCTTAAATTGATCGGGGGAGGGAGAGGTTCGGTCTCTTCGTTATCGGAGACTTGATGTTGAACGTCCCGAGGTTCCGGATGGTCGATGAAAGGATCATAGGTGCGGAGGTTCCGGGGAGTGTCGGAAGACTCCGGAGTCGTTGTCTCGTCCGGCTGTCGGGGCACGGCCACATTTGCCCCGGGTGCCGCTTCATCTTCGGTATAGGGTTCCGGGTCCCTGGGATCGGCCATGTCGTGGGTTGTTGATGCTGCTTCATCCTGGACCGGCGCCGGTGTGACCGCGGGCATGAACATCGGTTGCTCCGGGGCAGCATTACTCCCCACGTCACGAATCCGGTCATTGGCAAGATCATCCACCTGAAAGGTCAAGTCTTGGCTCACCATCAAGTCGCCGGTACGTTCCGGATTCGGAAGCGGGGTGCTCCACCCGCCGGCGGGGTCTGCGGCTATGGGAGGTTGCTTTTTGCCGCCGAAGGCATCCCTCTCTATCCGGCCGGCTTTTCTTCCGGCGATTTCCGATGGCGCCGCCGAAGGCTCGACCACGGGTTTGCGGGGCCGCGCATCGGAAATAACGGATCGGAGGAAGTTCATGGCGCGCCTCCCGATGCATACATGCCGGTCGCCCGATGGATCATCCCCAGGTAGCGTCGTCGCTTATCCCGGGGTAAATCCAGGATGGATGCCTCGCTCCAATGGTAGTGGCTGGCCAGGGTGTGGACTTCGTCGTAAACGTCGGTTCCGTTCAGGCCGACAAGGGAATAGTGGTCCAATTGGGCGTATTGATCCTGGCCGCACTCGGGGCAAGATACCAGCAGTTGGTCGCATACGGCGGGGGATGCGTCATCCAGGGCCAGGTCAATCGCCCGGATATCCGATTCGGAGAGGCGGTCCACAACATCCGTTTTTGCGGGCTCGCCGTTGACCGAGCAAATGCAGCGCTCCAATAGCAGTCGGAGAGCTTCCTCTTCGGGGTGGCCTCCAACGACCTCCTGATCCGCACCGGTCGGGACCCGGACATCCATTGTCCACCCGTTCAGGCGAACCGTAATTTGCGGGAAGCCCGGACCGGCCGGTTTTACCGGCAGATCGCATCGCCGGATGTCCACGTCGAACGGGGCGCCGCAGTGGGCGCAACTGACCTTGAGCCACATCTGTTCACCCTCAATCATGGCGGACAGACGCAGCATGAGGTACTGGCGGTCGGCCACGCATAAATCAGCCACCTGCCCGGTGTCCGCGGGTTGGCTCCCAATGCTGTCCAGGGCGGCACCGAGCACGGCAGTCACGTCGCCGGGACGATTCGGCCCCAGCACCAGTTCGGCCAGCGCCTGCTCAATCCTTCCGGTCAGGGGGCGGAATCTGGCGCTGCGTTCAATGCTTCCGTTAAGGGGCAGGCCGCCGGGGAGTATGATGTCTACGCCATGCACCGCGTCGACTCATCACGATTCCGTGGGCTCGAGAGTGGCATCTTCCCGGTCCCAGCCTTCATGTTCCAGTTTGATGGTCTGGATGCCGACGGCATTGGTGGTGCCTGCATCAAAATCCGGCAGTGCCTGATACTCCGATACCCAAGCCCGCTTGACTTGATAGGCAATGGCCACCTGGCCCTGAAGGTTCATCACGTTGATGACGATATCCTTGCGGAAATTTTTCAGGGACATGGCCGAATCGCCGTCGATGTTGTTCACAAGGTTAGCCCATTGCTCGAACACAGGATCGTGGGTCAATCCCTGTTCCAGCGTGATGGCCTCGTATTTGGTGCCTCCCGGCAGCTTGCGCACATGTGTCGGATCACCGCCGGTGCGCCAGTCCACCGCCTCGGTGGTTTTCTTCAAGGCGCTCATTTTTTTCAATCCGGCGACAGGCTGACCGTCAATCAACACTTGAAATTTGAAGGTGCGATAGGGATCATGGCGGTGCGTATTCACGGGAAATAATGGTGCGGCCATTTTCCTCCTCCTTTATTGCTGGTTTACTTTCTGCTGGATGCGGACGATTACGAACTCGGCCGGCTTGAGCGGCGCAAATCCAACGATCACAATGACCTGTCCGGCATCGATGTCGGTCTGGGTCATGGTATCGCCCAACCCGCATCTAACGAAGTAAGCGTCCGAGGCTTTCTCGCCCTGAAACATACCCACCCGGAACAGGCTGTTCATGAAACCGCCGATATTGACGCGCAGGGCGGCCCACAGGCGATGATCGTTGGGCTCGAAGACCGCCCACTGGATGCCGTTGTAAATGGACTGCTCGATCATGATGGCCGTGCGGCGCACAGGCACATAGCGCCATTCCGGATCGGCCTTGGTCGCCCGTGTGCGCGAGCCCCATATGACTTTTCCGGCCCCCGGCATGCTGCGCAGGCAGTTCACACCCCACTGGTTGAGGGAATCCTGATCGTCGTCTTCGACCTTGTATTCCAGGCCGGCGAGCCCCAGCAGACCGGTTTCCGTGCCGGCGGGGGCTTTCCAAACCCCGCGCTTGCCGTCGATCTTGGCCCACATGCCGGCGGCATACCCGCTGGGCGGGACCAGGACTGTCTTGGGCAGCCCCGGAGCGCGCTCGGGATGATAAAACCGGTTTGCCACCTCTATCCAGGGGTAGTACACGACACAATAGGTCTGGCTCGGAAGCTCCATATCCACGACCATTTTGGGATTCTCCAGTTCGTGGGTCGGCAGTGGATCGACGATGACCATTCGATTCTTCATTTTTTCCGCATGCCCCAGCGCCTTTTGAACAATCGAATTGCCGGAGCTGTCCTTTGTCCAATATTGACCCGGCAGGCAGATGATGTTGATGTCTCGATACTTGATGAAACTGGTAAACACTTCATCGTAATCATCAGGGCCGGGCAGCCCGCCGTCGGCCCCCCCATCGAGGGTATCCTTTGGAAAGGTCAGATTGGCACTTTGCAGCCCTGTCAACTGGGTGCGAAGATTGGCGTCAAGGTTTTCCTGGCCGGTCTTCTCGACAGCCTGAGGATTGGTGGGCGAAACTCCCAGTTTCAGGGTTGGCGCAATACCAAAACTTGGATCAATTACCACTGCAGACGTTGGCGATGATGTTTCCGATTTCAGTTCAAGTCGGTCCCCCTTTTTAGAGCATTCAAGCCCGGTAATGCCGTTGATCGCGCCGGCTATCGCGGTTAAGTCACCGAGATTAGTCGCTGGGAATACGAATGAATCATCTGTTCCGTTCAGACGGTATTTTATTGTTCTAGAGTCGGAGTTGGGAAATAATGCTGTATCAGCCAAGGCCAGGGGAACGGTTAAGGTGCTCAAATCTCCGCTGGTGCTAGTGCCGTGAGACAGGGACGCTTCATAGTGTTCTTGACCCGTCAATTCCGCTCCGCCGTGATCAATGGGCGACTTTCCCAATTTCAGCTTCGGCGCGATGCCGACATCCGAAGTAATCACCACCGCCGACGACGGCGTGTGCGTGTTCGATTTAAGTTCGAGTCGGCCCGACACAACAGCGCAAGTAAGCTCGGGAGCGCCGGTGATCGACCCGGCAACCGCATTCAGGTCGGCGAGATCGGTCGCTGGAAAGACGAACGAAAAATCAGTCCAGTCTACGCTTCCCTCTAATGTCCTTGAGGCCGCATCCGGAAATAACGCTGTGTCCGACAAGGCCAGAGGAAAGGTGAGTGTACTCAAATCGCCGCTGGTGCTGGACCCGATAAATGCGTTGGCCGAATCGATGCCCAGCTTTAATGTGATACCCAGACCCAACGAGTGGTTTACGACCACGGCGGATTTCGCCTTTCGGGATCCGGATGTCAGGATCAGTCGGTTGTCGACATGCTTACAGGTGAACCCGGTATGGCGCTCGTTCGAATCATCGGGCCCAGCCGGTGAAATAGCCCTCATGGCTTTTTGGATGGCCGCGGCAACTTCATCCAGCGAGGCATAGTTCTGATCAGTCAGTGTAATGGTGTCTGCCGGTTTATCGTCGAGGGTGATTTGGAGCTGTCGCTGCGAGGCATTCAATGCTGAAAAATCCAGGGAGCCGCCCTCAAGATTCGCGCTGGTCGTGTAACCCACATAATGATCCGAAATCATGGATTCTTCGGACACATCCGCCACCAGATCCACGGTGACCAGCTCTGAAACCCCATCTATCACGTCTTTGATGAACACCGGGTCGGAATCGTCGAGGCTCACGTCGGCAAAGTTTTCTATGGGAGAGAACTTGCCTTTATCGTTATATCGCCCGATCTCAACGTTATGCAAATTGCTGTCGATTTCGCTGGTTGACAGTTTGACAACAAGCCCGTTGGCCCATTCCCCTTCGTTCACTGCCGTAAAGAGTATGGCTTCCGTGCTGCTTCCGGTGGGATGGTCCACGTAGCCCACCGCTTTTTCGGCATGGGGTATGCTGGAATCCTTCTTCTTCCAGTCTTCGGTGATGCGAACGATATAGGCTTTGGAGCCGCCATTCTGATAAAACGCAGCCACGGACAATCCCATTGGATCACCGGCTTTGTCTTTTTTCAGGTTCCGTATTCCACCGAACTCATTATCGTAGTCATCCCACTTGGAAATCAGGGTAGGCTCGCCCATAGGGCCCTTGGTTGTAAAACCGATGAACGCCGCTGTAGACGTTCCGACCCCCTCGATCGGTTTCGAACCACTCGGGATCTCTTCTACATAAACTCCGGGATGCAAATAGGTTGGCATGGCGGCACCTCCTTCATTTCATTCAAATCGTTCTTCCTATTTCCTCGGGAAAAGAAAACGATGCATTTCTTCCTGCGCATATCGCCTGGATTGTAGAATCTGGATTGTAAATCTGTCGCGGGAGCGCTGCTGTCACCGTCCTGGGTAGTCAAAGGCTGCACGGGAGATGTACGTGTGAGGGTGAACCATCATTTTAGGCCACCGTGGTGAATGCCCTATGGTTCCTCTTCACCCGGAATGGCTCGGATTCTTTTCTCGTATTGCGCGACAGCACGTTGAAGTGTTTCCAATAATGACTTCGCATATTCAGGATTGGTGATGATTCGAGTATACAGCTCCGCCTGGTCGTTTCCAGAGTAGCACTGCCCGAAATCGATAATGAACTCAGCAGCGTTGTATCCGACTTTAAAATAGTTGGCGTATCTTCCTTCTAGAACACGCGCTTCCCTGGAAGATGTTCTTTTCGGGCCCATTCCAACCTCGCCTATGTATGAGATGCAATTCCTTTGTGTGAGCCCAGGTCTTCTTCTACAAAGCAATCCCGATGCCATAATTTGTGAAGAAATTCACAAAATGCCCAGGTGTCGGATATTGTTTGAATTTGTTGGAGTAATAGTGCCGAGAAGTACTTCATCGGAAAGATGACCTTCTTTTATTAATTGTTACAGTTATTAAAATTTTCCCGGGATTTAGGGCTGGAAGAATTTGAAAACAGAGCATTGAGCTGGATAATTGGAGAACCGTAAATAAGGGGATGGCGGGCGAACAGGGCGAATGCAGACCGAAGATCAAAACATGGATCCTGGAAATGTTACACCGAATAGTGACACTGTTACATGGAGGAGAACGATAGCGATTGTCAAAGCTCTGTTTCCGATCAAGAAGAGAATCAGGCCTGTACGGCCTGCGGGCCATAGCTTCAGCGGCGGCCTGTGACCGGCCTTACGTTACTGCTTTTGTAGGGCGGGGCATCGGTCTTCGCCAAGGCTTCGCCCCGACACGCCGTGCCCGCCCACGGCAGCCGTAAGGTTATCCTCCTTTGAATCGGAACAGAAATATGACATTTACTATAATGAGGAACCAAGGCGGGAGTCATTGAAAATGCCTCCAAACAAGAGCTATCGGGTGGACCTCCGATTCTCAACGATATGGTATTTGCTGATCTTGCGGTAGAGGGTCATCCTTGACCATTTCAACTTGGCGGCTGCGGAGCTTTTATTCCAATTGGTTTCCAGGAGCGCCGAGAGAATCCGTTTTCGTTCATCCGAAGGCGCATGTTGGTATTCGGTTAGCTTCTCTTTGATATGTCTCGGCAAATCCGCATAACTTATTTTTTTCTCCGGAAGATTGATGAAGGCGCCTTCGAGCACGTTGATCAGCTCTCGTACATTACCCGGCCAGGCGTAATGCAGCAACAGGTTCATGACGTCCTCCTTCAACCCTTGAACGTTACGGTTGAATTTCCGGTTCAGTTTCCGGATGGTGCTGGCCGTCAACGCCGGTATGTCCTCGCGGCGTTCCCGAAGATGGGCAGATGCACCCGTGCCACATTCAGGCGAGAATAGAGGTCTTCCCTGAATTTTCCCTCATCGATAAGGCTTTCCGGCTCCTGATTGGTGGCGGTAATGAAACGGGCATCCAGGGGTAAGGCCGATGTTGCGCCCAGGGGATTCACCTCTTTTACCTCGATACTTCGTAAAATTTTCGCCTGGGTGTATGGCGACATTTCCCCGATCTCGTCCAGAAAAACACTTCCGCCCCTTGCCTGTTCGAACTTTCCCGGTGTCGTGGCCGAGGCACCGGTAAAGGCCCCCTTGCTGTAGCCGAACAGTTCACTCTCCACCAATGTGTCCGGCAGAGACGCACAATTGATGCACACAAACGGTTTCCGATGTCGCACACTTTGGTTGTGGATGAAATTCGCGGCCAGTTCCTTTCCGGTGCCGGTTTCTCCGGTGATCAGCACCGTGCTGTCGGTTGCGGCGACCTTAGACAAATAGGCCTTGATTTTCCGCATGGGTGGGCTTTCCCCGATGATGTTTTTCGGGGCGTTGAAATCGGGAAAGATGACCCTGTCTTCCGGAACACATTCGCTCGGGGGATCCCGCAGAATGTGCGTTATCCGTGTCACAAGCTCGTCCGCTGAAAAAGGTGCTGTAAAATAATCGCTTACCCCGGCTCGAAACGATTTGACGACACGGGCTTCGGAGCTGTGGCGGGTGATCAGGATGACCGGAATACGGTTATCTTTTTTGCGAATATATTCCACTGTTCTCAGATCATCATCGTGGTCTTTATGGCAAGATCCGATAATGACCAAATCCGGCTTTCGCCTCTGGAACAGACGAAACGCTCGGGATTTCTCCGGAACATCGATGACCTCGAAACCGTTTTGACCCAACAGGAACTTGACGCCCCTCCGTAGCCGTTCATCTCCTTCGGTGACTAGAATCGACTTCATTATATATCCTCCGGGATGTTTCCGGTATTCCCGTGTCAGATGTTACCGCCGGACAAGTCCATGAATAAAAATGCCCGTGCAATGACCCGGCTGTCCATGCCTTTTGTTTCCCTTGCACATGGCCCCTTTCACAATGAGGACCCGCTATGGGGCCGGCTGTGGCGGCGGTTGAACAATAGAAAACCCCTGCCGCCATCGGGCTATGTGAACTTCTCATGAGTTCACCATCGCGCCTGATAATGAATTGTGTAGCGGGTTCAGCTGCAACCGAATATGGAAAAGAGGGTAAAACGGTCTCGGACGGGCACCCGCGCCTGGGACAGCGTGTATAGGGAATCTATGTCACGCTCAGCAGGATGTGTCGGATGCGTGTCTGGGGCAGATAGCACGAACTGAGAGAGCCCAAAATGAAAAACCCCGGCCCTTCACCGAGAATCGGGGGATCCATTGATTCTGAAGTATTTCTACTCCGGCTAACCGTTAGAAAAGGGAATCGTTCGTCCGAATTGGGTTTATCTAACTAATTTTGAATCACGATTCGAGATGTCAAGGTTAAAAAAATATTTATTTAAATTGACAGTAGGTTAACATCTGATCGTCAACTGGGAGATGTCAGTATTTATAGTAAAATTGTATTTAACTTTGGATCATCTCTCGATTAGTTGTAGGTAATTCAGGCAAGATAGAAAGATGCTTCCCCCTTGAGTCGATGCGATCCCATAGGGTTCAAGGAGCCAAGGATTCGAGGTTTACCCGCCTGAGGCTGCGCCAAAGGCGATCCGGGATTCAAGTGAAATGCTCAAAATTTACAATGAATTGAATGTATGCCAGCAGCTATAAATACAGACATAGGAGTAATTGAGCAGACGCTAATAGCGATGATACAACCTCTATATAATAAACCCTTGACCCCTTGAATCCTTGGACCCTCTTCTCCAATAAGATTGGAGAAGCACCTCAACTTTTAGCATAGCGGCCCACCACCCTACGCTCGATCCGTGTTGATCGTGGGGAGGGTGCACCCAGGGTGAGTCCTGAGAAACGGCCACCGTCAGGGTTGACAAAACTGTCTTGAAACGTATTTTTTAAAGAGGTGCACAATTATGAAGTTCAGCGACTTTTTCCTTCCAAAAATTGCGCGTTCCAACCCCGAGGTCCGCAAAGATGCGGTCCGATCAGAGATTAATGTTGAACTGCTGAAACAGGTTGCCGAGAAAGATGCCGATGCTGAGGTTCGCGAGCTGGCCAGGAAGCGTGCGGAAGAACTTCGGGCGTAAGATCCAGCGTTGATCGTGAAAGACGGATCGGTGTCGGTGTTGCGATTGCAGGAGTTGTGCTCACCCTCTTTTGCGTGAAACAGAGCTGGCGGAACGGGTTTTGAATGCCGGCGATGTCCCCTGCGCCAACGGCAGAGGGGTAGTTTATACTGAAATTCCTTCCTTCTTCCGTTTCCCTCCCCAATGGATCGTTCCACCCCATGGTCACCACTTGGGCGAACACGTGTTCGGGTCGGTGATTAACGCCATACCGGCTCTCGCGGCCTGAAGACCTGTACGTTATGTTTTTCTCTGATGACGACCCGGGTCATAACTATCGAAGACCAATACACGCCGATGACCTCTCCTTCCGGAGTGACGATATCGAATGCACTCGGTGCATTTTGATGATGCCGCATCACGCTGCGGATAATCTGATTGAGATCTCTGGACTCCAGATCGATTTCCTGCCAGAAACGGGCGGTTTGCCGCCACGGCGGCTTGAGCCCGACGATGGCATCGGGTGAGCGATTCCTTCCGGTAGAATACCATACAAAATCCGCCGGGGGACGGCCTTCATTCAACGCCTGCTCAATCTCCATGTTTCGTTGGAGCGGTCCACCCGCAATACCCATGGGTGATGCCAGAAGCAGAATGACAGAAATGATGGCCAGGTATATGGTCAGCTTCATCGGACACCCCTTATTTTCATAACGTAAAGAACATTCATCTGAAAAGATTCCATGCAATGACCATCACCAGGTCACACTCATCATAGTACAATTCAGCCCGCTGCCGATGCCCATCAGGGCCACGTGACTGCCCGAATGCAGCCTGCCTTTTTCGTCCGCCTGGGCCAGGGTGATGGGAAGGGCGGCCGGGCCGATATTCCCGAGGGTGTAAAAATTCAGGTGAAATTTTTCGGGGGTGGTGCCCAGGGTCTGGTTGAGCACGTCCATGTTCCGCTGGCTGACCTGATGGGGGATGTAGATATCGATGGTGTCGTCACTCCAGTGGTCCAGCTCCTCTTCGGCCAGCTGCCAGGTCCGTTGCGCCAGCTGGACACCATGGATCAAAACGCTGCTGGCATCGGCATACATCCGGTCCGGCTGCCCGAGGCAGAGACGGCTGTGCTCGGTGGCCGCCCGGGTCACCGCGCCGTTGATGACATGACCGGTGCCGGACCGGCTCCGGTGGCCGAGAATCATGGCCACTGCCCCGGAACCCAGGGTCAGCGTTGCGAACTCATCACGAAATTCCTGCTCTGAAATGGAATCCGACTGAAGGCGTTTGATGGTCGCCTGCACCACCTCCTGGGAGCCTTCGCCATCCACGATCAGCCCGTATTGGATTATCCCGGACTCGATCATCAGGGAGATGGTGACCATGGCGTTGACAAATCCCAGGCATGCGTTGCCGATGTCGTAATTGATGCAGGCGGGGGACAGTCCCAGGTTGCCATGAACCAGGCAGGCCACGGACGGTTCGATGTAGTCTTTACAGACGGACGTGTTGATGATGCATCCGATCTGCTGGGGATCGATGCCCGAGGCGGCGATGACTTTCCGTGCGGCCATTGTGGCCGCATCACTGGGCATGGTCCCCTCATCCCAGAACCGGCGCTCTTGAATTCCCGTGAGACCGACAAGGATACCTTGGGGGATGTTCAGACGCTTCATGGTCGAAGAAAGCTGCTCTTCGATCCATTCGGAGGTGACTCGACGGGGAGCCAGTTCATACGCCACGGCTTCTATGGTGACGTTCCCTGAAAATTTCAACGTAGTTCATCTCCTTCCTGATGGTGGTATCACCCAATCCCGAATGTTACGGCGTAACGGTATCGATTTCAACGGTCGGATGAACCCACCGTGCGTTTACCGCCGTGCCGGCGGGACGAAGTTCGAGATATAAAAATCTTCGATGATGCCCTGTACTTTCAAGCTTTCCCCGTAGGCCCGGGCACTTGCTTTATCGGGGAATCGGGATACCCTGACCTGATACCATTCTTTATCGCCCCGTTTTGTCCGGATCCAGTAAGCGGCGATACCTTTTTCACGCAACTGTGTCATGAACCACTCCGCATGTTCCGGCTTCAAATAGGCGGCGACCTGGACCGTGAAGCGGCCTTCCACCGGAAAGGTCAGCGTTTTTTTCTCGTCACCGGGATCCGGTTTAAGCAAATAATCTGCGGTGTTGATCACCAGGGCCACCGCCCCAAGGGCAACCACTCCGATCAGGCTCCACTGGACGGCGCGTCGAAAGCGGGCCGACGTGCGAAACAGGTGCACCACCGCTCCGGCCATGCCATAGGCCCGGCGTGCCGCAGCACGACAAGCGCTGAACACGGAACCGATACGACGCCACAGTGCGGACCATGCAGCGGCACCGGAGACCCGGACGTCTTCGGGTACCTCGGGGAAGGGTTCCGGACCGGGGGGGTTGAAGCGCCAGCGCAGGTCCGCCATTCGGGTCGGATCCGTCCCGGCCAGGATTCGCCGTCCGGATTCAAACATTGCTCTGTTCTGATCCGTCTCATCGATCCAATGCATGCATGCGGCGATACCGCCAAGAAGTTCCGAGTCCTGGGATTTGTCCTGATGGGCTTGAATGTACACGGTCAGCGCCCATTCGTCCGCACGGCCGTCCCGGAGAAAAATGGACGCCAGCCGAACCGCCAGTTCCGACGGTTGGGTGCCGGTATACCCCATGACCTGTCGATACGTTTGCAACGCCTCGAAATCGGTCCGCTCTTCAGCAATGTAAAAACGGGCCAGTAACCGTTGTATGTGCTCGTTCCGGGGTTGGGCGCTGCCAATGCGGGCGGCCAATTCCAAGTACGCTTCGGGAAGCCATCCCCTGCCGCCGGTTTGATATAGCCAGGATTCGGCCGCTTCCCGATCATCGGGTTGTCTCCTCAAATGGGACACAATAAACCGCTCGGACTCCAGGGCTCGATCGGCTCTGGCTAGATAAAACCGGGCTATCTGTTCCACCGCCTGCCGGGAATGCCGCTTCCGCAGCCGGGGCGACATTAGTGCGCTGTCAAACAGGGCCACGACCTTTCGATATGCGGCATCGGCGTCCTGGACGTTTCCGGCCCGCTCCAGTTCCATTGCCGAGGCCATATATTGTTGAACGGCCCGCTCTCCCAGCAGGCTCATGATCCAACCCACGAGCAGAAACGCGATGATGAGGGTCGCCGCCGTCATGGCCGCACCGTGGGTGGTCCCGCCCGGCGGACCGGCCAGGGGAAGTACCCACAGGGCCGACAGCCCACCTATGACGATAGACAGCCAAAGTTGAACGGCCCTATGTTTTAAGGTGTGGAGCATGAGTTACGTCCTTTTCCAGGCTTTCTGGAAAAGAGGGTTCAAGGGTTCAAGTGATGTTAAAAATCAACGGGTCTATAACCAATTTTAAGGCCGTTGAAATCGGCCATTCCATCACCCCCACCGATCCTCCCCCCATTGTACGGACCGGGGACAAGGGTGACACGTGTTCGGAGACATAGGTAACACTTTTCGTGTTTCATTGTTCTTTTACATTTAGTTGCGCAATCTTCTGGTTGCAAAAATAGATCTCAA
>Ga0056119_1000048_pt1 | contig 31788 bp, 30 predicted proteins | sample WorMettaBAHAMAS1_FD_80076 | JGI IMG/M metagenome (GOLD analysis project Ga0056119, IMG submission 80076) | Marine gutless worms symbiont microbial communities from Max Planck institute for Marine Microbiology, Germany - Olavius tantulus BAHAMAS.1 ...
GATCAAAACCGGCCATCGGACCGTAAGCGGCCAGACCCCCCACCAGGGCCGCGCCGGAGATTAGACTCAGCAGAACGCTGATCACCGAGTACCGCCATCTGAATCGTCTCAGCCCTTTTCGATAGCTGACCAGGGCCTCCAGTAGATGGGAGAGTCTTTCCCCATGGGTTTCAACGAAGGTGGCCAAGTGGTCCAGCCGGTGTCGTGGTGCTTCCAATACGGACCGTTTGAGCCTTTCCCGCTGATTCTCCAGATGGGGAAGATAGCTGGTGTCCCGATTGCTGTCCGGTTCCTCTGATTCGGCTGCGCGGGGGGAGTAGGTCAAGTGAATCATCGGAATATCTTTTCTTCCGGTGATTTGGGACAGGTTCCAACAGAGGGTGCCGTAGACCCGGATCAGATCGATGAGTGATGCGCATTCATCGATGCGATTGAGCACAAACAGGACTCGGTCTTCAAAGGTTCTGGCGGGCAAGGTATCCCGGAGGCTGATATGGGCTTCCCGAACGGTGCCTGCCTTGTGCGGATCAAACAAGACCAGGATAAGATCCGCCAATTGAGCCAGATCCCCCACCACCTCCTGATAATTGTAGCCTCGATCCCTTTCCGTGATGCTGTCGAGCATGCCGGGGGTATCGATAATCGCCAGGGTTTTCAGAAACGGGGAGCTGACTTTTTTTAGCCGGAAATGGGCTGAAAAACTCTGGCCATGTTTTTTCAGCATTTCAAACGGATATTCCGGGTCATTGAGGAGGAATTTTCCGTCTCTTTCTTCAAGGGTTTGAATCCGCTCCTCGGATGGGGGCGGCTCCCCGTAGGTGATAACGGTAAATGAATCGTCGGTGGGTGCCTGGCCGGTGATCTGAACGTCGGCACCCAGAAACTCTTTGATCAGGGCGGATTTCCCCGAGGAATAATTACCCAACACCAAAACTATCGGCCGCCATTTGATATTGGTTTCCAGGGGAACGTCGCTGTATCCATACCGCAGCGCGATGGGCGACAATTGATTGCCGACCATGGCAAGGAGTTCGTTTCGCAACGAATTAATATAGTTGTCTCGATGCATGGCTCACTATAATACCGTTTGAATCCGCGCTGTTGCGCCAAAATTTATCTAACATCATGTTACCTTAGTAAATCATAAAAATCGGATATTTTCAATATCAACGCATAATTATCTACCATCATTAGAAAAACAACTCAATAAAGACTCTTGAATCCGGGAACCGTTGATCGACGATGTGGGTTACATCCCGAATCATTTCCGCCCGCCCGCAGAGGTAGAAATCATAATTTCCAGCCGGCAGCTCATGGGCGATGTACTCCGTGACCCGCCCGGCGTAACCACTGGATCTGCTCTGAACAGGGCCTGTGATATACGACATGTACGTGTCGGCGGTTCGCTTCAGGACATCCGCATAATATCGCTCATCCGGGCTGCGAACCCCGTGGAGAAGGGTAAACCCACGGTGTCCGGCAAGACACATCGAAACGAAGGGCGCGACGCCCGTTCCGGTGGCCACGAATATCGGGCGCTTTTCGGATCCACGGAACAGAAAATAGCCATTGGGGCCAAGAAACTGAAGCGATTCTCCAACCGGGATGTCCCGAAGCTTCGGAGTGAGCCGCCCCTGGGGGACATGGCGGATGCATAAACGGAGGGATTCTTCACCGGGTGAGGAGACTAGAGAATAGTCCCTGCCGATGTCTCCGAAATTCAAGTGAATCCGTTGTCCCGGCATAAACGCGAATCCATCTGGTCGGGCCAGTATCAATTCAAATGCATGCTCCGAGAGCCATCGTCGGTTTTGAATCCGGGTGCGGTAAGTTCGCGCCTCGGCAAGTTTCATCTTTTCCATGGGATGTCCGCAATCCCCATGAGAAAATTGAAATAGCGCGCCAGAACAAACAGGTAATCTGAAAGCCGGTTTAAATAGACCAGCACCGGCTGGAGGGCATCCTGGTTGCCCGTGTTATCGGAAAGCACCACAACGTTGCGTTCTGCCCGACGGCACACGGTTCGCGCCACATGGGCCCATGCGGCTGATGTATGCCCGCCGGGTAATATAAAGCCGCCCAGTCGGGGAAGTTTGGTTTCCATCCGATCCATGGCGGTCTCAAGCGCCTTCCATTCGTTTTCGGTGATGTCGTTGAGTACCTTCTGGGAAGGTGATTCCGAAGCCGTCGCCAGCCATGCGCCTACCTGAAACAGCATCGATTGAATCTGTTCAATCTCCGTCCGGATTTCCGGATCCTTATCCGGAACAGCGGCGGCCAGGGCCCCCAGGGTGGAATTCAGTTCATCCACGTCACCATAGGCCGCGATCCGCTCATTCCCTTTGCTGATGCGTTCACCGCTGAAGAGGCTGGTCCTTCCCTGATCTCCGGTCCCGGTATAGATTTTCATGGTTTCTGTCCGTTGTTGGATATTCGGTATTGGGCACTTGGTATTGGCTTCTAACTATATTTTTCTATAGTATCGAATACCCAATAGCCAATACCCAGTACCTGCTATCTGCTCAGTTTGCCGTTGTGTCCCCGCCGACGTCTTCTGCCGGTACACATACCGGCGGTTCCGGTTCCTTACGGGGCCAAGCCCTCAGGATAGCGTGAACCAGCGTTGCCAAGGGAATGGCGAAAAATACCCCCCAGAATCCCCACAAACCGCCGAACACCAGGACCGACGTGATAATGGCAACCGGGTGCATGTTCACCACTCCTGAAAGCAACAGGGGTGCCAGCAGATTGCCGTCAACGAGTTGTATGATCCCGTAGGCGACCAGCAGGTAGAACAGCTCCGGACTCCATCCCCACTGGAAGAAGCCCATTAGCGCCACCGGCAGGACAGTGACCGTGACGCCAATATACGGGACGATCACGGACAGGCCGACCAGCAATCCGATCAGCATGGCGAACTTAAGCCCCAGGCCGTAGAAGACGATCCAGCTGGTGGCCCAGATGATCAGAATTTCCCAGAATTTGCCCCGCATGTAATTTCCGATTTGAAGATCGACTTCCTGCCAGATTTGGGAAGCCAGAGGGCGATTCTCCGGCAAGTAACCGGTGATCCAGGCCATGAGGTCCTTTTTATCCTTAAGGAAGAAAAAGACCATCAACGGCATCAGCACCAGATACACCAGAAAGACAATCAAGCCGCGCACGGATGCAACGGAATAGGACAGAATGGTATCTCCCCCACCGGCGATGGTGGTTTGAAGTGCCCGGACCATATCGTTGAGCTGTTCCCGGGAGATGAATTCCGGATAGCGCTGGGGCAACATGCTCAGCAGCGCTTGCAGCCGTTTGAACATGTTCGGCAGTTCTGAAATGGCTTCACCCAGCTGGTAGGACAGCTTGGGCAACAATGCAAAGAGCAGGACAAACAGAAACGCCATAAAGGAGATGAAGACGATCAGCACTGCCGCCAGCCGGGGAGTCCCTCGGCGTTCGAAAAAACCGACCAGCCCTTCCAGCATATAGGCGATCACCAAGCTGGCGATCACCGGGGTAAGGGTTTTACCGAACGCGTAGATGACCAGTACGCAGGTAATCAGGAGGACGGCCAGGATGACGACCTGGGGGTCGGAAAAATTTCTGCGGAACCAATCCTTGATAATGTTCATATCTTCGGCGCTTCAATCGGTATACGTTGGTGATCTCTAATATTGCCCAATCCGGACATTATTTCAAGGTGCGTGTGCTTTAATCATTCGAATTTGTTTCGAATTTATTCGCCTTCGCCAGAATACCCTGCAGTTTGCCGCAGGGATGAACGGCAGGCGAACCGCGCCGTAGCTCAAAGAGCGACGTGTGGGGTCGTAGCTTTGAAGAAGCGAAGCCCCAAGGCGGGTCGCTTCATTAACCAGTGAGGGCCCCAAGCATTCCCATGGAACCTTCTTAAGCCCATTCTTCTTGGGGGCTGTTGTGCTGGACACTGCCGCCCTTCCCATCCAAAGAGAGAATGTGGGTGAGGCAGGAGGGCAGTTCGTACTCATGGTGGGTCACGTAAAGAATTTGCGTCGACGTTTCCCCACCGATGGTATCGACAAGATCGATGATGACCCGACGGTTGGCCGGATCCAGGCCTTGGCAGGGCTCATCCAGAATCAGTATATCCGGATATTTCACCATCGCCCTGGCCAGCAGGACAAGACGTTTTTCTCCATAGGACAGCCGGTTGAAGATTGAATGGCGCTTTTCATTCAAGCCAAAAAAGTCCATCCAGCTGGCTGCGGCGATGGCCTGCTCTTTTCCGACGGACCGGTATAGCCCGACTGAATCGAAGAAACCGGACCGGACGACATCCCCTACGGTAAACGGCCGGTTGAAGCGAAACTGGAATTCAGAAGAGACCAATCCAAGGCGCGACTTGATATCCCATATACTCTCGCCTGTGCCGCGTCGATGACCGAACAAAAAAATCTCATTGGCGTACGCCTGGAGATGATCTCCGGATATAAGGCTCAGCAGGCTTGTTTTCCCCGACCCGTTGGGCCCCAAAACACCCCAGTGCTCGCCGGCCTTGACCGTCCAGGTCAAATCTTTCAAAATACGGCGCCTCCCAAAGCGTATCGTCGCCTTAACCATTTTTATGACGGGCACGCCGGATGTGCCGCGGCCCTGCCCCCGGGATCGGGCTGTTTTCAAATGCGGGCCTGGTCGATCGTGTCTGCCCGGGTGACTGCCGACCTTTTCCAGCCGACGGTTCGGGTTTCCATATAGCCGTGAGAGGGTGTGCTCGGACAATACCGTCTCTCGGGGACCCAGAGCCACCAATCGCCCTTCTTTCAGATACAACACATGGGAAATAGCGTCCGGAAGGAGTTGAAACCGGTGGGTGACCAGAACGAGTTGCCGGCCCATACGAATCAACCCGGTCATGATCTGGCGAAAACGATTCCGTGCTGCGGCATCGACCCCTTCAAAGGGCTCATCCAGCACCAACAATCCCTTGGACCGTATCGTCGCCCCGGCCAACAACACGCGCCTGAATTCCCCGGTGGACAAACTCCGAATCTCCTGATCCATGAGAGGTTCCAGGTCGAGGAGGGACATCAACTCGTCGGAGAGAGGCGGGTGATGATCCACGCAGCCATACAGTACATCCGTTGATCGTATCGGTGCATCGGCCCCATTGCTAAATGATCTAGCGGTTTCGGCCCTTTCGGCCAGGGTTAACCAGTGTTCCTGCAATTCGAGAGATAAAAAGCCGATTCGGTGAGGATCAGCTGCGCTCCCATGACGAATTACCCGTCCGTTCGAATAGGGTGTCCGACCGACCAACACCCCGGTCAGAGCGGTTTTTCCGGCGCCGTTGGGGCACAGCACGGCCCAGTTTTCTCCCCATCGGATCTGCCAGTGGGTATTCGGAAGAAATCTCCGGTCTCGAAGACGGAGGGTAACGTCTTCAAGGGTAACCAGCGGTGACCCCGGGGCAGCCTCTTGGGGTAGGGAGGTAGTCATTTCAGGGTTTCGTCCGGGACTCTACAAGTATCTCGGAATGTAGTGTTCGATGGACCGGGCACCGATCTGCAATTTGACTCAACCGGGCTTTCTGTTTTTCATCAAGGGGGCCGATGAACTCGAGCTCTCTCTCGATGCGATCGATTTTTCCCTGCTTGGTGTCGCAGGTAGTGCAGTCTTCGGCGTCAATATTTTCGTGCTTGAGCCGAATCAGCACCGATTCCAGGGGCCACTCTTTGCGATCGGCATACATGCGAAGAGTAATCGCAGTGCAGGCACCCAGGCCGGAGAGTAGATATTCGTAGGGGGAGGGCCCCTGATCGGTCCCTCCCATGGATTCGGGCTCATCGGCGATCAGATCGTGGTCTCCCGCCAGGATTTCCGTGGTGTATCGACTGGTATCGATTCGGGTGATGACTTCACCATGGGTCTCTTCCGTTTCTGTTTCTTTCGGTTGTGCGTCACCGATGTATTTAAAGGCCCATTCGGCAATTACGGCTCCGGCATAGCGGGAATCTGCCGCATCGCTCATCAGGTGATCGGCCCGATCCAGGGAAATGAAACTTTTCGGATGTTTGGCGGTTTTAAATATTCGGGCCGCATTGTCGATACCCACAATCTGGTCCACCGGTGAGTGCAGGACCAGCAGGGCCCGGTTCAGGTTGCGGATGCTATGGTCGATGCGTGTGTCCTGGAGATCGTCCAGAAACTGTTTTCTGATTCGGAACGGACGACCGTCCAGCAGTATCTCGGCTTCACCCTGGGCCTGTATGGTTTCCATGGCATCGCCGAGCACGTGCCGGACGTGTTTCGGGTCGGCCGGAGAACCGATGGTAGTTACCGCCACGGCAGATGGAATCTCGAGAGCCGCTTGAAGGGAAGCGGTACCGCCGAAGGAATGGCCGATGAGAATTTTCGGCGGTTGATAATTTTGAGATAGAAATTCAGCGGCCGCCACCAGGTCGGCCACATTGGATGAAAAGCTGGTGGATGAAAAATCGCCCTCGCTTTCCCCCAGCCCCGTAAAGTCAAACCGCATGACAGCGATACCCTTTCGGGTTAATGCCCGGCTGATATTTGCCACCGCTTTGACATTTTTTGTGCAGGTGAAGCAGTGGGCAAAGAGGGCAATGGCTCTGGGTCGCCCATCAATGGGGAAGTCGATCTGAGCCGATAGCTGTTCACCGGTGTCATTCGGAAATGTCAGTCTTTCAAGCTTCATCGGATATATAACCCCTTTCACAAGACACTTGAAGGATACACGGTTCGCCCATTTGTTTACTTCTCAAACGGTGCCGTCAGAGGATCTTCTTTTTCGACCTTTTTAAGGGAACTCGCATCGACGCCGTAAAAGTCCACGGCATAGATCGAGGCACACATGTTCTGGATGCGTTGGACCACCTTTTGGTGTTCCGGGTGGCGTTGGTATCTCCCAAGCGCCTCTTCATTGGCCAGAAGGGCAATTAACGCAAAGTCATAGGAACGCTCCGAGCGGATGACGTCACGGCCGAACTCATAGCTGTGGATTTCAACGATGTGGTTGGGCAGATCGTCCAATGCCGCTTCCAGTTCCTCGATTTCCCCATCGGTGGTTTCGGGTTTGAATTTCATCAAGACGACATGGTTCAGCATATCGCACCCCCTTTTTGATCATGATATTGTGACGGATGGATCTGCGGGATAGTAACAATTTCAAGACAGTATGAAAATACGAATTTATCGCTGGTGATTCTGCAGGTAGCTGGGGCCTTTGGACTACGTGATTATTTCGATGCAATGTTCGGGTTAGCGCTTGTGGGCCACAATCCGTAGATCGATGGAAATCAGATCAAACACGACATGCATACCGAGATAATCGAAGAAGCGGCTCGAGCCATATCGCATTCCCCACCGGGTCCTGTCCATGTCAAAATGGGCTTCGGCCACCAGCCCGTTGTTTTCCGCCGGCGTTACGGATGCCATGAATTCAAGATCCGCACTGATTCCGCGTAACTCCAAATCTCCCCGGATGACAAAGTTGGGCAGGGTCAGGGTGGGTGATGCAACCAGGGTTCCGGCGGTGACGGAGAACACCGCCCTGGGAAATTGGCGGGAGAGGAAAAAATCCTCCGATTCTAAATGGGAGATAAGAACAGTGTAGAGATCATCACCGGAAAGATCGGTATTTCGGATGGACGTCATGTCGATTTCGAACCGGCCGGTGATGGATTCGGCGGTCAGGGTGGCTTCGCCCCCAGCGAGCCTGATCGTACCAAAATGTTTGCCGTTGGGGTTTCTGCCCGTCCACTCAATCGTGCTCTCGTCCACGTTCACTTGGTAGGTGCCGGGGGAAAGGGTCTGGACATTGCCGAAATCGATTGGCGGCGCAGCGGCGGATCCCTCCGTTGGGAGGCCCGCGGACACCCAATCGGCCAAGCCGCCTTTGAGGATGAGCACATTATGATATCCAGCCGCGGTGAGCTTTTCGGCAGCGGTTCGGGCGTCCCAGCTGGTCTCGCGAGACCCGTACACGACAATGTGTTGGTTTTTATCCGGGGCCAGTTCAGCGACCTGATCCAGAAACGTGACTTCGTAGACACAGGCGTTTTCTGCTTTTGGAATATGAGCCATCTGAAAGTGCTCTTCCGGTAAGGTGTGAATCAACAGCAGGGAAGAGGAACTTTCCAGTTGCTGCTCCAACTCCCTAGCAGAGATCCATTCATAGTCGGACTCATGCATATTCACCTCCGCGCAAGGTTTTTGCGTTCAAAACGACCAATCCATAAGAGACAAATCATGATGATTTTATAGAATAGGCATATAACGCCGGTCGGGCAAGGCGGGTGACCTGCGGATGGCATTCCCTGGAGGTATCCTTCGGGGCGGCTTGACTCGGCCCGATTTAGACCAATATTGAGTTCACAACAATGTGATTGAGTAATTCAGGCAGTAAATCATTGCAATTCAGGGCACCACGAAAACACCGGGAAAGGAACCATGCCGAGACATCGAATAGATATCGCCGAGCCGATCGAATACCTCTCCATATTGGATGAGAAAGGTCATGTAGACACCTCCCTGGAACCGGACCTGAAAGACGAACTTCTACTCAAACTCTATCGTGTTATGCTTCTCGGACGCCGTTTTGACGAGAGGCTGCTGAGTCTTCAGAGACAAGGGCGAATCGGTACGTTTCCGCCGATCTCCGGTCAGGAAGCTGCCCATGTCGGCCCCATTGCTGTTCTGAAAGAATCGGACTGGATGGTACCGGCCTTCCGTGAAACCGCCGCAGAACTCTGGCGCGGCCGATCCATGCAAAGCGTCATCCTGTCCAATGCCGGCTATTCTGAAGGCGCCGCCTTGGATGATCGGGGACACAATCTGCCCATGTCGGTTCCGGTGGGATCGCAAATGCTGCACGCCGTCGGAGTGGCTTGGGCGGCCAGATATCGTGGCCTGGATGATGTGGCGATGACGTTTTTTGGCGACGGTGCCACCTCGGAGGGAGACTTTCATGAGGCCATGAATTTTGCCGGGGCATTCCAGACCCCTGTCATTTTTGTGTGCCAGAACAACCATTGGGCGATTTCGATTCCAAGGTCCATGCAGACCCGCGCGGCCACCATCGCACAAAAAGCGGTGGCCTACGGCATGCCCGGCATTCAGGTGGATGGCAACGACGTTTTGGCCACATATACCGCCGCCGCCGAGGCCGTCTCCCGTGCCCGTGCCGGTGAAGGGCCAATCCTGATCGAAGCGGTGACGTATCGAATGTCGTTCCATACCACGGCAGACGACCCCAAGCGATACCGATCCGATGATGAAGTCGACGCCTGGCGAAAAAAAGATCCGATACTGCGGTTTCAGAAATATCTGTCTGACAAAGGGTTGCTGACCGAACCACTCGTCGATCAACTGGCGCAAGAGATTCACGACGAAATCCAGTCTGCCGTTGAAGCGGCGGAAACTGCCATGGGGTCCATGGGAGACCCCATGGACATGTTTGAGCACAGTTATGCCGAGAGACCACCCTATTTGGAGGAACAGCGCGACGCATTGGCGCAGGAACTGAAAGGGGTGAAATCCCATGGCTAATCTAACCATGGTCCAGTCTCTGAATCTTGCCCTTCGCCAGGAGATGGAAAACGATGATCGGGTCATCGTCCTCGGCGAAGATGTGGGCGTAGACGGCGGGGTGTTTCGGGTCACCGACGGACTCATCGACGTTTTCGGGGGAATGCGGGTGTTGGACACCCCCCTGGCCGAATCCGCCATCGCCGGTATGTCCATTGGCATGGCCGTAAACGGCCTGAGGCCGGTGTGTGAAATACAATTTTCCGGATTTGCCTATCAATGCTTTCACCAGATTGAAAACCACGCCTCCCGGCTGCGGTGGCGGACCCGAGGTCATTTCACCGTTCCCATGGTGCTTCGGGCACCCTACGGCGGCGGGGTCCGGGCACTGGAGCATCATTCCGAAAGCCGGGAGGCCTACTGGGCCCACACTCCCGGATTGAAAACGGTCATTCCATCCGGCCCCCGAAATGCCAGGGCGCTGCTGGTGAGCGCGATCCGGGATCCGGACCCGGTCGTATTTTACGAGGGCAAAGCGATTTATCGGGCGTTTCGCGAGGAGGTCCCCGAAGATGAAGAGATGCTGCCCATCGGTCAGTCGCAACGGGTACGCGAGGGAAGCGACTTGACCATGATCGCCTACGGCGCCATGATGCGCCCGACACTGGCGGCTGCAGCGGCATTGAATGAAAAACGGGGGGTTGAAACCGATGTGATCGACCTGCTGACCCTCGCCCCTCTGGATGACAGCCTCTTCGTTGCGTCCGCAAAAAAAACCGGGCGCGTCATGATTGTCCATGAAGCACCTCGCAGTTTCGGCCCCGGCGCCGAGATTATATCCCGTCTCGTGGAAAAATCGTTCTTTTACCTGGAAGTCCCCATCGCGCGTGTGACCGGTTTCGATATGGTGATCCCCGCGTTTGAAAGGGAAGCGTATTATCTTCCGAATGTCGATCGAATTGTCCGCACGGCAGAGGAACTGTTGAAGGGATAACCCGCAAAGGCGAGCGTCATGTCCAGAGAATTTAAGCTGCCAGATTTGGGAGAAGGCATCCATGAAGGGGAAGTGATCGCCGTGTTGGTGTCGGTGGGACAAAGCGTCCGCGAAGGGGATCCCATCCTGGAGATCGAAACCGACAAGGCGGCCGTGGAAATACCATCTCCCTATAGCGGCACCATAGAAATAATTCACGTCAAACCGGGTGATGTGGTCAATGTCGGCGACGTCCTCATCACCTATAGCGGGACATCCGCAGCGGTCGCTGCCCAGGCTTCCGCTCCGGAGGTATCCGAAATAAGCTCGCCAGCGCCGCCCACCCATGGGACCGAACCTGCCCACGGACCCCGAACCGGTCCTATCCCGGCATCCCCGGCCACAAGACGTCTGGCCAGAGAACTGGGCGTGGCACTGGGTGATGTGGCACCGACCGGACCGGCAGGCTTGGTTACGGCGGAGGATGTACAAACACATGCGGATTCGAGAATAGCCGCTGACACCGTTCGCGAAGAAGAGCCTTCCGAGTGGGCGGAGGCATTGACAACAGACGCCGCTCCGGTCCCGACGCTGCCGGATTTCTCCAAGTGGGGATCGATTGAGGTGGCCCCCTTGCGGTCCATCCGCAGGGCCACCGCTCGTCAGATGGCGTTAGCCTGGTCCCAGATTCCCCATGTGACCAGCCAGGACGACGTGGATCTCACCGATCTGGAAGCCTTTCGCATTCGTCAAAAATCCACGGTGGAAGCAGACGGCGGAAAACTCACCGTAACGGTGTTTGCCGTGAAGGCCGTCGCGGAAGCCCTGAAAACATATCCCCAGTTCAATGTGTCCCTGGATATCGCCAACGGCCGTATTATTCGCAAGAACTACATCCACATCGGAGTGGCCACGGATACCGGAGCCGGCCTGGTGGTTCCCGTCATTCGCGATGCGGACAAAAAAAGTATTTCTGATCTGGCCGTGGAAATCACGGATCTGACGAAGCGGGCCCGGGAGCGGAAAGTGGCCCTACCCGAACTCCAGGGGGGATCCTTTACCATCACCAATATCGGCGCCGCCGGCGGAAGAGGGTATTTCGCCCCGATCATCAACTATCCGGAGGCGGCGATTTTAGGAATGAGCCGGGCACGGATGCAGCCGGTCGTTCGGGAAACGGAAGATGGAGAAGCGGAGATGTTACCGAGGCTGGTCATGCCGGTGGTTCTCGCCATCGATCACCGGGTGCTGGACGGGGTCGATTCGGTGGCGTTTTTGAAATTCTTCCGGGAAGCCATGGAGAATCCGGAACGATTTTTATTGTCTATCAAGTGCACGTGCTAGCCCGAACATTGCATGAACTCTTTTCAGCAGATGGCTGAAAAAATAATATCAGTGCATGATCGTATTTGCCGGGCTGTTCTGTGAAAATACATTTTGTAATCATCAAGGGTAACAAAAAGAGCTGAAAAGAGTTCACCCTGCGGGCCAAAAGGAGACATCCATGGACTGCGTTATTCAAAGCTCGCGGTAGTTTGACTACAGCTTGACTTCGGCTGAGCTCAGTCGTAGCCCGCCTCGAAATGCCTTGCCCATGAACGTCTTCTTTTGGTGCAATGTCCGGGCTAATGTCTTGTCCTGGAACTATAGACCAAAAAGAATTTTTAGATAACCCCCACTACGGGGCTCGTGTCATTCTATAGTCATTCCGGCGAAGGACGTGGTTCGACAAGCTCACCATCCTGAGCAGCGTCGAAGGAGAATCCAGTAACTTCTGTATCTTCTGGATGCTGGTCGAAGATCCCGTCCTCAGCGGGGATCAAGTTCGGCATGACGTGTGCAGATTATTCATCGGGCAATCATGCCCAAAGGAAACAACTTCGAAACGAGTGATGATGCTATACATATCATTTTGGGCACGGCGCTCGTCTATCGCCTACCAAAGAGGAGTCAATACCCATGGTCATGGGTGAGCTGACACAGGAGACCGACGTTCTGGTCATCGGCGGTGGCCCCGGGGGCTATGCGGCGGCGTTTCGGGCCGCCGACCTGGGGCTGGACGTCACCATGGTGGACCTGGAAGAACGTCCCGGGGGGGTGTGTCTGTATAAAGGCTGTATACCGTCCAAAACCTTCCTTTTTCTTTCCGAATTGATCCTCGATGCCAAACGGGCCGCTGCCATGGGAGTCCGGTTCGAGACGCCGACAATCGACCTCGAAGGGCTGCGGGCGTATCGAAACAGAGTCATTGACCAACTCTCGGAGGGTCTGGTCACCCTCAGTAAAGGGCGGGGCGTGCAGCGGATTCAGGGCAGAGCGGTATTCGAAAATTCACAGATGGCACGGGTCGTCGGAGTGGAAACGACCCGCATCCGATTCCGGCATGCCATCGTCGCCACCGGCTCCTACCCCATTCCGTTCCCGGGAAGTCCATACATCCCGGGCGGCCGGATCATGGACTCTTCCGGTGCCCTGGCCCTGGCCGACGTTCCGGAAACGCTTTTGGTGGTGGGGGGGGGCTATGTGGGGCTCGAATTGGGGTCGGTTTACGCAGCCCTTGGCAGCCGGGTGGTGTTGGTGGAGATGGGAACGCAAATCCTGCCGGGAGTGGATCGTGATCTGGTGCGCCCGTTACACCGGACCCTCGACCGGATCTTTACGGACCTGCATTTTGACACCCGCGTTGCCGCCATGGAAGAAGATGCCGATGGCGTGAATGTGACACTGACCGGTGCCAAAGAGACGACGGAACGTTTCGAGCGCGTGCTGGTAGCGATCGGTCGTCGCCCCAACAGCGACGATATCGGGCTGGAACACACCCAGGTGAAGGTGGACCCGAACGGTTTTATCCAGGTCGATGCACAGCAACGGACAGCAGACGAACGAATTTTTGCCGTGGGTGATGTGATCGGCGGATTTATGCTGGCGCACAAGGCAACCCACGAAGGGAAAATCGCCGCAGAGGTGATTGCGGGGGAACCGGCCGCCTTTGATGCACGCGCCATTCCCGCTGTCGTCTACACGGATCCCCAGATCGCATGGGCGGGGATTTCCGAAACGGAAGCCCGCCGCAAAGGTATCCCGTTTCAGGTGCAGCGGTTTCCCTGGAAGGCCTCCGGACGGGCGCTGACCATGGACGCCCCGGAGGGGTTGACCAAGATTATTGCCGACCCGGACACTCAACGGATTATCGGCGTCGGGGTTTGCGGCCGCACCGCTGAAGGGCTCATTGCCGAAGGGGTTCTGGCCATCGAAATGGGCTCCCTGGTTCAGGACATGGCCTTGTCCATCCATCCCCATCCCACCCTATCGGAGACGGAAGGCGAAGCGGCGGAAATTTTTCTGGGAACGGCCACCCATATTCTCCCTATAAAGAAGAGAGATTGACCGCCATTAAGTATGGGATTGATGCTTGCCGACGCCAAAGATGGAAGGGATAAATGAAACCGACGGAATGTCGCTCCGCGCGGGGGAATTTCAACGGGTATGAAATTGGAGATATCCTCGGAATCGGTATCTGGTTCGGAATCGGTATCGATGGCGAAGGTGGTTCCCTGGTTCGATTCCGATTCCGTTAGCGACCCCGACGCCGACAGGGCGAAGACCGGGCTGTCTCACCAAGTAAAAAAGATCAATTCGTCGTAACCGCTTACCCGGATGTTTTCGATCTATCCCCGAACCATCAGGCTGATTTTGATCATCAACACCATCGTTGCCCAGGAGACGATCGTGGCCAGCAATGGGCGATCCTGAAAGATAATGTCGGCGATATCACCGCTTTCCTCATTCTGTATAATCAGAAAGAGATACCGGAACAGGGCGAAGACGACCAGAGGGGTTGTCAGAATAAGGTACGGGTAGGACATGGCCTGCGCCATGGGGGCGGTAAAGGTCGCCTGGCTGTAGACAATAATGGTGCAGGCAACCACAATCAGCAAGAGGTAGTATAGAAAGGTCGTCGAGTATTCCTGGAGAATCGGCCGGTGATCTCCGGCTTTTTGCTGAAGGGACTGCAGTTCGGTTCGGCGCTTGCCAAGGGCCAGAAAGAGCGCCAGGAAAAAAACAGACAGAATCCACCATGCCGTTATCTCAACGGAAATCACCGCAGCCCCGGCGACGGCGCGCAACACGAACCCGGCGGCGATAATAAAGACATCGACCAGGACAACATGCTTTAAACCGAAGGTGTATGACGATTGAAGAACGAAATAGACCCCAATCACCAGGGCAAACCACATCCACCCCTTATCCGGGGTCGGTGCCGCCCAGATGTTGTACCCAATGACTGCCAGGCATGTCGGCAGCACGACTCCGATCGCACCAAAGGCTAAACTGGGGGATAGATCGCCGGCGGGAAGGGGGCGAAACCGCTTTTCGGGATGCTGCCGGTCTTTCTCGATGTCTACCAGATCGTTTAGAAGATAAATCGAGCTGGACACGAAACAAAACAACAGAAAGGCGGTCACAATCGTCCCAACCGCCCGGGCATCCAGAAGAAGATGTTCTTTGGCGAAGACGATGGCCGAAAACACAAAGACATTCTTCACCCATTGCCTGGGCCGCATCGCCCGCAACAGGTGCCGAATGTTAGAAGTTCCTATTGGTTTGTCTGATCTACCGGTTGTTGAACGAATTTCTTCCATGCGACGCCGCTGCTTGTTCGGATTACTCTTTTCCTAAACAACGCCAGGCCATTCCGTGGCCCTGCACCACAGCCATGGGCCCTTAGACGCGTTTTTGAGATGGATTCTACATCTCCTTATAGGTAATAACCGATAAGACCGCTCCCTGGGGATCCTGAACCAGCGCGAATCGGCCGACATCCGGAATATCCCGCGGCGCCATGAGGATGTTGGCGCCCAAGGCACGGGCCTTCTCCACCGTGGCTTCCACGTTGTCCACAGTGACATAGGTTCCCCAGCCGGGAGGCGCTCCCTGGGCTTCAGGCGGGATGGCCATGATGCCGCCGATCTCCTGGCCGCCTGCCTTGACGACAGTGTAGTTCATCCCTTCCATGGCAAATTCTTCCGTCTCCCAGCCGAAGAGATCGCAGTAGAATGTTTTTGCTCCCTCCGGATCCGTGGTCATCAATTAGGTCCAGCTGAAAGCGCCATGGGTTTTAAAGTGATTTTCCATAATGCCCCCTTTATACTCAAGCAGTGATTCATGTGGAATCACCGTTGACATGTCGAAGAAATTTTTGCCCCGATCCCTGGGTCCGGTATGGCATGGCCCCTTGGGATGGATACCACCCGTCCACCGATTTTCCCGCAAGCTAGGGCCAGACACGGGCAAAGTCAAGACGGTGGGATGCCACCGATGGTGTTGCCAACGGTCTTGGTTTTGGCCTCTATCCACTCCTGGTGTTTTTCGCCAGCTTGTTCGCCAGAATCGAACCCACAATGGCGATCGATTCGGCGTCCAGAAATTTCTCGGCCCAACGTTCAAACAGGAGGGAACACTGGGGTGGGAAATCCTCTTCGGCATCGTTGAACAGGAGCAACAGGGGAATGCGGGGGAGTGCCATGAAACGGACGACCACATCATAATTCAATTCCAACAACGGCGGGTGACCGCCCACCGCCGTTGCGGCGGTTTTCAACGCCCGAACATGGCCTGCAAATGATCGGACGATCAAACCTTCGACGCTGTTACGATAAAATACCGTCAGCGGGCCGGCGTCCTTGAAGTCCCGGAACGATACCCAGTCGTCCTGCACAGGTAGTTGACGCGGGCAGTTGAGTAGATATCGGCACAGCATCACACACACTTCGTAGGCGGGAAGCTGTCCCGATGCGTCCGTGATGCCCCCAGGGGAGATCCGATACTCCTCTCCAAAGAACGGAATCAGGCAGGTGTTTCCCGTCATTTGGATATCGAGGATCGGAAGCCGGGGTTCCACGTCGACGGCGGCAAGACGGTTAATGTAATCGTGATAGTGTTTTTCGAAAATAGAGGATTGTTTTGAATCGATTCCCATCAGAGGTCCTTCTCGAACAGTTGCTCATTGACCCGTTTCCCCCAGGAGTCATTCATGATTTCTTTACTCAGGGTAAATCCGTTGGATTCATAGAGATGGCGGGCGGCGTCCAGTCCTTTAAACGTCCATAAATAGATTTTCGGGTACCGGCAGTTCCGGCAGAATGAAATGGCCCGTTGGATAAGTGTTCTGCCGATTCCGGAACCCTGGATTTCGGTATCGACAATGAACCAGCGAAGATGGGCGCCCTCCTGTTCCGCGGTTTTTCCGTCGATGGCGATGGAGCCGACGATGATATCTTCGGCCAGCGACGGCCACAGCCCGTCCCGGTGTGCATCGAAACGGCCCAGAAACTCGGTTAGACCATCGGCTATCTTCCGCTCGAAGAATAGACCAAAGTCCCAATATCGATGATAATACCGTGCGTGAAGCTCTGTGATTCGGCCAATGGCACCCGGGATGTATCCGCTATGGATGTGAAGACCCTTCATGGCGGGACCTCTTTCGGCCTGTCAACAAATAGGTCGCCTCATCTTCTATCCCGCTGATGGAGACCCGATCGTCCCGCTCGACGAATGTGAACTCGTCGTTTAGCCGCTCGTAGACCGGGTTGGATACATGGATTTGGTCGGGGACACCCTGGGATTCCAGGGCACTGGCAGTAATGACGGTTTCCCCCCAGAGATCATAGCTGAATTTTCCACTCTCAAGGATACAGACACGGACCGGCCCGGTGTGGATACCGATACGCATCGATAAAGGCTCATCTGAAGGTAATCGGAATCGGGTTAGAATTTCTTGGATATCCAGCGCCATCTCAACAACGGCTTCGGTGTGCTGACGAAACGGAGACGGTATACCGCCCACCACCATGTATGAATCTCCTATGGTCTTCACCTTCTCTAGATTGTGTTGCAGGGCGATATAGTCGAATTGGTTGAACAGACCGTCCATCATCTGGATCGTTTCCGGGGATGCCGGCTTGTCGGAAATATCTTCACTGTCCGCGAAGTTTGCAAACATGATCGTGATTTCGGTGAAATAGTCTACGATCGGGCGTTTGTCTCTTCGGAAACGGTTGGAAAAGGTTTTCGGAATGACGCTTTGTATCAGACGTTCCGAACGTTCTTTGCCTTCTTCAACGTTTTTCAGAAAGAATTTTTCCTGATCCCGGAGAACTTTTTTCTGGAGGCAGTTGGAGATTCGGGCGGAGAGCAGCACCCGATTGAACGGTTTGGTCAGGTAATCTTCCGCACCCATCTCAATGCACCTGACCACACTTTCCAGTTCCTCCACAGCCGATACGACGATGACCGGCACATGGCGAAGGCGAGGGTGGGATTTCATGCGCTCGAGAACCTGATATCCATCCATCACCGGCATGACGATATCAAGAAGCACCAGATCGAACGTGCCCTGTTCGAGAAATTCCATCGCTTCTTTCCCGTTCTCGGCGAGTTCGGCCTGATGTCCTTGGGCTTCGAGGTGATGGCGCAGAATCTCGCGGTCAAGTCTGACATCGTCCACGACGAGTATCGAAAACGTGTCACTTGGCATCGGAGTAACCCCTTTTTTTCCGCCTAACCTGCCCCAAAATTACCTTGCCGCCCGGTCCCCCTTCAACCGTCCCTGCCGTCGAGTTCGAAGGGCGTCTTCCCCGAACCGGATGGCAGACAGATGTTTTTGATATTAATACTTTATACGAAAATCCGGGGATAGGCAAATCATTTCCCATGGACCGTCTCCCAAAGCCCTTCGGTCGGGCGCTGTAGAGGGATGGGTTCGGCCCATTCACGATCATGACATATCCGGGGAGGGGAGTGCGGGACGTACCTTTAGGAGTTTCTCCCGTTTGATGGAGACTGTGCCGATAGGCGCCCCTTTGGGTTTGGATACAAAACATGCGCGGGTGTAGGCTACCGCCACTTTTCCCCCGTGTCGTGCCTTGCTGTGGTAAGCGGCGATGGCAGCAGCCTGTTTCAATGTCTCCCGGTCCGGATCTCTTTCCTTTTGGGAGCGCAACAGGACATGGCTGCCCGGGACGCTACGCACATGAAACCACCAATCCTTGGGACTCGCCACCTTCAAGCTCAACAACTCGTTATCAGCGTCGGTTCGACCCGCGAGCACCGTCCAGTTGCCGGGGAGTTGATAGGTGTAAACCTTGGGACCGGCCTTTGGTAGTGGATGATTCATTTCAGTTTATGCCTAATCTCCTGGAGGCCAGGATACCATACCCGGGGCGTCCTCGTGTTCCACCACAGCGTGTTTAGGATTCAGCCGCATGATGCACAGAATTCATGAACCCCGGATGACCCGCCCTTGCATTGTCCACCATTGAGGATTATATACGTGATATACAGCGCCTTCAAGACAACACCTCATCATTCTACGACAATAGAAGGAGTAGTTGAAAATGCCAGATTCCTGGGAAGACAAACTGTCCTGTGCGATCCAGTGCCCCCGGTGCGAAAAGAAGCTGACCGGCACTGACGAGCGCATTCTGTCGGTATACGATCACGAGCCGATCTGCATGTCCTGTAAACGTGAAGAAGAGGGACGGCCGGATTATGCGGCGATCTCCAAAAACACGATCGGACAATGCCTGGCGGAGACCGAACTGTTGTACAGCGATCCCAAGGGATATTGCTACTACCATTTCTATCCCTTTAAGTGCTAGCATCGCCACCTCAGGCGGAAGGCGTTATCCTCGACATTCACGACATGAGGCCAACGTCCACTAGCGACGACACTGTCTTCCACCGTCAATCACAAACGTGTTACCCATCCACACCCATACCCTCACGGGGCAGACGATCAACTGACCGGTTGCCGCGGATTCGGCCGGTATCGGGGTCATCGGTTGGAATTTCGCTTCCTGGCATCTATATATTCATGGACCTTCGCGCGAGCATCGATGGTCCCCGTGAGTCGAATCTGCGGGTAGAGTTTCCGACACTCTTCTTGATTGAGTGTGGAGACCATCTGAATGGATTCGATCTCGTTATGCAAGTGAGGGTAGGGAGTTTCAGACGGCGCCATTTCTTCTTTCGTCAGAATCTTGCTGTAGATGAGACTCCGGGTCGCCAGTAGATCTGCTTTGTGTCCGTCAAAATCCGGATGATATATGAAACGCATTGTGAGCAAATCCCCCGGGCCAAAGGTGTGCCGACGTCCCCAGATGGATCTGCTTGCAGTTTCCATTAAGTGGATCTGCTCGAGTCGACTCCCCGGGCCCAGGCGGCGTCGAAGTTCATTCCATAGTCGCACATGCATCACACCGGCTTCGACATAGATGGTGGCAAATTCTTCTGCGACCGGTGCAAGCACCCTGGCTCGCATTCGGTCCCTCAAAACGAAACGCCTGGCATCGTCTCGGGCGAACGCCTTGACCGATTCGACGATGGCGTCGAAAGAGTCTGTCAGCGCCATCCGATAGAAGCGGATCAAGGACCCGGTGGCAGCTTTTTCAGCCTGATACACCGGATACAGCAAGGGCTGGTCGTGCAATAATTCGGGAGACCCTCCGTCGGCAAAGAATTCATGAATGCGCAGCAGTTGGTCCAGAAACGGCTCCATCTGAAGAATTGTTTTGCCCCTGCCATGGAGGTCTTGGAGCATCCGGCAGCTTGCGCGGCTGAACTCGGGATACTCGAGGTCCTGTTCCGACAAATATTCTGCCAGGGGGAGCTTACCGGACAACATTTCTACAAAACCGGGTGTGCTCGGCTCTTCCAGAATTATCGCATCGTACCGTCGCATCAGCCTGGACGCTGCTTTCAGTGTTTCCGGACGGTGAGTGGAATAGACCAGGGAAATCTGAGCCACCGTATCCTTCTCCGGGTCAGGGAAGGGTTATGGTCTGTTCTTTGCCGCCATGGCCGTGCACCGAGTCGCGGGCCCGGATGCGGACGGCGGTAATGCCCTCCGGAATCTTGACGCCGGACAGGCTGCGGGTAAATGGTTGCTCATGGACATGGGGATGGTACAGTACGCGTGTTTCCAATACGGACCCGTCCGGTGCGAGCACCTCCCAACCGTCGGCGTAGTGTTTCCAACCGGTATCCGAATGGGTAACCGTGACATCGAAGCGATACACCCGAGGTCCTTCCCGGTTGACTTCCACACCGACCACATCGGCCTCGCCGGCGAAAAGGGGATTCGATACCATCACCGTTATCAATACTGCCGTTATCCATAACCGTTGTTCCATTAGAATTCTCCCAACGCCAAATGGATGGTCTCTCCGTTCACCCGATCGGGCCCCGGCAGGATTAGGCCACCAGATCGACCTTTCTAACCGCTCGTTCGATTTGGGCCAGCCGGTTCTTCAAGCTGCCGGTAAATCCGATGGACATGCGGACCAGGCCAGGCGATAGTCCCATGCAAGCCTGGTCTTCAGGTGTGATCTCAGACGAGGTGGAAGACCCGGAGTGGGACATCAGCGTATCGAAATATCCGAGGGATACGGCGATCAGCCCGAACCGCTCGAAGTTTTGCAGGTAATCGAGAAAGACCTCCGCCTTTTCTCGTGTGCCGCAGTCAATGGTCAGCATCCCGCCGTAGCCGAACCCGCGATTGATCATCGATTTTAGCAGCTCATGCTGGGGGTGGGATGATATCCCGGGATAGGTCACGGGAGCCCCCAGTTCTTCAAGCCGGTTGGCGACGGCCAAGGCGCGGGCGCCATGGGCCTTGATGCGGATCGCCAGGTGGGGCAGCCTCTGGATAATGTCAAAGGCGGTCCGAGGATCCATGGTCGGTCCCAGCAGCATCAGACGGCCGGTATGAACATCCATCAACTCATAGGCAAAATCCTTTGAGCAGCAGATAACCCCGGCGATGGCGTCGCTGGCTCCGTTGATGAATTTTGTGAGGGAGTGAATCACGATGTCCGCGCCCAGTTTCGCGGGTGTAAGAATGATTGGAGAAAAGGTGTTGTCGACAACCAAGTTGAGGTCATGCTTCCGGGCCAGGCGGGACAGGACCGCGATATCCGATATTTTCAGTGTTGGATTCCCAATGGTTTCAGTGTAGATGACGCGGGTTTCGGGCCGGATGGCTCCCTCAACGGCATGGATGTCCGTGATATCCACAAAGGATGTCGTAATTCCCGTCGCCGGCAGCAACTGCTCAAAGAGGGCATGGGTCCCGCCGTAAATCGTATCGCTTGAAACGATGTGGTCGGATTGCTGGCAGAGCTGCATCAATGTGCAGGAGATGGCGGCCATGCCGCTTGCCGTGCACAAGGCGTATTCGGTTCCTTCCATGGCCGCCAGGTATCTGGCCAGCACACTGACGGTGGGATTGAAATGCCGACTGTAAAGGTAGCAACCGCCTTTTTCCGGTCCCCGGGTCCCCTCGAACAGTTCCGGCATGGTCCTGGGGTCGATGACCGTGAACGTTGAAGATCTTGAAATCGACGGTGCAACACCGCCGTGCTCTCCAAACTCACGGACGGCTGCCTGTATGGCCTCCTCTGGATTGAAGTTTTGCATGGCGCCGACTCCTCCTTGATGGGTTCCTCATGTATGTAAAATAATTAGCCCCCTGACATTTAGCAATTAAAATCGCCATGGATGCCCCCAAACCAAATCCCAGGCCAACACGAGGATCCCCGGTGAAGGTGTAAGGTTCCATCGAGGTATTCGACACCTCTATAGCCATCCGCTGAAAAGGAGCTCATGCCACGTTCGGGCTATGGCAAGTCAGGTATATTCTCGCGGACCCCGAGCACCTTTTGACATTGCAAGCGCCCTGCTTAAATTTTTTTAAGCATTTCATTCAAAAGTACTTTTCATCAGGAGGAGCAAGATGAACTTAATCGATATGAGTAAACTTGCGGGAGTCGTCGTCAGTTTGCTGGTGTTCACCGGGACAACGGCTGTTGCGGCCGACATCTACAGGGTGGATCCGGTGCATTCGGCCGTTGTCTTTCGCGTCCAGCACCTGGGAGTGAGCGATGCCTTCGGGCGCTTCAACGATGCAACCGGAAAGTTCAAGATTGATGAAGAGAATCCGGGGAAGAACTCGGTGGAGATTTCCGTGCGTACAAACAAGGTGGACACCGCAAATAACAAGCGCGACAAGCATCTGCGGAGTCCTGATTTTTTTAACATGGAGGCGCATCCGGCAATCACGTTTAAGAGCCGAAAATTCGAGAAAACCGGTTCTACGACCTATCGGGTCAGCGGCGATCTGACGTTGCTGGGGGTGACCAAACCGCTGACGGTAACCGCCACCCGGGTAGGGTCCGGAAAAGATCCTTGGGGCGGTTACCGGACCGGTTTCACCACGGAATTTACCATCAAGCGGAGCGATTTCGGAATGGATTTCCTGCTCAACGGCGTAGGTGACGACGTCCACATTACCGTCAGCATAGAGGGGATACGGCAAAAGAAAATGTAAGGCTGACGTCCTATTGGAAGGCACATTGCCCACGCATCCCTACGGCGCCGGGGGAAGTTAGGTCTGCACCCTCGGCGCCGGCAGTTACTAGGACGGGTCGTTTCGGCCCTTATGACGGGTTGGCGGGCTCTATAATCTCTCCACGTCTGCTGAGCACGACTTCTTCATATGGGACGTCGGTCCCGGCAGCCGCCATGGCTTTCCTGACGATCATGGGCAGCCCTGAGCAGCACGGCACCTCCATGTAAAGATTGGTCACGCTGCTGATCCCGGCGGATTTGAAGATTTCGGTGAATTTATCCACGTAGGCATCGACATCATCGAATTTTGGGCACCCCATCATAACCACCTTTCCCTGCAAAAAGTCACTGTGGAACGAGGGGTAGGCGATGGGAGCACAGTCTGCCACCACCAGAAGTTTTGCGCCTTTCAGAAAAGGGGCGGTGGGCGGGATCAGCATGATCTGAACCGGCCAATGGGTGAGTCCGCTGGCCGCTGGTTGGTCGGATGGTGTAACGCCTGCTGTTTCGCGATCCCCGGTGGGTACGAAGGTGTGAACCGCCGCTGACGGGCATCCGCCGGAGAAAATCACGTCACGGTGTTCACCGTTTTTGGCCGCCTCCTCCAGGTGGGCCTCTACGGCGGACTCATCAAATTCTTCGGCTTCCCGCTCGACAACCCTCAGGGCATCGTTGGGGCATTCCCCGAGGCAGGCCCCCAGTCCGTCGCACAGGTTGTCCGAAATCACCCGGGCTTTCCCGTCGATGATCTGAAGCGCACCTTCGGCACAAGACGGCACGCACTCTCCGCAGCCGTAGCACAATTCTTCATCTATTTCGATGATCTTTCGCAGTACTTTCATAGTTTCCTCTTATTTTTTTCAAAGCCGCTGACCGGTGTTTGAACACGGTCCAATAAAGTAACATTTACCTTTCGCTGTTAAAGCGACCCCGTCGCGTTTCATAAAATCGTTTCACGATTTTATTCAGGGAAAAGCACCTGCTCGGCGACCTGCCGACCCACCTCGGTGAGCATTCCCGTTTCGATGCGGCTCCGGAGGTCCGCTTCGGTCATCGGCGTCTCCTTGTGACGCTCCTCCAGATTGGCAATTCGATCCGCATCATAGACGATTTTGAAGTTGACGGTTTCTTCCGGTCCGGGATGGTGATGATGGCCGACGATGTCGCACACCTCCTCGATGATATCCGGCGGCGCGCCGAGTTTCGTGAGAATTTCCATGGCGACAGCAGGTCCTTCCTTCTCCTGGTATTCGGCATCTCGACTACCGTGCTTCCGCTCCGCTTCGACTACGCCAATGTCGTGCAGGTAGGCGGATGACAGGATGACCGCCAGGTTGCCCCGCTCTTCCTTGCCGATGCGTTCGGCATATCTTGCAACACGGGTGGCGTGGCTGATTTGTTTGAAATCGGTTCTGAAATACCTCTTCATTTCAATGGCCACCCGGTCCTTCAGAAAATCCTCCTTCTGTGCAATGAGCTCTGGAGGCAGGTCCCCTAAACATTGCTCCGCATACTGGCAATATGCGGCACAGCCGAAATCCATTTTTGGATTTACAAACCGGTGCCCGCAGCTGGGACATTTTCTGCTGGTGTCGTCCTTAAAGAACTCCACCGTACAGTCGCATTCCGGACATTTAACCTCGAATATCGCTCCGGGTTTCCAGTACTGGGTATCTTGACCGGGACATTTCATCGCCAATCCTCACTATGGTCAATTTCGAAAAACCGTTTGATTTACGAAAGTCGTCGGTATTGAAAGCAAGGGTTACTGGAGTGCTGGAGTTTTGGAGTGCTGGAATCTTGGAAGACAGGGTTCTTCCATTACTCCATTACTCCATCACTCCTGCGATATCTTATCCATCACTCCGGTAAACTTGCGGTAGCAAGTTTATCCCAGAATCGCGTTCAGGCCCTCGTCCGGCGTCGAGAAGGGCATAATGTTGAACTTCTCAACCAGAAAGTTGAGGATGTTCGGCGTTATAAATGCCGGCAGACTCGGCCCCAGTCGAATGTCCTTGATCCCCAGGTAAAGCAGGGTCAGAAGTATGACGCACGCTTTCTGCTCGTACCAGGAAAGGACCATGGACAGCGGCAGGTCATTGACCCCGCAATCAAAGGCCTCGGCCAGGGCCACGGCGATCTTGACTGCCGAATAGGCGTCATTGCACTGACTGACGTCCAGGAGGCGGGGAATGCCGCCGATGTCTCCAAGGTCTTGATCGAAAAAGCGGAATTTGCCGCAGGCCAGGGTAAGCGCCACGCAATCCTCCGGAACTTTCTCGACGAATTCCGTGTAGTAATTCCGACCTGGCTTGGCTCCATCACAGCCGGCTACCAGGAAGAAGTGACGGATGGCTTTGCTCTGAACAGCCTCGATAACCTGTCCGGCCACACCCAACACGGCACTTCGACCAAAGCCCACCATCACCGATTTCCCATTGGTGCTCTGGGTAAAACCTGGCATGGCCAGGGCTTTTTCGATGAATAGGCTAAAGTCCTTCCCAGGGATGTGGGTCACACCGGGCCAGCCGACAAGACCTGTGGTAAAGATATTGTCCTTGTAGGCATCCTTGGGTTTCTGGATACAATTGGTCGTCATCAGGATAGCACCGGGAAAGGCAGCAAACTCTTTTGCCTGATTTTGCCATGCTATTCCGTAGTGGCCGTAGAAGTGGGGTATTTCTTCAATTCCGGATACCCATGGCACGGAAGCATTTCACCGTGGGTGTAGACATTGATCCCCTTGCCTTCGGTTTGCTTGAGCAGTTCTCCCAGGTCTTTCAAATCGTGACCGGAAACCAGGATGGCTTTGCCTTCTTTGGCTCCCAAGGGGACCCGGGTGGGGACCGGATGCCTGTATGTTCCGGTGTTACCGGCATCGAGAAGTTCCATGGCCCTGAGATTGATTTCACCGCATTTCGTCACGAGGCCGACATACTCATCTACTCCCAGGTTCGGGTTCAGGGTCGCGGCCATCCCCTCATGGATGAAGTCAAACACCGCATCATCGGTTTGTCCCAGAATGCGGGCATGGTCGGTATATGCAGCAAGCCCCTTGATGCCGTATATCAGCAGTTTCCGCAGGGAACGCAGATCCTCGTTCATGGAGGGATCGGCGTTGACGCCGACCGCTTCTCCCTGGGCGACCATCGCTTCTTTCGTGTCTGCCGAAACAAATGTTACCGGGCCGTCGGATGCTTCCACCGATCCGCCGGCAGCCTGCACTTTCTCCTTGAGGCTGTTCCTGAGTCGCACCGATTCGCCGATGAGATCCACGAACCGGTCCGGGTCGAAGTCCACGTTGGTCAGGGTTGAAAAAATGGCCTCTCAGACAAACTTGTCGACCTCCGAATCCCGGACGCCAACCTTGCCGGCCGCCACGGCCACCTGGGATAGCCCCTTTACCGAGTAGATCAGCAGATCCTGAAGTGCCGCCACATCCGGTTGTTTGCCGCATACTCCGATTTTGGTGCACCCTTCGCCTTTTGCCGTCTGCTCACACTGATAACAAAACATCATGAAGCTCCTTTCGGTTTAACTTATTCATTCTTCCTGTAATTAAAAGGTTTCGCTTCAGGTTGAACGTGTTTCTATCCAAGGGAGCCGCATTCATCCTTGATGTAGGTCAAATTTTGTGAAAAAAATAATGCCTCATGCCGATTTCAGGTTAAAACCCCCCTCGGGGATCCGCCGGAATGGCGATCCGGCCGGACCGGGGCGAGTTCGGTAAGCCTGAACCGAGCGGGGTAGGGGAGTGTTCGAGAGTGACTAAAAATAGAGATATCATCACCGCGGTGCCTCTCTTCAGGGGGCTGACGGACTCCGACCTGGATGCCCTTGAAAAGATCATCGAGGAGCGTCAGTACCCGAAGGGTGTGGCCATCTTTATGGAAGGTGACACCGCCGACGGATTTTATATCGTCGCCGAGGGACAGGTAAAAATATTCAAGCTATCCCTTGAGGGAAAAGAGCAAATTCTACACATCTTCGGGCCGGGACATCCCTTCGGTGAAGTGCCGGTGTTTTCGGGCGGAAATTTCCCGGCGAACTCCCAGGCTACCCGAAAAAGCCGTCTGCTTTATTTACCAAAAGATTCCTTCGTTCGGCTGATCACCTCGAATCCTTCTTTGTGCTTGAACATGCTGGCGGACTTGTCCATGCGGCTGCGGCAGTTTACGGTCCAGATAGAAAACCTGTCACTGAAAGAGGTCCCGGGACGACTGGCTTCCTACCTGATCTATCTTGCTGATGAACAGGGCAACCCGGAGTCGGTTACCCTAAACATCTCCAAGGGGCAGCTGGCCAGCCTTCTGGGAACGATTCCCGAGACCTTGTCCCGGATCTTCGCCAAAATGACCGGCGACGGCCTCATCCGTGTCCAGGGACGTGAGATTGAACTTTTGGATGGGGAGGGATTGAAGGAACTATCCGAGTCTGGAAAGCTGTAAGGTATTATCTAATTTGGAACTTCCGTGAGCGGCAAGGGCGCTTTCCAAATTAGTTGAAATCCGAAATCCGAATCCGCCAGAGGCGGACAAGTCTCGACCCGACGACGCAATAGCCATGGCGGGTAAAAATCCGGAACAATAAAAATCAGGGCAGGAATATGTTTGGAACTTTGAGCCTTCTGATTTCGAATTTGTTTCGGATTTATAAATTCGTGCTTCGAAATTGATAATTTGCGCCATCCGCACCCAGTCGCGTTGAAGTGCCGAATGCTAGTTTATCACTGAATACATGAGTCATCTGTGGCGCAAATTATTTCAGAGCGACCAGTTCCCGGCTGAGCAGCCGGATATGCCCCATTTCTTCCTTGATAATGTCGTCCAGGCGCGCCTTCCCCATCGCATCCGGAACGGCTTCCTTCATGCCCAGATAAAATACGATGGAGTCCTTTTCGGCCTCGATGGCCGCCTTTAGAATGCTTTCCAGGGTCGAAAAGTCGATCGTTTTCTTGAAAAACACCCGTGTGTCCGCCAGGGCCCGAAGGTAAAGGACGGACTCGCCGTCGGGGTCGAAGACGGTGGGCGTCTTTTCATCGGTGGTCAGGTTTTTACGCATGTCGCTGAAGGTTTTCTCATGCTCGACTTCCATGTCGGCAAATTTCAGCAGCATGGCCCGGGCCTCCGGGGCGTCGATGGAATCGGCGGCTTCTCTGTAAAATTTAGCCCCGTTCCGTTCCAGCTGTTCCGCCATTTCAAACACATCGTCTGCGTTAAAATCATACCGCATGGCCATTCTTTCCTTTCTGAATTTTATTTGGGACTGAATATAAGGGGTGTGCGACGGATTGTAAAGATGCGGTTGAAAGAAGAAATTGCCTGATCTAGTAAATGCCTAAAACGCCTAAAATGCCGTAAATGAAAATCGGATTTCCATCCACATATCCATTTTAGGCATTTATCACTTCAGGCACTTTAGGCATTGCCCTTTATCAGGTGGCCACCCGGTTCCGGCCCTTCTTCTTTGCCCGGTAGAGGGCCTTGTCGGCCGCTTTGATGACTTTCTTTGGATCCTGAAGATTTTTGCCCGGCTCGGCGGCTCCGATGCATACCGTTACCTTAACCTTTTTTCCGGCCCTCGGGTTTGTTTTATCCCGCTGGCTTGGATCCCCTTTCCTGCGGCTCTTCCCGCGAACCACAAAGGGGGTCGCGGCAAGGTCTTCCCGATAGGACTCTAAAAACGGCTTGGCAGCGGGTACCGATTTTCCCGGAAACAGAGCGGTAAATTCTTCCCCCCATATCGAAACACCCGGGCACCGCCGTCCATCCGGCCTAGCTTTGAAGCGATGAGTTTCAGCACCTGATCTCCGGTATCATGACCATAGGTGTCATTGAATTTCTTGAAATGATCGACGTCGATCATGGCAATGGTGTATTTTCTGCCCAGGTTCAACAGAGCCTCGTTTAAACTCCGCCGCCCCGGCAGTCCCGTTAAGTCATCGTGGTATGCCATGGTAAATGAGGTCTCCACAATGGCCCCGATCATCAGAATTCCGGCTGCAGAAGTATAGAGGTTCAGTGCCGGGGCGGACGGCCGAACCGCCAGTGCAAAAAAGGAAGAGATGATCACCCAGAAAAAGCCTGCGTAAACCGGCTGGATGAACCGGATCCAACGGATCAGCTGAATCACCGCAGTAATGGCAAAGGACGCCAACGCCGCATACGTCAAAAAGGATGCTTCAAACAGGGAAGGGCGTGAAAATAATGGCTTAATGGCGTTGATCATCGCCCCCGGGGATGCAGGGCGTCCTGCATCCGACGGCGCCCCGGCTTTTACGGCAACGATGATGAGCACAATTGTTTGAAGCCCACCACGACCATGCAGACTATCCCGGCAGGGGTCAGGATTCGCCTTCGGGCCAGCAGGGAAAACAGCAGAATGTTGATGGGTAATAAAATGGCCATTCCCAGGCGGAAAATATCGACTCTCGCTGACGCCGAGGGCAAACTGAACAGCCAGTAGGAAACTCCTAAGGCCAGTGCTGACAGCAGCACCCCCGTATTGTTGAATCGCCAGGCGATGGCCGCGGCAGCAATTAACACCAGGTAAGGCACATACGGCAAAAGGGTCAGCAACGCCTGCAGCTCGGCCGATCGCTGAAGCCAGTCGGTCAACAGTGACCATTTCCAAACGCCCAATGCCGACAGCAGGAGCAGGGCCAGGGGAAATATAACGGCAAGATGTTTTCTTTTTATTGGAAACGCCATGGTTTAAATTCTCGAAGGTTTAAATTCTACCCGCTCTTCCGGAATTTTGCAATCGAATCGAAATAAATTGCCGGTCACGCCCCAATCTGAAAGGATTTCGAGCATTTGCTCATCAATTTCATGCTTGACAGAATCACCCCATTTTTTTATGAATGACCATCCTTTGAGGAATTCTGATACGGTTTCAGATGACCTCTCAACGCCTGTTTGATGAATCGCCAGTTGTTGAACACCTTCACTTTGACGTTATCAAAGAGGCAGCCGTAGATTATGAAACGGCGAACTTTCCTTAAACTGGCCGGCATGGGAAGCCTTTCCTTTGCTGCCGGCTGTTCCGATCCCCAGAAGACCATTTATTCGCTGGTTGCCGCCCCGGATGACATGATCACCGGAAAGGTCACCTGGTATGCATCCACCTGCAGGGAGTGTCCGGCCGGTTGCGGGATATTGGCTAAAAATCGTGAAGGGCGTGCTATAAAGCTCGAGGGAAATCCGCTCCATCCGGTCAATAAGGGCACCATTTGCATGCGGGGGCAGGCGGCACTCCAGGCGGTATACCACCCCGACCGCATACAAACCCCACTGATAAAGCAGGGGGGCTCATGGCGACCGATCTCCTTCGAGGCTGCCGACGATATCATTCGATCGAAGACCGGGGAGGCTGCCAGCAAAGGCCGGAACCGGGTCCGGATGGTGACCGACACCCCCGGCGAAACCCTTTTCCAGTTGATGAACAGCGCTCTATCCCGGTGGAATTCCGATGGAGCCGTTGTTTTTGAGCCTTTCGCTTACGAGGCGCTGAGAAAGGCCAATGAAGATGTTTTCAGTGTGGACGGCCTGATTTCCTACCATCTGGAGGATGCGGATGTCCTGGTGTCGTTCGGCGCCGATTTTTTGGAAACCTGGCTGTCTCCGGTGGAATACGCCCGGAAATTTAAAGAAATGCATGCCTTCCGGGAGGGCGAAAAGGGCCTTTTCATGGCTGTCGGCCCATACATGTCCCTGACCGGAGTCAACGCCGACGCGTGGCTTCCCTGCCATCCGGGAAGCGAAACCGCCATTGTCCTGAGCCTGATCGGTGAAGCCCTTCAAAGCGGAAGAGGTCAGGGCGTGCGTGACTTTGTCCGAGACATCATCGAACGGACAGCCGAACCCTACACCCGATCCCGGGTGCTGGAAATATCCGGACTGTCGCCATCCCAGTATGACGGGTTGAAAGAGCGTTTGTTCTCTGCAAAACGGCCATTGGTACTGGGTACCGGCACTGGGGATACCGGCGGCAATTCGTTTCATACCAACATGGCGGTCAATCTTCTGAACGCCGTGCTCGACCCGGAGCTCAAGCGCTTCGATTTCGAAAGCCGACAACGGGTCGAAGTGGCCGCCCGACGATCCGATATTCTGAGTCTTTTTGACCAACTGACAAACGGGGCAGCCGATGTACTGATGCTGCATCAAGTCGACCCGGTGTTTCAACTGCCGCCGGGCAGCAGTGCCAAAGCGGCCATGGAGCGGGATGCCCTCTTTGTCATCAACTTCTCCAGTTTCATGGATGCTTCATCCCGACTGGCCGATTTGATTTATCCCACCCGGGCGCCACTGGAGTCCTGGGATGAGTATGAAGGTAAAAAAGGATTTGTCTCGATACTGCAACCGGTGATGGGCAACCTCACCGCCGCACCTCAGATGGGCGATGTTCTTCTGAAAACCGCCTTTGCCGAAGACAAGCCGGCGGAAAGTTACAAATCCTACCTTATCGCTCGATTGATAACCGAAGGCCCCATCCAGAGCGAAAGAACCTGGTTGGAGGCGCTTCGATCCGGAGGGGCTGGGCAACTCACGAAAGAGTCGACCACAACCTGGCACATTCCCTACACGGTCAGCGATATGTTTCATTCTGTGGCCGACCCGGTGACCCAGGATCTGGTCTTCATTGGGATGCCCTCAATACGCTTCTTTGACGGGCGCGGGGCCAACCGGCCGTGGCTGGCAGAGATTCCCGATCCGATTACCAAAGTGGCGTGGCAGACACCGATTCTGGTCCACCCGGAAACCCTTGCTTCGAAAAGACTCGAACAGGGAGATATCGTAAAGATTCAGTCCAAACAGGGGGGGCTTGAAGCCCCTGTTTTTGAGAGTGAAACGGTTATGCCGGGCGTCCTGGCCATGAGCATCGGC
>Ga0056119_1000049_pt1 | contig 31495 bp, 36 predicted proteins | sample WorMettaBAHAMAS1_FD_80076 | JGI IMG/M metagenome (GOLD analysis project Ga0056119, IMG submission 80076) | Marine gutless worms symbiont microbial communities from Max Planck institute for Marine Microbiology, Germany - Olavius tantulus BAHAMAS.1 ...
CAACATGTAAATGCCCCCCGGCGCGACCGGATGGAGAGGGTCCCATGGCATCCCGAAGTTCGTCCATTGCCCCATAGGGAAGGGAGGCTGAGAAGCCGATGACGATATTTGCCCTCTCAGGAGAACGCGTTCCGATGGTCTGTCGTGCCCACCCTGCCTTTGGATATCGTACGGTTCACCCGGTGACGGTTGCTATTCGGGATAGCGTCGGTTTCCGCTGGTGGGACGATCCGTTTGCTCGGCCTTCCATTTAAGTGCCTTGGCCAGGTCCATAATCACTTCCAGAGCATCGGATTCGTTCATACGCATAATCTGACCACTGGATCGAATCACCAGGCAGATTTTATTTTTGGATTCGTAGTTATTGGTCGGTTTGTTGTCGTAGTAAATTTTAAATCGTTTGGTTTCGGTCTGATTGAAACGCTTGTTGTCGGGCTGGTTGAAGTTGTGGCTGATGACGTTCGGTCGTCTATTGGCGGGGTCCCATCTATTTGCATTATAATTATCCATGGTTGAAATTACTCCTTGATGTCTCTATAGGCATATAAGATTGACTGACGTTCAATACCCATTACGCTAAACACGAAATATTAAAAGGCAACGTTAAAATAAGCGCCATGCAGACCCGGTAAACCGCCGGGTTCTTCATTCCTGAACTTTTTTGTAAACCGGTATCCAACATACCAGAATGCGACCTGTGCGTCAGCGGCATGTTGTAATCCTTATAATCTTTTGAGAGCGGCTATGGAAGATTTCCATCCCACGTCCCAAAAACAGTCCATTCGGTGGCTTTTGGGTGAATCCAAACAGGTTGCTGGCTGGATTCTGATCTCGGTCAGCCTCGGGGTCTGCGGGGGGTTGCTGCTCATTTTGCAGGCAGCCTTGATTTCCCGAGTGATCCACGGTGCGTTTATCGAGAATTTGCCGCGGGATGCATTCCATATGGATCTGATGGTCATCATTGGCGTTGTCCTGCTCCGGTCGATGTGTGCCTGGACGCGGGAAGAAGCCGGTTTTTGTGCCGGTGCCGGTGTCCGGCTGTCGGTGCGGCGACATATTATGGAACACCTCTTTGCCCTGGGACCCGGCTTTACCAGCCGGGAACAGACCGGCAAGCTGGCTTCGGTGGCCCTGGCCCAGGTCGAAGGGCTCCATGATTTTTTCGCCCGGTACCTTCCCCAACTCGCCATTGCGCTGCTCATCCCGGGGGCGATTCTCGTATTTGTCTTTCCAATCAGCTGGGCGACCGGCGGGTTGATGCTACTGACTGCTCCGATTATTCCGCTCTTCATGGTTCTTGTGGGAATGGGGGCGGAAAGTATCAGCCAACGGCATTTTCAGACCTTGGCACGCCTTGGCGCACATTTTCTGGATGTCCTCCATGGCTTACCGACACTCAAATTACTCGGCCGGAGCCGCGAGATCGACACCGTCATCGGGGAGACCTCTCGAGATTATCGGCGGCAGACGATGAAAGTCCTGAGGATCGCCTTTATTTCCTCTGCCGTATTGGAATTTTTCGCATCCATTTCCATTGCCCTTGTGGCGGTGTATTTGGGATTGAGTTTTCTGGGATATATTACCTACGGCACCTACGGGCAGATGCTCACCCTGGAGCAGGCGCTGTTTATTCTGCTCCTGGCACCGGAATTTTACATGCCTCTACGGGAGTTGGGGGCCCATTACCATGCCCGGGCCGAGGCCGTGGGAGCGGTGCAGGAAATACTCCGGATTTTCGCTTTTCGTCCCCCCGTGTCCGGCAAACCCCGCCCATGGCCGGTGACCCACAGTATCACCGTGCGATTTAAGGACGTTCATTTCGCATTCGACAGCGGTCGGCGACCTGTACTTCAAGGGACCACGTTCGACATACGGCCCGGGGAACAGGTCGCTCTGGTCGGTGCCACCGGCCAGGGGAAAACAACCGTCATGAATTTGATGCTGGGGTTTTTGCAACCCCACCAGGGGCACATCCGGATCAACGGAAACGTTTTATCGGAGTATGATGCAGAAGACTGGCGTCGATACATCGCCTGGGTTGGCCAGCAGCCGGTGCTGTTTAGCGGAACCGTAAGAGAGAACATCCGTCTCGGCCGACCCGATGCCGATCCCCACCAGATCGAAGCGGCGGCGACTGCCGCACAGGTCCAGGAATTCACGGCGCGACTGCTCAATGGTCTGGACACCGTGGTAGGCGAACAGGGATACGGGCTGTCCAGGGGGCAGGCCCAGCGCGTGGCACTGGCCAGAGCTTTTTTGAAGAATGCCCCGCTGGTTCTCCTGGATGAGCCGACGGCCGGGTTGGACAGTGAAAACGAAGCCTTGGTTCTGACAGGGATCGCGGAGCTGGTTCAGGGCAAATCGGTGCTGATGATTACCCACCGGTTGGCGGGGATGGCCACCGCGGATCGGGTATTGCTGTTGGAAGCGGGGAAAATTTCGGTAAGCGGCTCGTTTCAGGAACTGATGGCTTCCGAATCGCCTTTGAACCGTCTGATCGGACATGGAGCGCACAGAGGGGAGGAGCATGGGCCGAGTTCCCGATGAATTCAGGCCGTTTATCCGCCTTCTGGGACGTCACTGGCGCAGCATGGCGCCGGGGACGATCAGTGGATTGGTGGCCGTCGTATCCGCCGTGGGGCTGATGGCCTTGTCGGGGTGGTTTATCTCGGCGGCTGCGTTTGCCGGATTATCCGCAGTGGCAGCCCAGAACTTCAACTTCTTTTTCCCCAGTATCGGCGTGCGGTTGTTTGCATTTCTGCGAACCGCCGCCCGATATGGTGAACGGGTCCTTTCCCACGATGCGACCTTCCGAATTCTTGAATCGCTCCGTAGCTGGTTTTACCGGCACATCGAACCCCTGGCTCCGGCTCGGCTCATGCAATTTCGCAGCGGTGACCTGTTGCATCGTATCGTCGAAGATATCGATGCCCTCGACAATCTCTACTTGCGGGTGTTGTCACCGACACTGGTGGCCGGGTGCTTTGCACTGCTTCTTCTCGGATTTCTCTGGATTTTCGACCCTCAAATTGCTGTAGCAGTGGTGGCATTGCTGGCGGTTGCGGGAATCGGCGTCTCCATGGCGGCGTATCGTGCCGGCAGCCGAACCGGGCAACACCTGGCCCGCATCCGTTCGGATCTTCGGACCCAGCTCGTGGAATCCCTCCAGGGTATGGCTGAATTGCTGGTCTACGAGGGCCACCGCGCTGACCTGTCGGAAATCCGTCGGATCGATGCTCAGCTGATTCGGGAGCAGAAGGCGATGAGCCGAATTACCGGGTTGTCCTCGGCCTGCGTGAGCCTCTGTTCGGGGTTGGCCGTCGTGTGCGTGCTTTACATCGGGGTGGATCGTGTTCACGCCGGCGCCTTGAACGGCGCAATCCTGGCGCTGGTGGCCCTAGCGGTACTGGCCGCCCTCGAGGCGGTTTCGCCGCTACCGGTGGCATTCCAGTACCTGGGCCGGACCCGTGAATTGGCCAGGCGTCTTGTAGAAATCGTGGATTCGGTTCCGGCGGTTGAATTCCGCAACACCGAAGCAACACCCCTGCAGCACCCGGACCTTCAGTTCGAGTCGGTGGCGTTCCGCTATGCCGAGGACGGACCGCCGGTTCTGTCTAATTTTTCAACGATCATCCCCCATGGCTCTCGGATCGCGTTGTTGGGGCAAACCGGGTCCGGTAAGTCCACCGTGATGCATCTGCTGGTCAGGTTCTGGGATCCTGTCCGGGGCAAGATACGTATCAATGACCGTAATCTCCGGGATTATAGCGAGAGTGACCTTCACGGCCTCTTCACGGTCGTTTCCCAGCAACCGCATATGTTCGGTAACACCCTGCGCGAAAACCTCCGCCTGGCCCGCCGGGACGCCTCGGACCGCGATATCCAGGAAGCGCTGGATAGGGCCCGGCTCCTGGAGTTTGTTGAATCCCTTCCGGATGGTTTGGATACGTGGATCGGTGAAGCCGGAAAAATGATTTCCGGCGGCCAGGCCCGCCGGCTGGCCATTGCCAGAGCGGCCCTTCAAAACCACCCGGTGTGGCTCCTGGATGAGCCCACGGAAGGGCTGGATCTGAAAACCGAGCGGCGGGTCATGGGCAACATCGATTCGGTGACCGTGGGGAAAACCGTTATATTGGCCACCCATCGGCTGGTCGACATGGATCGGATGGATCGGATTCTGTTGTTGGAGAGCGGTAAGATTGTGGAAGAGGGAACCCATGAGGAACTGATGGCCGGGCCAACCCGGTATGCGGCGATGTATGATCGGTTGAGGATATAAAATGCCTTAAATGCCTAAAGTGCCTGAAATGCCTAAAATATAAGGAATCAATGGGTGTGTTGAATTATCATTTTAGGCAATTTAGGCATTTATAATTTCAGGCATTTGGACAGGTTGCCTTCTCCGACTTTACAGTATCCGAGGATTGATTTAGAATTTGATTCGATACGTTATTTCGATCCTTGGAGGTATGTCCATGGAGGCATTATACCGGATACTGATATTCTCGGCCGTACTTGGGTGGGCTGCCGGCGTAACCGCAGACATCTATGTGTGGATCGACGGGGACGGGGTGCGACGGTATTCCAACCGGCCGCTTCCGATTGGTGTCACGGTGGTGGACCGGATAGAGGAACTCCCCTTCGATGCGATGGCGGATGCGGTCCGTCGAGATAAGGATGACCGGGAGATGGAAAAGCTATTCGAACATTGGCGAATTGAACGGCAGATTGCGGCGGAGCAGCAGGATGCCTCTCGGCGCCGTGAGGCCGAGGAATTGCAACGCCAGAAGATGAGCTATCAGTTAGAGGAAGCCCGGCGGTGGAACCGATTCTACGACTCCTATTTCGGCCCTTCGTACGTACCTGTTTTCCCCAAACGCTAGCACGATGTCATGAACCGTCTTCGTGCCACATCTTTCCGGTTCACCTATGCCTCTTCAGCAAACAGCGGTGTGCTTAAATACCGCTCGCCGGTGCTGGGCAGCACCGTGACGATCATCTTTCCCTCGTTTTCCTCCCGTCGGGCGACCTGAAGGGCCGCCCAGGTGGCTGCCGCGGAAGAGATGCCGCACAGAATTCCCTCCAGGTCCGCCATCTGACGGGCCGTCGCGAAGGCATCGTCATTGGTCACCTGGACGATCTCGTCGATGACAGACGTGTCCAGTACCTCCGGTACGAATCCGGCGCCAATGCCCTGGATCTTGTGGGGACCCGGATCGCCGCCGGACAGGACCGGAGAGTCGGTCGGTTCTACGGCCACCACGTTGAAATCAGGCTTCCGGGCTTTGATCACTTGTCCCACACCGGTAATGGTACCACCGGTGCCGATGCCGGACACAAAGATGTCCACGTTCCCTCCGGTGTCGTTCCAGAACTCCTCGGCCGTTGTCTCACGGTGGATTTGTGGATTGGCCGGATTTTTAAACTGATCCGGCATAAAGACATTGGGATCCTGCTCCAGAATCTCCTCCGCCGCGGCGATGGCTCCTTTCATCCCTTTGGGGCCGGGAGTCAGCACCAGGTTCGCGCCCAGTTGCCTCAGCAGTTTCCGCCGCTCGATGCTCATGGTTTCCGGCATGGTCAACGTCAGCCGGTAACCCTTTGCGGCACAAACAAAGGCAAGGGCAATGCCGGTGTTGCCACTCGTGGGTTCCGCAATGAGGGTGTCCGGGCCGATCCGTCACTCTTTTTCCGCTGCCGCTATCATAGCGGAGCCGATCCGGTCTTTTACGCTGCCCAGTGGATTAAAAAACTCCATTTTAACCAACACCTCTGCGCGACAACCTTCCGTAATCCGGTTCAGCTTTACCAGAGGCGTCCTACCAATCGTTTCAACAGAATTTGCGTAGACTTTCATGGCACCACCAATGTTTCCTTTCACAATGAACAGCTTGATCTCGCCGGTGTGTTGACGGGTTATGGTTGATGGGTAGAGGCCCTAAAGCAGATGGGTTCGCATGTCGATGAAAAACGCAACGCGACGGATACTTAGGAGGTCGATCCGTTACCACCCTTCCGATAGATCAGGCGAGGCGGTTCAATGAGTACCTTGGTGTCCGGCGGAACCGACTCCGTCAGCCACACATTGCCGCCGATCACGGACCGTGCGCCGATGATCGTATCTCCGCCCAGAATGGTGGCGCCGGAGTAGATAATGACGTCATCCTCGATGGTCGGATGGCGCTTTTTGCCCCGGTACAGGTCTCCGGCATCTTTCGGCAGAGACAATGCGCCCAAGGTAACTCCTTGATAAATCCTTACATTGTTGCCAATCTCGGTGGTTTCGCCGATGACGACGCCAGTCCCGTGGTCGATCACGAACCGCTCGCCGATGGTTGCCCCGGGATGGATGTCGATGCCGGTTGCACTATGGGCGTGTTCCAACATAATCCGCGGCAACAATGGAACCCCAAGCTCATTCAACCAGTGCGCCACACGGTACACGGTAATGGCGTACATCCCCGGATAGCTGAAAATGACTTCATCGTAACTTTTGGCCGCCGGATCCCCTTCATAGGCCGCTCGAACATCGGCGGCGAGTATTTTTCGGATTTGCGGAACCGCTTCCAAAACCTGTAGGGCGATCTGCTGGCCCCGTTCGTCGCAATCCGAGCACAGCTGATCGTACCGGAAGCAATCATGGCGAATGCTGTGGGTGATCTGCTCGGCCAGAATATCGTATAGGACCGAAACGGTCTGGCCGACGGTGTATTGGAGATTGACCGGATCCAGCTTCTCCCGGGTATAATATCCGGGAAACAGGATCTCGCGGAACTTATTAATGATATCAACGACATACCCTTCGGATGGGATCGGCTCGTAATCAATGTGGGTAAAACATTCTCTGTCATCGCAATGGTTGATGATTTTCTCGGCGATGGCCGGCAGTTTGCTGCGCTCGGTGGTAACGGCTTCTGCGTCGAGCCGGCACTCCTCGAGCTCTTTTTTGAGATCGTCCATGACAATCCCCATCCGGGATATGGAATAGTGATGTAAAAACAGCAGGATGATTACTCGTTAACGTAACGCATGTTGAGTGAATGTCAAAAGCGGGAAAGGACCTGATCAAAACCACGCCGGATGAGGCTTATATGATCTGTGAAGGGTAGTTCAGAGGGTTTGATAAACTAAAAAAATGAACGATTCTCTAAAAAATAACCTTGACTTAAGTCAAGGTTTTTGCGAAGTACTTTCTATATTCTTTTCTGACCAATTCAATCTATAATTTTCAGACTGCTATAAATGCAAATTCGAGGTGCACCCGTGAAAAAATGGATCATCGGTGGGCTTCTGGTGCTGGCAGGTGTTTTGATCGCCTTCCCTTTGTTCAGCATGTCCTATTACACCATGGTCCGAACCTCGACTCCGGATTTTTGTGCCTCCTGCCATGAAATCAAGCCGGCGGTCCGTGCCTGGCGAGCGTCCACCCATACCAATAACGCTGCGGGTGTTGTCGTGGACTGCATGGATTGTCATCTGCCGGCTCCCCAGAATACGTTCGAATTTTTCTTCGCCAAGACCTACCACGGTATCAAAGACGTCGCGATTCATTTTTTTGTTGGTGAATACGATCGCGAAAAGGCCCGGGAGTTGGCCTATGCAACGTTTGATAACGACCAGTGTCAGAAGTGCCATCGAAACCTGTTGTACATGCCGGACCAGCGTGGGGCCATGAAGGCTCACCGATCCGTGGTTTACGCCAGGGCCGGCTACGAAAAAAAATGCGTCGACTGTCACTACGACCTGGTTCACAACGACAAACTGCAGGTAATGTTTCGCCAATACCGTAAGCTGCCGTATCAGGCCAAAGGGCTACGGCTGTAGCGGCCCGGCATTCGGCATCGAAAGGAGTCGAGGAGATGAGAAAAAGGCCGTTTACCTTCATTGTCGGCATTCTTGTTGTCGTCCTGGTTCTGGGCATTGGGATGTCATCCATCGAGGCGCAACAAGCCAATTTTTCCAAGGTAAAAGAGTTCCGGATCGAGCGGAGCATTCCACCGGAGGGTGTTGCCTGTATCGAATGCCATAAGGCCACCACGCCGGGCATCTTTGCCGATTGGGCAAAGAGCCGCCACGCCAATGCCAACATCACATGTCTCGATTGTCACCTGGTACAGCCCGGAGACCAGGATATCGCCAAAGGACATGAGAAGTACTACAGCCGCGCGGACATGCCTTACGGCGAATCCAAATACAAGGTTCCCATTTCATCCATTGTCACCCCCAAGGACTGCTCCCGGTGCCATCCCGACGAGGTCACCCAGTACAGCCGCTCCAAGCATGCCAATACCATAGAAATCATGTGGAAGCTGGACCCCTGGTTGAACAAGGGGATGAATTCCGACAACGAGCGGAAAACCGGCTGCTTTAGCTGTCATGGAACCATTATTACGATCGACAAGGATGGCAATATTGATCCGAACACATGGCCCAATGCGGGTGTCGGTCGAATCAATGTGGACGGCAGCAAAGGGAGCTGCACCAGCTGTCACACCCGGCACCGGTTCTCGGTAGCCGAAGCTCGGATGCCCGAGGCGTGCGATCAGTGCCACCTGGGCCCGGATCATCCGCAAATCGAAATTTACGAAGAATCCAAGCACGGTACGCTGTATCACGCCTTCAAGAGCGAGTACAATTTTAATGCCGCCGGTGGTACCTGGACGCCCGGCGTGGACTACCGGGCCCCAACGTGTGCGGCCTGTCATATGTCCGGCTCCGGCAAAGTCCTGACCAGCCACGATGTGACCGAGCGGCTCTCTTGGGAAACCCAGGCACCGTTGACAGTCCGGCCCGAGAATTTCAAACCGTTCCCGTCCAAGTCCGACTGGAAAACCGAACGGGAAAAGATGAAAAACGTCTGCCGCTCGTGCCATGGCAACTCGTGGATTGATGATTTCTACGATGGGTTCGACAAGGCGGTCATGGAGTACAATGAGGTTTACTTCAAGCCGGCCAAAAAGATGCTTGGCGAACTCTATGAAAAAGGCCTGTTGGACAAAACCAAGTTCTTCGACGAGCACCTGGAAGTGCAGTACTATGAACTCTGGCACCACGAGGGGCGCCGGGCCAGAATGGGCGCCATGATGATGGCGCCGGATTACGCCTGGTGGCACGGGTTCTACGAGTGCAAACTCCGATTCAACGAGTACATGGAAGAGGCCCGGCATCTTCTGGAAACCGGCGAGAAAGCCTATATCTATAAAGACTTTCCCAATGCCACGGGAAATACGGAACGACCGCCGATGTTGTTCCCGAAATAATCTGTTCACCGATCGGCTATAGACAAACTAAGAAACCCGCTGCATCCATGATGCAGCGGGTTTCTTACTTCGTTACCTATAGTAAATGTCATATTTTTGTTCCGATTCAAAGGAGGATCACCTTACGGCTGCTGTGGGCGGGTACGGCATGTTGGGGCGAAGCCTTGGCGAAGACCAATGCCCCGCCCTACGAAAACAGCAACGTAGGGCCGGTCACAGGCCGCCGCTGAGGCTATGGCCCGCAGGCCGTACCGGCCTGTTTCTCATCTGAATCGGAACATATTTTTGATAATCGCTATAAGTAATAGGCAGTACTATTTAACCGGAAAATTTAGTGAAATTTTCCGGTTAGTAGGTGATAAATTCATAGCTGGCGGATTTGTACCCGACGACTTTTTGTATATGAAAGATCAGAACTCGGCTTTCATAGTGTTCGACGAACTGTTTCAGCCCCTGCTTGGCTTCCTGGAACTTTTTGGTTCGCAGGTTGCTAATTAATGTGGTGGAATCGATATCCACGGCCCGACCCTCACAAATGATCCTCGGGCCGTCGCCGATGAGCACCTCCCATTCACTGGCGATCTGAAGTCCCATGTTTTCTGTGGTGGGATAGAATGTCCTGGTCACGTACTCCTGGTACTCTTTATCTTTGCCGCTGACGATATCCCACATCTGTGAAAATTTAACGGTCTTCTTTTTGACTTCTTTGGAATAGTCTTCTTTGGTTCCGGTGCTGACGAGCACTTTTGTTTTGTAGCTGTGGATGTAATTCTGAAGGTCGGCGTTCAATTCCTTGTATTTTGAATCTCTAAGACCCTTTTCGAGCTGATCCAGGTCATTGCTGACACCTTCCAGGATGATTTCCCCGGCTCCGCCGATCAGCACCGTCCACCCGGCGACCACATGAATGCCCAGGCTGTTCATGCCCGGAATATACTTCCGAATGACGAACTTCTTGTATTCGTCTACTTTGTACCGATCGACGGTCCAATACTGATTGAATTTAACCGGCATGGCTCGGATCTCCTTTCAATTGATGCAAATCATTACCACTGCGTTCATTGTTCGACCTCAGAACTTGACTGAAAATTATACTAAGACACCGGCTGCGAATACAAGTAAAAATTTCTTTCGCCATGTCTCCGGCAATTGAAGACAGTGCGGCCTAAAGGCTTCTCATTTCCTCCAAGACATCTTTTGCGGCCTTTCGCACATACCCGTCTTCATCCAGCAACATTTCCTTCAAGGGGTTGATGGCCCGCTGGTCGCCGATCTTTCCCAGGGCTTCCGCCGCGGTCTTCTGGACATTCCAGTTTTCATCCCGCAGGGCCTTGATCAAGGGGTCCACGGCCCTTTCATCCCCGATCATACCGAGAGCGATTGCCGCCCCCCACCGGACAATGAGATCGTCATCCTCCAAGGCCTCGATCAACGGATCGACAGCTCGTGTATCCCCGATCCAGCCAAGCGCCAGCATCGCTCCATAGCGGGGATAATCGTGTTCGAGATCTGAATAGAGGCTGAGCTCGGAATACGCCATCGCGTTGATCAACGGATCGACAGCTCTCTCATCTCCGATCTTTCCCAACGACTCCGCTGCCGCTTTCCGAACACTCCAGTCCTCGTCTTTGTTGTTCAATGTTGCAATCAAGGGGGCGACGGCCCTGGCCGCTTTAATCTCCCCCAATGCCTCTGCCGATTTCCAGCGAACGTACGGCTTTTTGTCTGCGAGGCTTTCAATTAACAGGTCGGTTGCGCGGTGGTCACCCATCCGCCCGAGAGCCTCTGCCGCTTCCCACCGGGCATACTTGGACCGACTCTCTTTCAAGATTTGCATCAGTTCATCCACGTCATCCCGCTTGGCCGATTGAAACGTATTGAACAGATCCACGAACCTGAATATTTCGACAAATTCAGCAAATAATGACATGTTTCAACCTGCTTTACCCTGAGGTCCTGACCGTCTGGCTGAAAATTTCCAGCCCACTCTTGAAATCGGTAACGACAAGTCTTCCGACCCTTCCCGCTTTGAGGGTAATCGTCTTTTCCAATGTTGCCGTTTCTCCGGGTTCCAGTTTCGACACTCTGCCCTGCTCGATCTCCTCCCCGACCATCACAAGAGAGCCGGCTTGCTCAATGGCCCCGGGTTCCGATAGATCGGGAATCCACATGCAGCGGGTGTTCGCAAACCGTACCGGATCCCCATCCCGGTGGGCGATGATCAGGTTGCCCTGACCGGCGGAGAGTCGGGTGATTTCCAGAACCGGTTCCGGTATCATCGGCCGCCCTGCAGATACAAGGATGATGAACCCGGCGATGACGATCGCCCAGAAGAGAATACCGGCCGCCGGCCCCCAGTCCATGATCGGAATATGTTTGTCTGTCTCTTCCATCTATTTATTCTAACATTGAAAAGCTGGTCCTGAGGGCCAGGTCAGAAACCTTCGGCTCCGCCATAGACCACGTTTGTGAATGGTTTCAGGTGTCTGGTGTCAGGTTTCAGATTCTTTTCTTTGTCCTGACACCTGAACGCTGAAACCTGAACCCCCCTCTCCCCTCACCATTTGAACCCGACACCTGAGCCCTGGACCTGACCGGTTATGGTACTGAACTCTTTAGCCCCTCTGGGGTAGACCAAAGCCGGCCCCTGTGGGGTCGGATGTTTACTTGCTTGTTCCGGGTTTTCCGATCCCTTCCGCCCAGCCGGAGTCAACCATTTCTGCCGGGCCTGAATTAGAAGCTATCTCAAAAACGCATCTAAATTTTTGAGATACCTTCTATATCCCTTTCATCAGAATCGCCGCCAACAGGCTGAATATCACCACGATAATGGTGACCCCGGCGCCGATTCCCGAAGGGGTCATCTTCAATGCAATGCCCGGATTACGGACTGCAGTAATCGCAACATCGGCGACCTTTAACATGCTCCTGTCAAGAAATGCTCCGAAGGCCATCAAGGGGCCCCTGCAGAACGACACCAGGGCGTAACCGGGCACGCGTCCGAGCCAATCCGAATCGAGGGTATACGTGGGGGTACCTCGAATCAATGTTCTTAAATACCAGGCCGCCAGAAACGTGAACACAAACATTTGAGAAATCGAGAATACCCGGGTGATGGTGTACGGGACAAAATCGACCGGATAGGGGAGCATTTCATAAAACGGGAAATAGGGGTATACGCCCATATACACGCAAGGAATGCCGGGATGGTCATGCCGATCAACATGTTGATCGGCGTATTTTCGGGCTTGTCTTTCAGTTTGACCCGGATATCCGCCTGCGGCTCGTCTCTTCCCTGGAACCATAGATTATACGGTAGTTTGATCGCCGTATGCAGAAACGTCCCCACCGTGGCTCCTTCCAGGAGCAGATAGACGATGGGTAGATGAATCAATTCAGCGGCTTCGATGGTCATGCTTTTGCTCACGAATCCATTGAAATACGGCACCCCCGAAATCGAAAAACCACCAATCAAATATAGCCAGAAGGAAATGCGCATGTATTTGTAAAGTCCGCCCGTGTTGGTGAACTTACACGTACCGGTGACATACAACACGGTGCTGGCGCCCATGAGAAGAAGGCAGCTGTAAATGATGTGGCAGATAATGTGAGACACACAACCGAGTATGCCAAGGTAGGTACCGATTCCAACACCGCATATCATGTACCCATCCTGTGAAATGATGTGATAGCCGCACAGCCTCCTGGCATCGTTCTCCAGCACGGCCAGGAAAAGGGCGACAACGGCCGTCACCACCCCCAGCCACATCAGCAGCTCCACGCCTGGAAAACACCGGACCAGTCCGTATATCCCGGTCTTGGTACTGAATGCGGTCACATATAATACGCTGGTCACGCCTCCTGTGGAATAGGCATCCGGCAACCAGGAATGGACCGGAAACGATCCCGCATCGATCAGAAATCCGATCATCATGAAGTAGTAGGCCAGATACGGCCAGCCCCATCCCCAGGGCATTAAATCCAGATAGATGGAACCGGTCGTTTGCACGTGCATGATACTGCCGGCCAGAAGAAATCCGCCGGCCACAACGTGCCATAAAAAGTATCTGAATCCGGACGCCTTTGACGTCTTGGTCCCCCGGAACCAGATCAGGAAGACCGCGGACCAGGTCGCAATCTCCACAAAGAAAATATAGGTAAACAGGTCACGGGCAAAATTGCCGATACCGAACTTCCAATATGGATCAGCGCACTAACGTGCTCCCAGTCGTTCTTCTCCCGGAGGGCGAAAATGAGCATGGCAATGCCGATCACCACGTATACATAGGCAAAAATCATGCTCATCTTGTCGATCCGCCCCAACTCGATCGTATAGTCCAGGAACGGAATGCGCCATTTATGCAGGGCCCCGGGGAAGGCGGGAATGGCCCCGAAGAATCCCATCGAGGTGAGGAGCAGGATGACAAGTCCTGCTGACGGGAGAAGAATCAGGTAGACCTGCTTGACCTTTCTGTTGCCAAGAAACGGCACCAGAAACGCACCCAGCATGATCAACACCCCGGGATGTATCCACTCACCCATCTGAACTACTGCCTCCGGCGTTTTTCATAATAATCCACAGGTCTGACAAGCCATATTCCCAGCAGTTTGGCCCCTAAAATCAGAATGGAACAGAATACAAATCCACAGATGGCAAAAAAGCCCGGTATATACTGGAACGCGAAGTGGTAGTGAAGCTTGTCGAAGTAGAGCAACAGGAAGCCGATGACGAGACTCCCGCCGACACTAAAAATATAGTAGAGCTTCATGAGTAACTCTTTGGTTATTTTCATTCTCACACCCCTCCAAAGAGATTGTTTACGGCCGTCTGCGCTAGGTCGAAAATGTGAAACATGTTCGGGAACAGACAAAACAAAACAGAGAAAATGCCGGTGATGCCAAGGGGCACTACCATGAACAGATATAACGGTCGTCCGGTCTCCTTAACCCCGGTGTCCTTGGGTCTTTCAAAAAATGCCGTCCTGACCACGGGGAAAAAATAGACGAGATCGAGTATGGAAGCCGTGATGGCCACAAACAGGAATGCTATCTGGTCCGCCTGTATGGTTCCCAGGCAAAAATACAATTTGCTGATAAATCCGGCCAACGGCGGAATGCTGCACATGCCGAATGCGGCCACGGTGAAGGCCATCAGGGTGATGGGCATCACTCTGCCGACCCCGGCCATCTGGCTGATCTGCTTCTTCCCGGTGACGACCATGATAGCGCCGGCACACAGAAAGAGCGTAATTTTCATAAACCCATGGTAGGCGATATGAATCATGGCCCCGATGGCGGCCATGGGACTCAAAATGGCCGCACCGAGAATAATAAAAGAGAGCTGGTTGATGGTGGAATAGGCGAGCAGCCGTTTGAGGTTATCCTGCCCGATGGCATAGAGGTTGGCGACGATAATGGTAAACGAGGCAACACAGGCCAGAGTGATGCCGAGACTCAGTTCATGCATCAGTTCGGTCCCATACAGGTAAAACACGATCCGGATAATGCCGAACACACCGGCCTTTACAACGGCGACGGCGTGCAGTAATGCACTGACCGGTGTCGGGGCGACCATTGCGGTGGGGAGCCACGCGTGAACCGGCATCCAGGCCGCCTTGACGAATCCCAGCATAAAGCAAAAGAATGCAATCTGCAGCGTGAGCCTGGAGGTCCCATTGAGGGCCGGTGTTAATATTCCGTTGGGCGCAAAATCGGTCGTTCCAACGGCATAATAGATCGTCAATATGCCAAACAGAAAAAAGACCCCTCCGGTGAGCAGATAGGCCAGGTATTTATGGCCGCCATGGATGGCCTCCGGCGTCTCATCGTGGGCGACCAGGGGATACGTGGACAGGGTCAATATTTCATAGAATGTGAACATCGTCACTAGATTGGCCGAAAGCGCAATCCCGATGGCACCCAGCAGGGCAAGAGCGAAACAGAAGAAAAACCGTGTCTGGGCGTGCTCGTCCAGCGATCGCATGTAGCCGATGGAATAGAGGGACACCAGTATCCACAGAAAAGAAGAGGTGGTGGCGAAGATCAGGCCAAAAGCGTCTACGTGAAGTGCGAAGTCAATTCCCGGTAACAGATTGAACCATTTGAACGTGATGGATCCCTGCTGCAGAACAACCGGCGTCATCGATAGGACAGTCAGGAAAAGTAACGTAATACCGATCAGTATCCAGCTTTCCCTGACGTTCGGACGACTCCCGAACAGTAAAATGAGACACGCCACTGCGCTGGGCCAGAAAAGGGCCAGTAAGGGTCTGTATTCGATTGAAAGTAATTCCGTCATAGCTGGTGTGCGTATGCGTTATGCATCCAGGCGTCCCCCACTGATATGAACAGAGTTCCGGTTCAGAAGCCCGCGGGGACGGTATATCGAATGACTTCGTCTACAATGACCTGATTGAAAATACCCACCAGAACAATCACAACAGCGAGAACTGAGACGGGGATCAGCATGCTCAGCGGCGCCTCCCCCCCGGACGGATTGCCGGGAGATCCGGAGGGGTCCGGCAGGGCATGGTGCGCGTGGGTATACAGGCCTTTGTCAAATACCCGAAAAAACAGGGCGACATTGATCAGGGTACACACGAGAAGGGCGGCCACAAAACCCCATTGATTGGCCGCTATGCCCCCCAGGAGCAAATACCATTTGCTGAAGAATCCGCACGTCGGCGGGACTCCGATCACCGCCAGAGCCCCCACGGTGAAGATAGCGGCCGTAATGGGCATGGATCTGAAGATGCCCTTAAAATCGGCAATGCGGTGTCCCCCGGTCCGGTACATGATCTGCCCGGCCACCAGAAACAGGCAGGCCACCATCAGGGCATCGTTGAGGATGTGGAACACGGCCCCTTTGAATGCGATGGCGTTTGCTACACCGATTCCCCCGATGATAAATCCTATTTCTGCGATGATGACATACGACAACATGCGTTTGAAGTCGCTCTGGGAAAGTGCCATGACTGCACCAAAGAGAATGGCCAACGTGCCGAACCACACCATGACATCGGTTACCCGTATCCACGATATGGAAAGCTCCACTTGAAACACGGTGAACATCACCCGGATCAGAGCGTAGGCCATCACCTTGGTCATCAGAGGCGCCACAACCGCACTGGTCGCCGACGGCGCATAGGTATAGGCGTCCGGCAGCCATCCGTGCATTGGAAACAGCGCGATTTTGATTCCTATACCGGTCATCATGAACGCGAATCCAATTAGGATGGTTTTGGATGGATACAGGCCGGGAAGCAGTTTTGCCAGGTCCGCCATATTCAACGAACCGGTGGCGATATATAGGCAGCCCACACCCAACAGGTAGAAACTGGCGCCGATGGTGCCGATCAGCGTATAACGGAAGCTGGCAAACACGGCCCTGTCTTCCCCCATGGCAATGAGGGCATATCCGGACAGTGACGCGACTTCCAGGAGCACAAAGAGATTGAACAGATCCGCTGTGATGCAAATTCCCAGAAGACCGGTGATCAGCAACAGGTAGAGACTCCAGAAAAGCGCCGTTTTATCGGGAAGCTCCCTCTCGACGCTGTCCTTGGAGTGGGCCGCGGTGATCAGGCTGATCAACGAAATTAAGCCCAGCATCATGGCGTTGAGGTGGTCGATTCGATATTCAATCCCCCAGGGCGGGTCCCACCCGCCCAGGTAATAATCGATAGGTCCGTCTGATATCACGGCGGTCAGAATCCAAATCGCCGCTATTCCGCATCCGGCCAGTGCGACGATCACCAGATAATACCCGGCCCGTTTCATCCACCACCCGGAGAAAAAAACAAAAAACGCCATCACCAGGGGCAGGATGACAATTATGGCGGGCAGTTGCTGACTCATAATCCTTTAACCAGGTATCCGTATGGTAACGAGAGACACTATTCGCTAAATAATTGGTGCATCTCCGGGTGTTTCATGATGGCCTGCCGGAATTGTTCGGTACGATAGTCGAGCCGCTTTTTAATGATCACCAGCAATCGCTGGTAAAGAATGAGTCCCATTTGTGGGTTTTCTTGAATCATCCGATCGATTTTCTCCCGTTTGAAAGACATCACCTCGGAGGGTTCGACACATATGGCATCCACGGTGTAGGTCCCGTCCTCGACCATTGCCGACCATCCAAAAGAATATCCGGGTTTGATGGACCCGACGATGGCCGTCACATCCTCCGAAATTTTCTGCTCCAGCAGTATGAGGCCGGATCTCATCATATAAAATCGATCGGCCCATTGATTCTCTCTGAAGAGCACCTCTTCTCTGTCGAACTTCAGGATATCGATGATCGTGGTCAGCCGATCGAGCATCTCATCGGTGAGATAGGTGAGCATGACAATCTGCTTTAAGTCATCCCGTTGGACCATGGCGTGGTTCTCCACATGTGATTATTGATTGTTTATCTGCGCCAGTATCTCGTCTTCCTCGAGGGTTTGATATTTCTGGTGGACCCTGATGGCCAGAGCCAGGGCCACACCCAGGGTGGCCACCGCCACGACAATGGCCGTGAGCATGAGCACGTGGGGCAGGGGATTGATGTAGCCGGCTGCTTCTACCGCATGGTGACCCGCATCGTGCCCGTGCATAATAATTGGAATAGTGGCATCGTTCTTTGCACCGATGGAGATAAAGAAAAGGATGACGGCGGTCTGGAGGATGTTCATACCGATGATCTTTTTGACGAGATTGTTCTTGGAGATCAAGGCCCACAGACCGATCATCATCAGCGCGATGTAAACCCAGTAGTTGATCTTGGATATCAGAATGGGGGTCAGTTCGCTCATTCCTATAGCCCCTCATCTTGCCGGCCGGCGGACGCAATGTTGTAGTAGAGAAGCACCATGACGGCCATCACGGAAATGCCGACACCAATTTCCACCATCAGTATGCCGTGGGACCGGGCCGTGACCGGATCCACGCCAAACATTGTCGACAGGGCACCGTAATCGAGGTAGTTGGCACCCAGCAGCATACAGAGGGCCCCGGTGATGGCGTAGATAAACACCCCCAGGCCGCAGAGTAGAACGGCGGGTTTTTCACCAAACCAGGCAAGACCTGACCGCAGGTTAAGGGAGATGGCGTACAGTGCGATAGAAGCCCCCAGGATCACGCCTCCCTGGAACCCGCCCCCGGGGCTGTGGTGGCCGTGGGCAATGACATGCAGCCCGAAAAGCTGGCTGAAGGGAATAATCAGCCGGCAACCGGTTTTTATGATCAGGTCATGGGGAACCCACATGAGATCGATGCGTTCGAACTCCTTCATGGTTTCCGGATGCCCGGCGTCCCCTTTCACCCGGAGCGTGATCCCGGTGGGAATGTGACGATACATCCGGGTTTTGGAGTCGGCCCGTTTGAAAATGCGAAGCAGAAACAGACATGCGACACCGGCGGTAAAGATGACAATGGTTTCAAACATGGTGTCGTAACTCCGGTAATCGGCCAGTACTGCCGTGACGATGTTCGGCACTGAGGTTTCCTCCAGGGTGCGTTCGATATACCGGGGGGACACATGGGTGCTGGCCGGGGCCGCCGGATCTCCCCATGGCGGAAAGTCAAGCGTTCCATAAAACAACAGCGCGCCAAACAACAGGACCACGATGGCGGCGAATGCTTTCAATCCTTTGTCCTCCGTGAGGTACGAAACACGGCGGCGACAAACAGCACCGTGCTCACCCCGGCGCCCACGGACGCCTCGGTAAATGCGACGTCCACGGCCCCCATGATCGCCCACAGCAGACACATCATGAAACTGTAGGCGCCGAACAGGATAGCGGCCCCCAACAGATCCTTGACGGTGATGGCGGCGATTCCGCAGATCAGGACGATGAGCAGCACCAGTAATTCGATCTGCCAGATCATAATCGACCTTCTTTTGTCCACGGTTTCAAACCCGCACGAACCCCCGCATCGATGATGGCGTGGGTGGCCGTGGGGCTTGTGATATAGATGAAAATCACAATCAGAACGATTTTGGCTGCCGTGAGAAACGTGTGCAGGGAAAAATCCTGAAGAATATACAGGGCAATGCCGGACATGGTGAACAGCTGACCGGCCGTATCCAGTTTACCGGCCGGGTGCAGCCTGGAAAAAAAATCCGGAAATCGGATAATACCGATGGAACCGCCGGTAAAGAATATCAGGCCGCTGATCACCAGAATCGCGCTGAGCCAATTGATCATCTCATGCTTTCCTTCCGTTACGGGGCCTCGTCATACAGTCCCCTTTTCTTCTGAAAATACCGTGATGCAGCCAGCACGGCGATGAAATTGAGCAGCGCATAGGCCAGGGCAATGTCAACAAACATGTCGACCCGGTTGTACAGCAGTCCCACCAGGATCAGCATGACGGTTGTTTTGCTGCCGATGGCGTTGACACCGATGAGCCGGTCCAGAACCGTCGGACCGAACACGGCACGGTACAGGGACAGGAACATGATAATACCCAGAAAAATTCCGCTATACAGAAAAAACGTGTCCATCATTCGCGGAATACCTTTGCAATACGCTTTTCCATTTCACCGGGAAGGGGTTCACCGGCTTTGGTATTGATGCAGTGGACGGCAAATTTACCGAGCACTGTCACATTTACCGTGATGGTGCCGGGAGTCAGGGTAATGGAGTTGGCGAAGGTGGTTCGGGAGTAATCGCTTTTCAACCGGCTCTCGAACTCGATGATCTGAGGATCGATCTTGTCGATGAGCCGGGGATGAAACGTGAGATACATAACTTGCAGATTGGCTATAAAGATCTGGACCAACAGCCAGGGGATATACCCGGCCAACCGCACCCACATTCGAAACATCCCCTTGGGCCGGCCGGATTCGAAGAGTAGATCGCCGGAGAGGAAGGAAACCATGGCGCTGGAGACAAGCCCCAGCGTGATGTGGAACGAATCAAAGCGGCCCGAGAAAATCAGCCATAGGATAAAGAAGATAATAAAGGACAGGAAAAAGGTGGTGTTCCGTCGAGAGCCCAGGGGCGCACCCAGGGATGTGTCCGGAGTGGGTTTGTCGCGGTTCGGGGAGGGGTCCATTTTCCTCACAGTTCAGCGTGTTCCGACTGGCGTCTCAATACCATTTCAAGCAGGATCCGGGCAAAGTTGTTGTCGAATCGGTACAATCAGCTTGCCCCTATGCGGCGACCTTGATGATTTTTTTACTATTTTCACCTCACCTGTTGATGGATGGTTCTCTTTCAGGGTTAGGGATTCAACCACACACTGTGAACATCATCGATGGTGTCTCTAACCGCCTGAAGCGCGTTCAGGACCCGGGTATATTGCATTGCTAGGCCCACAAGTTCTCCCAGCAGCATCAGGGAATCCACATCGTTCTCGGATACCGCCCAGGGCGAACTGTGGTAGAGACGCACATCGCCGATGAGGCGATCGTAAATCTTGATGGGAACGGAGACAATGGCGCGGATACCTTCGGCCAGGGCGTTTTCGGGATACTGAAGCTGGTCGGAGGTTTCGATGTCCGATACGATGACCGGTTCTCCGCTTCTGGAACGCCGGAGGCTTTTCGCTGACAGCACCGGGCCTTTATTCACGTAATCCGAGCTCAGGCCGAATGTGGCAAGGATTTCCAGTTCATCGGTGTCGATATCCAGAGCGAAGATCGTGCAGCCTTTGATGCCCAGGGCCCCTACCAGAAGGCGGGTGAGGTGTTCGCCCATCATGTCCAGTTGGTCGGATTGGGCGATGGCTCGGGTGACCGCCTTGAACACATCAATATCGAGGGTCTCTTTGTCTGCCATGGCATCCTCCTTATTTACGCATGCCGAGGGGGCTTCCCATGTCAACAGCAGCGTGTTCGGTCACGAGACGATGCACACCGTAACGTTTTTCAGTGCCGCCACGACCTTGTTGTATACGCTGGCGGTAAAAAACCGGGTTATTTTGCCGGGTTTGCGGCTCAACACCAGGAGCTGATAGTGGTCTTTTATAACCTGGTCGACGATTTCTCCGGCCACATCTTTCTTTCGGGCCTTAAACACGTAGCGAACCTGATTTTCGCCGAGACCTTCTTCCCGCAGCTGTTCCACCACGGCCATCAGAGACTTCTCCTGGTCCTTAACCTTCTGCAGCAGGTAACCGATATTCTCTTTTAATTTTCCTGTGATGGATTGGCCGCTTGTTTCGATGTCCGGTAGTGGCGCGTACGTGTTGAACAAGGTGACTTCCAGTTCAGGGTTTGCCGCAAACGTTTCGACGACAAAGTCGAGAGCCTTCTGATCCTGTGGTGTGAAATTGTACGGGAGCAGCAGCTTTTGACCGGCCATGGTGTCCTCCTTTCTCCCGTTTCGGGGACTGGATGTCCAAAGGGCATGCCGTCCGGGGAACACAAGACCACGTTTAATGCCTATATCGAAAGATGACGGACGCTTAACAGCGGTTCGGATGCATTGTCTGTGTGGCCAACTCAGGTTCCGCGCGTTCGAAGAAATTGTATCGAAAAAGAAGATTCGCTGACAAAGGGGCTTTGCTAACGTAAATGGGCGATCACGTGGCCACGTGCATAAAATGCTGGCACACTTTGGGGATAATTTCAAGCGCAAACAGAACAGTTTCCCTCATGAAAATTCCGCCGGTTCGATCCGGTATTTCTTCATGCGCTTCCAGACCGTCACACGGCTGACCCCCAGACGGCGTGCCGCCTCGGAGCGATTCCCGCGGCAAGCTTTGAGAACCTCCAGCAACCGGTTTCGCTCATCCGGGGGGTCGGTCGGGATCTCATCCGGAACCGGGCCGCATTCCGGGTTACCAGCGACCCGTGGCGGCAGGTGTGTCGCTTCGATGATCCCTTCGTTGCATAGGACAAAGGCATATTCTATGGCATTTCGGAGTTCCCTTACGTTACCGGGCCAGGGATAGGCCGTCAGTCTTTCCATGGCTTGGGGAGAAATTCCGGTAATTTTTTTCCCGGACTTGACGTTGTTTTGATGAATGAAGCTCTGGACCAGCAACGGGATATCTTCAGGGCGCTCGACAAGAGACGGACACTGCAGCGGGAATACATTGATCCGGAAGAAAAGATCTTCCCGGAAACCGCCGGATGTTGTCAGGCTTTCCAGATCTTTGTTGGTGGCCGTGATGATCCGTGTATCCACCGATATGGGACGATGATCGCCCACCCGATCGATCTCTTTTTCCTCCAGCACCCTCAACAGCTTGACTTGAATGGAAGCGGGGATATCTCCGATTTCATCCAGAAAAATAGACCCGCCGTGGGCTGCTTCAAAGCGACCGATACGTTCCCGATTGGCGCCGGTATAGGCCCCTTTCACGTGGCCGAACAGCTCGCTTTCGAGCAGGTTTTCGTTCAATGCCGCGCAGTTCACTTTGATAAACGGCTTGTCCCGCCGGCCGCTGGCCAGGTGGACGGCCCTTGCCACGAGTTCCTTACCGCTGCCGCTCCGGCCCTGTATCATGACCGGCGAATCGGTCAGGGCCACATTGTCGATCAGTTCTAAAAGCCGAAGCATAGCCGGTGATTCGCCCAGTATGCCAAAATAGCCGTTATCCAGATGAAAGGTCTTTCGCAGGGACGCGATTTCACGCTGCTGCCGGACGATCTCCGACATGTCTGTGAGCGTTTCAATGGCGCCGAGAACATTCCCTTGGGCATCCTTTAGAACAGTGCTCTTTTTGACGATGTGGATGACCCGGCCGTCCTTGCCGGTGATCTGACAGCGCTTCGCTTTGACATGGCCTTTGGCGTACAGGGAACAGAATTTGGACCCGTGACCCGCTCCGAATATCTCACAGCCGGTGCAGTTCAACACCCGGCAGGTATCACCGCTGATCTCAAACGCCGAATATCCGGTGAGCCGCTCGGCGGCCGGATTCATAAACAGAATGTTCCCCTCCGGATCAACGATCAGCAGACCGTCCTCAAGGGTGTTAACGATAGTTTTCCAGTGATTTGCCAGTTCCATCAGCATGTCTCCCGACGTTGCAATTATCGTGCAGTCGATCTCTATTCGTGCGAATTCGGATCGATTATATGTATATACATAATGATATCAAATTGTTGTAATCTTTTTTGGTTTATCTTTACACTCGGCGTGGCGGAGTGAATCCGAAAGATGTTAACCTAAAATGTTAACAACTGTTAACATATGCGTCCGGTTAACAGTTTACAAGGGGTTTATGTATTTTTTTTATACGTATTTTCAATTAGTTAAAAATTTCTGGGGCAACACGTGACTTGGCACTCCGTTTGCAAAACACTGGGGCAGTCTACCATGGAACGCATCCGCCATGTTTTTGCTTAGTCCATGGATATATATAACTACATGAATTCAATTAATTATTTTATGTTTTAAGAGGATTTACGGAGTTGGAAATCGTTTCGTATCGGAGGAAATGCCAATGAAACACATGTTAACAGGTTTGTTGAGGTGTGCCATGGTCATGACGGCGCTGTGCTGGTGTTGCATCCCGCCGTCGACCCTGGCTGCAACCGACCCAGACACCGATCAGGCCCCCGGCCGGAAAATGTCCCAACAGGCCACCAAAGAAAAGAAGCTCTGGATTACCGCGGACCACAGCAAGCACAAAGCTCTGCAGCAGGAGTTTACATCCGGCCCCGAAGTCACCAAAGCCTGCCTGTCCTGCCACACCGAGGCCGCCCAGCAGGTGCACCAGACCGTACATTGGACCTGGCGGGATCTTTCTTCTGAAGGCAACTCGGACTTCGACAAAGGTGGTCTTTCCATCAACAATTTCTGAGTGAACATCCAGAGCAACGAGGCTCGTTGCACCTCCTGTCACGCCGGATATGGGTGGAAGGACAATAACTTTGATTTCTCGGATCCCACGAAGGTCGACTGCCTGGTTTGCCATGAGCAAACCGGTACCTATAAAAAATTTCCGGCCGGCGCCGGGAACCCGGTCTCCGAGCCGAAGGTCTTCAAAGGAAATAAAAAGACCTATTATCCACCCGAATGGAACAAGGTCGTCCAAAGCGTCAGCCGGCCATCCCGTAAGAATTGCGGCACGTGCCACTTCTTTGGAGGGGGCGGAGACGGCGTCAAGCACGGGGACCTGGATTCCTCCCTGTTCAAACCGAGCAAGGCCCTTGATGTCCACATGGGCCTCGACGGTCAGAATTTCGACTGCGTCCGGTGCCACTCCACCACACTGCACAACATTGCCGGCCGGGTCTATACCACCCCGGCCTTCGAACACCGGAAGAGCCTGATTGAAGATGATCTGGCTTCCAAAATAACCTGTGAATCCTGCCACAGCAGCGCGCCCCACAAGAGCAACAACAAGGCCAACGACCACACCGACAAGGTGGCCTGCCAGAGCTGTCACATACCGGAATTTGCCCGGGTGAATCCGACCAAAATGTGGTGGGACTGGTCCACGGCGGGCAAAAAGAAAAACGGCAAGCCTTACGCGGAAAAAGGCCCGTTCGGCAAAGCGGTGTATGTGACCAAAAAAGGCGATTTCGTCTGGGAAAAGAACGTGGTTCCGGAGTATTACTGGTTCAACGGGTCCATGAACCATCTAACGGTCAAGGATACGATTGATCCCAGCAAACCGGTAGCGATGAACTGGCCGGTCGGTGGCCCGGAGGATGAGAATTCCCGAATTTTTCCCTTCAAGGTCCACCGGGGGAAGCAACCGTATGACAAGATCAACAAAAACCTGACCATTCTCCATCTATTTCCGAAGGGCAAAAAAGACAAGGACGCCTACTGGAAGGGTTACGACTGGAACCGGGCCATTGCATCCGGGCAGAAGTATGCCGGACTGCCCTGTTCCGGGGAATACGACTTTGTGGAGACAAAATATGTTTTTCCGACGACCCACATGGTTGCCCCCAAGGACAATGTTGTGGCATGCGGGGAATGCCATACTCGAAATGACAGCCGTCTGGCCAATCTGACCAACGGTATCTATATGCCGGGACGGGACCACAACAAGTTGATCAATACTATCGGCTGGATCGCTGTCCTCAGCAGCCTGGTAGGCGTGACCTTTCATGGTCTGGGCAGACTGTTCAGCAACACCCGCAACGGTAGAAAGGAGGCCTAATAATGACCGGCTTTCGAATGAAATTAATCTATCTCTATTCTCGATACAAGCGATTCTGGCATTGGTTCCAGGCGGCGCTGATCATTGTTCTGCTGATCACCGGATTTCAGGTCAATACCGGCTACGGCCTCTTTGATTTTCAAACAGCGGTGGACATCCACAATTATACCGGACTGACATGGCTCATCGCCTTTGCGTTCTTCGTGTTCTGGATGTTTACCACCGGGGAATGGAAGCAATACATCCCGACGACCAAGAAGATGCTGGCGGTGATCCGGTATTACGCTTACGGGATCTTTCGGGGCGAAGCCCACCCGGTGCCCAAACGGTTAGATGCCAAACACAACCCCCTGCAGCGGTTGACCTATCTGAGCCTGGCGGCATTTCTTCTGCCGGTACAGATGGCGACAGGATTTCTGTACTGGGGATATAACTCCTGGGCCGGTTGGGGACTTGGCGGCCTGGCGCTGGAAGTGGTTGCACTGATCCACACCGCGGGCGCTTTCGCCATTTTATCGTTTCTGATCGTTCACATCTACATGACCACCACCGGTCACAAAATCACGGCCCACGTCAAGGCCATGATCACCGGATGGGAAGAAGTTGAGGCGGATGAGAAAGTAGAAGCCTGGGAGGAGAGGGAAGCAGCGCAGAAGGCAGAGCATTGCATTGAATGAACTCTTTTCAGATTAATGGAACACCATTAATATCTCAGTAAATGAGACAGCCGGTCGTCCTAAATGGAGGCCGGCTGTTTTGTTCAAAATAAAAGGGATGGCCCTTAAGGACCATCCCTTGGAGAACGAGGAAAGAATGGAAGGTGATGGCATTACCGTTCCATAGTCAAACATTTAAGATTTGCAGACGGATTGTCAAGGCGACTTGACAAAAAAATGTATTCCGCACCGCTTTCTGATGCCAGCTGTTTTCGGAGGGTCTTGATCCGCTGGATGCCCTTGATGACATCCTCCGCGGGGAGATCCGGGTCTCTTCTAAGCATTGACGTTTGGGTCGGACATATAAACCACGTGCAGGTGAACGGGCGGCTGAGCTTGGGCAATCGGCATCCCCTGGGTCCCAGGTAACGGCAGGGGTGGTTCCGATCGGAACACGGCTGCTGTTGAGGGATGTCCTGATCGCTCAGGTGAAGGAACAGGAGGTCTCTGGTATCGAACCAGATCCGAGCGTTCAAACAGCAGGGATCCGGGCACCAGGGGCAGGAGCGGCGGCAGAGCTCATCCAGAACCGGAAAGATGCGGGACAACTCGTACCGGATATCGCCTGCCGTATCCCGGGCCGATTCCCATCGGCTTTGTAAAACGACATGCTGGCGAACAGCTTCGGTCATCTGCTGCCAATCCTCCGGTCGGCTCCAGGGGATGCCTGACAAACTCTGTTTAAACGATTCTGGGATCATACACCATACAGACAGGAAATGTTCGCGAAGTATTGGGCAGAATGCCTAAAATATAGACAACGATACTAAATTATAACTTTCGGGATCGGATAATCTGCACGATCAACAGGAATCCCAGGACCGTCGCAATGGTGTAGCCGAGCACCCCCAGCATGGCGGTGAGGCTGAAGGTCTGCTCGCCGAAGAAATTGATAGTGAACTCCATGACCGTCTGCCTGGAGTTGAGCACCAGGGATCCGGCAATAATGGAGGCGGCAATGATCAACCCGACCACCATCCGGTTCACGCCGGTTTCCAGCTGCTTATCGAGCTGTTTGAAACTGGCCAGACTGAGTTCAACCCGATGCTTTCCGGTGGCCAGTCGGGTGAGAATGGTGTGCAACAGGCGGGGTGCCGACCGGAGATACCCGCTGGCCTTCAGAGCGTCCCGTCCCAGCATCTGGAGTGTTTTTTCCGGATCATATCGTTTTTCAAGCAGCTCTTTGGCATAGGGTCGCATGACCTGAAGGATACTCGCGTCGCTGCCCAGAATTTTCCTGAGGGCTTCCGTCTGAACCATGGTCTTCAGCAATAACAGCAGATTTCGGGGAAGACGAATGTGATGCTTCAGGACAATGCGGATCACCTGATCATACACGTCCTTGACCGAAATCGTCAGCAGAGACCGTCCGTAAAAGGGTTCACTCATGTCCTTGAGATCGACCCGAAAGTTTTTCAAGTCCATGTCTTCATGAACGAGTCCGGCGTCTAGGGCGTCTAGAATGGCCTCCATGACCATGTCGTAGTCATGTTCGGCGTAGCCCAGAAAAAGGTTGGCGACCTGGTGCATGGTTTCATCGTCCAGGTATCCCATGATGCCGAAATCGACAAGACTCACCCGGCCGTCAAACATGACGATGGTGTTGCCGGGATGAGGATCGGCGTGAAACACCCCGAACTCCATGAGTTGACGAGAAAGGGAACGCAGCCCGATCATCGCGATTTCCTTCGGATCAATCCCGTTGGCCTCGATTTCCTCGACCTGGTCCACCTTGATCCCGGGAATGTATTCCATCACCAGGACCGACTTCGTGGTGAATTCCCAATACACTTTGGGAATATGGATCTCGGTGACCAACCTGAAAAATTCCGAGAACTTTTGAATGTTGCCCGCCTCAATGGGCATTTCCAGTTCCTGGAACACGGTACGCTCGAATTCCTTAACCAGGTTCACGGCCCCGATGACCCGCCCGAGTTCGAACGTCTTTTCGATCCGACCGGCCAACTGGTACATCAGCCGGATGTCCTGCCGAATCATCCGATCGATACCCGGTCGGACCACCTTGACCGCCACATTGTCCCCGTTTTTCAGTACGGCACGGTGGACCTGGGCCACGGAGGCTGCGGCAATGGGCTCGGTATCGAAGCTGTCAAAGGTCTCGGTGAGCGGATGGCCGAGATCATTTTCGACAATGGTTTGGATCGTGTCATAGGTCTCCGGAGAGACGCTGTCCTGCAGTTTTCGAAATTCTTCAATGTATTCCGGCGGGAAGATGTCGGCCCGGGTGCTTAACAGCTGACCCAGTTTGATAAAGCTCGGGCCCAGATCTTCAAGGGCCAGGCGGATGCGCCGGGGATCCGGAAAGGATGTTTTTCCGGATAATTTGGATTTCTCGGCCTCATCTTCAATCGGCTCTCCGTTTCTCCGGAACAGGCGGCCCGCCAGGTCACCCATTCCGTGCTTGATGAGAATTCCTGAGATACCGCTGAGGCGGCGGATTTTGCTGACCTCACGAAACATAAGATGAATCGATTCTGCCCTTGCTGGGTTTAAGGGATTACTTCACTTTTCGCCATTTGATGAGTATTTCCTTCAGCTTCCCCGGTTCGGCGATATACCGATCCACAAAACCGCAGTCCGAGCAGACATAGTTGTCCAGGGCCGCAATCGAGGTCAGGCTGACAGGGATGGAGTTGCTGGTGAAGGGACCGGTTTTGGGATACACATCTGATCCGCAGTATACTTCCGTACTCCCGCATTTCGAGCATTTACCGTCTTTCACGTGGACACCTCCTCTTTGACGAAGTCGATGGATTTTCACTGTTTTTTGGGTGGTGAGTATGGCGGAAACGGCTAAAAGTGTCAATATGGCACTAGCCAGGCTTCGTGTTTATAGTTTTCTAAATACTACAAATACACCGCAGAGTCGCAAAGGACGCAAAGCACATGTTGATTTCGCTTATCGCTGAGAGGGCGATAAGCGAAACAGGCTCGGGAAACGGGAGTGACATCCATACCTATGGGTTGGTGTCCATTTGTCAGAATCCCCCTCTCAGGGATTCTGACAAAAATTACCGCTCTGCGAGCCCTGCGTCTCTGCGGTTGGTTTATTGGGAACAAAAAATGGATTGGCCGTTTAAATTTTCGGATGTGAAGTGGTTTTTGAAGCACACACCGCTTTGGGTGTTATTGTTGCTGGTCGCCATGCTGCTGGCGCGGTTTGTGATGACCGCTCTATTTCACCGGTTCCACGGCTAGTTCATCTGCCGTTACCGGTCATGTTCCGGTTCGTCCAACATTTATTTTACGATTCGGAGCACGTGGGTCGTGCGCAGTTCTTCCCATAACTTTCGGATGATAACCAACTCCTGGTGCTCGCCTTCAATGAGCAACGTGTCCGACAACTGGCGGCAGGACTCGAGCAGCGACGGGTTCCCGGTCCAAAGTTCGAAGGTGTTCCGGATGTATTCCCCCAGGGAGGCATCGAGGGACACCAACTCCCCCTCTGTCATGTTGGCAATGGTGGTTTTGTCTTTCAAGGTCATCCGGGACTTGAGAATCGCGGCCGCCTGCTCCACCGATCGCGGCAGGGAACCGATACCGGGGGTATCTGGTTCTCCGGATTCCGAGGGGGGCAGTCCCGTATCCATCAGGTGGAGATAAAAAAAAGCTTCAAGAATATCCAGGGTGGCCTGGTAGATGTCGGGATCCAGATCCGATCGGGCGCCGGCGACATGAAGAATTTCAATATCCTGTTGAAGAACCCATTGATTGATGGTCTGGGCGGCGGAAAACGCCGTGGTGCTGTTCAGGTCCACATGGAGCCAGGGATGGTTGAATTCCACGGCGATGGATCGTATCTGATCGTTGAATCGATTCAGATGCCCATGGGACATGAGCAGTGTTCCGTCCGAATCGATCAGATTCTGCTTTGCGGCATCCACCCGGTCGCTGCCATCGATTTCCAGAACCCGGTACGTTCCCGGCGATGACCCGGCGTCGTCCTGACCGGCTGGAATCGCCCATCCGCCATGGGGTATTTCCAATTTGATGGCGGCGTCCAGGGCTGCCTGACTGGCACCGCTCTCACCGCATGAGATGATTTTTTTAATCATTCGCCACCCTTTTTAAAAAGACGAGAGACAGTTTAACCCCATCCTAAATCAAATTCAATTTGAATTTTCCGGATCATTGTCATCCCATGGGAGGATCTCCCGGACGGTATTAAGATTTGACTTCTGGGGGCTTTGAAATTAAGGTGGCCATCTCAACCCGAGCCGGTATGTGGCAGGCGGTCGGAGTGCGCCCGAGAACGTTGAACGTGCAAACAATATCGGCGGGACCCTCTCGAGCCCCGCCGTTGTCGGTTGCAGATTCGTTCGTTAAGGAGGAACCACGGATGTTATCTGCAGAACACCCATAGTTGAACGGTATGTCGGTTTACGTCCGATTTCCTTACACATCCGTCCGGAAGTATCCAAAGGGTGCCGCAGCACCGATATGCCGGATGCCAATACGGGCATCCGCCATGATGGATGGTTTGTTCTGGCGCACAGGGCCCATGAAGGTTGTGGGCGTCCGTCACCACATTATCAACCCGCTATCGAAAAGGGACGCAGCCTATGAAGGTCATGGGGATTATTTGTGCCATTGCTGTCGGATGGTGCGCTCTGGGGATCGGCACCGCGTTTGCTGAAGTGGAGCTGAGAACCTACAAGCAGTATCAATTGACCGAGACTCCGGTGGATATTGCGGTATCCAGGGCCGGCAAGTGGGTATATGTTCTGACCCAAAAGGGAACCATCAGGGTGTACACACTGGAGGGGGATTTGAAAGACGAAGTCCAGGTGGGCAGCGGCGTTAACCGTATCGAGCCCGGACCCCAGGACCATATTCTCTTTTTGAGTAACTCGAAAGACGGCACCGTCCGGATATTTCTGTTCGATTTCATTCATGACATCAACATCACCGGTTCGCCGGTTAAGGGGTCGGCAGATGCTCCGGTCACCGTGGCTGTGTTCAGTGATTTCGAATGACCGTACTGTGCCAGCCTGGTGCCGCTACTCGAGCAGGTGCTCGAAAAATATCCCAACAAAGTCAAAATTGTATTCAAACATTTTCCCATACGCAGCCACCGCAATGCCCGTCTGGCATCCGCCGCTTCCATTGCGGCCGACCAGCGAGGAAAGTTCTGGGAGTTTCACGACAAACTCTTTGAGAACCATCGGACATTGAGCCCGGAGAAAATCCGGGAGATCGCCCGGTCCTTCGGGTTCGATGAAACCGAATTCCTGCAGGACGTGAAAAGTGTTGACGCCGAAACCCGGATCAATACGGACATCCGGGATGCCAGAATGATTGGCGTCAGCGGAACGCCGACCATTTTCGTAAACGGCAGGAAACTCAACCGGCGAACCCTTCAGGCATTTCAAGCCGCTATTGACAAGGAACTGGCCAAGCTAAATTAACCGGTTGTTGGCATGACATCCGATCCCTGTC
>Ga0056119_1000050_pt1 | contig 31392 bp, 23 predicted proteins | sample WorMettaBAHAMAS1_FD_80076 | JGI IMG/M metagenome (GOLD analysis project Ga0056119, IMG submission 80076) | Marine gutless worms symbiont microbial communities from Max Planck institute for Marine Microbiology, Germany - Olavius tantulus BAHAMAS.1 ...
GCCTGGTTTCGTTCGGCCTGCAATGATGATGATCACAACCGCCAGCACAGCGTTTAGTATCGCTACGATCAAGGCTCCCCAGTCGTATCCAAAACTCTCGTACAACGCCATGTAGATGGCGACATTGAGTGCGGCCACGGCCAGCAGAATCAGAACGATACCCACGGCATACAAAAACGTCTGCCTGTATGCCGTCTGTACATCAATCCGAAGGATCGCCAATTCGATCCGCGCCAGGATCTGAAGTTTCTGCAAAAAATCATTCATGAGAATCACCTTTACCTTGGCATGAGTCGTCCAAAGAGAACACCCACGGCGAATATAGCGACCGCCGTGGTTACCGAAATCTGTTTGAGGTCCTGCTGCAGAAGATCCGCAAACTCCTCCAGTTTCTCCCGGATCTGCGAGAATTCACCTTCATCAGATTCTTCTTTTTCAGTGGGTTTTTCTGTTTGGGGTTTTTTTTCTGCGTTTTTTTCTCGCGCTGCCTGCTGTGCCGTGAGCTTTTCGATCTGTTTGCGAAGCTCCATTACTTCCGCTTTGCACTCTTTTTTGGTACCCATTTGCTCTCCTTTCTCTTTCCGAATATCGCTTCAAGCGGCAATCGTTCAGTTCATGGTACTCTCTTTTGTCCATGATCCGTGAATAGAACAGATTGACGCCCTATTGCAACGGCGCGGTGAGGTATGCGGCGCGGGCTGCGGCTTTGAACCATGTCGGCTTACCTTCCACATCGGACAGCGTCATCTTCCGGGATCTTTCAAAATCGGCGAGAAGCATCTGCTCCACCTGGTCATTGAACCCGTGGTCAACTACAAGTGCCGTGACCTCGAAATTGAGCCGGAAAGAACGGTTATCGAGGTTCGCGGTTCCTATTGCGGACACCCGATCGTCCACAAGAAACACCTTCTGGTGCATAAATCTCTCCTGATATCGATAGATCTCTATGCCCGATGCCAGCATCTTTCCCATGAAGGCATAGGCCGACATATACACCAGCAGGTGATCCGGCTGGTCCGGTATGAGAATGCGCGTGCCACACCACGCATTTCGGCGACCTGGAGCGCGTTGATGACCCCCTCGTCCGGCACAAAATAAGGGCTGGCAATCCATATCCGATGTCTTGCCGAGTGGATGGCATGCTGGAACATCAGGCTCATGGTCGCCACGGCGTCGGCCGGGCCGGAGGGCAGAATCAATACGGGCACATCACTGTCAGGTGCTGCGTCCGGTTCCCAGGTCAGGTCGAGTTTTTCGTCGGTCGCCCAGTTCCAGTCTTCCAGAAATGAGAGCTGTAGGCCCAACACCGACGGACCGGTGATTTTCATGTGGGTGTCCCTCCATCCTTTGAATTTCCTATCCCGCCCGAGATATTCGTCGCCCACGTTGTGCCCGCCGACCCAGCCGACGTGGCCGTCGACGACGACAATCTTGCGATGATTTCGGAAATTCAGTTGAAACCGGTTGCCGGAACCGCGAGTGGTGTGGAAAGGCTGCATGTGTACCCCAGCGTCCCGGAGTTCGCGGATATAGGTTTCCGGCAGTTTATTGCAGCCGATCTCGTCATATAAAAAGAATACCAGGACGCCCTCTGACGCTTTTTTCGATAGATGGTCCTTTAACTCTCTTCCGATCTCATCATCATGGACGATGAAAAACTGGATGAGCACGTAATTTCGGGCCTCATCGATACCCGAAAAAATGCTGCCAAAGGTCGCATGTCCGTCGATGAGCAGTTCCACCTCGTTGCCCTTTAAAAAGGGCATTTTTGCCAGCCGTTCCACCGCCAGAAAACGCCCGCATGTACCATCCGGGCCATCTTCGATTTGGTGAAGGAACCGCCTTGCTTTAGGTCTAATCGATTCGATAAGTCCTTTCAGTTCAGAATCCTCGGCCTGCAGGGCGAATATGAACCCCCGAAACTTGGAGCGTCCGAATACCAAGTAGGCCGGCACGGCAATGATCGGAACGGTATTCAACGTAGCGATCCAGGCGATGGTCCCCTGTGGTGTGCGGACCGAAAGAAGGGCGTGGATAGAGCAGATAAATCCAATCAGATGCAACACCCCCCATCCAATCGTAAAGATAGAAATCCCACTTGAGTAGATTTCGGCCCCTTCAGCCAGAATGGAAAAGTCTTCTGGAAACATGTTTTTTCTCTTTTCGGTTTTTAACTAAATTCAGGGATGGCTTTCTTTGTCGAGTTCACGGATTCTCTCGCGAATCTCCATTTTCCATATCTCCGCATTTTTCTGTTGCTGGTTCAACAGAATCCCTAAAAGAAATGCCGTCACTCCCGCACCGATCAGGGCGACACCGATCTCAAAAATGATATCCACTAAAAACTCCTCAAAATACCCGTGCGTAAAGTGAAGCACATCAGAGAAGTTCAGGATCTTGGAGAGAGCGACGAGAGAAATACCCAATATCGATCCCAATGTCAGGAACAGCTTGTGTACATTCACCGGCGCTGTGATTTCATCGATATCCTCGGGGTGCTCTCGAAAATACGCTACTTCTTCCGGAGTGACATCGGCTTTTTTCTTCACCAGCATTTTGAGAAAAATCTTGTCACGCTCCATCTTTGACTCCTGACATGATTGGCAGTCCATCCGATCCCGGATGGAATTTATCGAGCGAGGCGGTGAATCTTGCCGGCAACGATCAGCCACCGGAAAGGAACAATTGCTCCGCGGTTGACTCTATATCGTTACTAACGACGATGAAGGTTGGGAGGAGTATCCCAAGGCTATCATTTGGTATCTGCTGTTTAGCTATAGGATGCAGATGTGCTTCATTTCACCGAACCGCCTGCTTTGTTGCTCGCCGAACAAAGGACTCGTCAGTTAGGGCATTCAGAAATGCAATGAGCTGGTTTCTTTCTTCCGGAGTGAGCGTGAATCCGGTCATCAGTGCATCCGGCCCCGATTCGATGTCGGTTCTAGAAGTCCCGGGATTGTAGGACCTGGCCCGGCCACCTGCCGCGTAATGATCCAGGACCGCCTCCAGCGTGGGGATACTGCCGTCGTGCATGTAGGGCGCGGTGAGAGCGATGTTCCGGAGCGTGGGGGCGCGGAATTTGCCCATGTCTTCCCTCCGTCCGGTAATCCGGTGGACACCGGTGTTCGGCTCCGGGTAGGCGCCGTTTCCATCCACATCATAGAGGGCGGTATTGTGAAACAGGGGCTCCGGTGTTCCGGAACACTCGTAGATCAAGGGACCGGAGAAGTTGAACCCCGCGTGACATCGAAAACAGCTGAGGCGTTTGGAGAAAAACAGGCGGGCCCCGGCGCGTTCTTCAGAATCCAATGCATCCACCTCACCGCCGTAGGCCCATCGGTCATAGGGCGAGTTCCCTGAAATGAATGTTCTTTCGAATGCCGCAATCGCATAGATCGCATTGCGCATGCTCATCGGGTGTTCATCGTCCGGAAATGCCTTGCGGAACTGCCGCTGCATGCGACGATCTTTTTTGAATCGGGCGATCACCTCGTCTTCCCGACCGGCCACCCCCATCTCATGGGGCTGTGTATTCAACAGGGGGATCCGGATCTGATCTTCCAGGCGGGTCAGTGAAGGGTCATCCCACCCCAGGGTCGCATTATAGGCGACATTGGTGAGGGACATGGCCGACCGGGGATGGAGGCTGCCTTGCATGCCCACGGACTGGGGCTTTCCGTCGGTGAACGCAAGCTCGGGCTGATGGCAGGTCGCACATGACACCGAGCCGTCTCCCGATAGCCGTGGATCATGAAAGAGTTGGCGACCCAGCTCGATCTTTTCATAGGTCATGGGGTTGTCCGGGGGCACCAGGGGGACGGGAAATCCCTCCGGCAGTTCCCAAACATAATCGACCGGATTATTGACATCCGGTCGGTGTGTGGTCTGGTGACTACGGTCGCAGCCTGCCACGAGCAGCATCACGGCCACTGTGACTGCCGTGCCGATGTTTACCATTTCTTGGCCAGTCCATCGAGCCCGGGCGGCTCTTCGCCGGAGGCGATGGCCGCCTGGAGTGCGTCGGCAAGCCTCCGATCCAGTTTGGTGAGCTTCTTGTGGTCTTGCAGCGCCGCCTCTTCATTTCCCATGAGCATGTACAGGACCCCACGGTACATGTAGGCTTCGGCCAGGTTTGATTTCAGCCTGATGGCATCGTTGTAGTGGTTCAACGCCTCGCTGAAATTCTGTGACCCTTGCTTTCTAAGGGAGTAACCGAGATTGTTGTGCGCTTCTGCCATGTTGGGGTTCTTTTTCAGAGCGGCTTTAAATTTCTTTTCAGCCTTTTCATACTTGCCTTTCTGCATCAATTTAACGCCGGAATTGTACTCGGAAACCCCCGGACGTGAGTCCTTTTTCGGTTTTGGGCTGCTGCCTGCGGCAAACGCTTGAGTCCCCAAAAATAAGAACGCTACGGCTGTGGCGGTAAGTCCCGTTAGAATTTTGTTCATGATCCTCTTCCTCTGATCTTGATTTCCATGAGTTAAACGCAATTTCGCATTATAGTAAATGTCACTTTTTTTTTTTCCGATTCAAAGTAGGATAACCTTACGGCTGCTATGGGCGGGTGCGGTGCCCCGCCCTACGAAAGCCGTAACGTAGGGCCGGTCACAGGCCGCCGCTGAAGCTATGTCCCGCAGGCCCTACCGGCCTGATTCTCTTTTGAATCGGAACATATCTTTGACAATCGCTATAGAACCAATTACTGCTCAGGTCATTGGCAATATTTCAAATAATAACTAGCCGGCGGGGCTTTTCAAGGGACCGGACGCAATTGGGAACCGATCAGGGATCATCCTGTAGTGCGTATGACAACGGTGTCGGAGGAGATGGTGACGGCGCGATGCCGACCGGCGGTTCATCCCAATTCATTATGGGAGCGGGCAGGAAGCTATCTACTGTAGCAGCTTTTCGGCTGTGACGGCAATCAATTCCATCCCGACACCCCTTGCGCGCTCGGCTAGCGCGGCGAGTTGTTCGGTGGCACCGGGATCTTTATTCCGCTTGGCGAATTCCGCTTCATACAATTGGCGTTCCAGCTCGTGGGCCCAGAAATCGTGCCCGGAGCCCAGGTTTATCTGATGCCGGACCATATTTACGTTTTCCTCGCTGCCGTATCGACATGCGAGCCGGAGCTGCACAAGGAGCGCCCGGCTCATGCAAAGGCGAAGTTCGTCCCAGGCGGCCTGTTCATAGGACATGTGGCCCGAAGCGATGGCCTTGCCAAACTCGCCCCGGTGTTCCCTGATGAGCGCATCCGCGTAGATCGCCGTAGCACTGATGCGCCGTTCCTGAAACGGCTTTGCAAACTCCAACGCTGATCTGACAAGGGACTCGGCTTCATCGATTTCTTCGTTTAAGGCCAATCGAATCGCAAGTTCCGCTCTAGCGGCGGCAAGCCGCACGTCGTCGCCGTCCTGCTCGGCTTGATCGCACGCAAAGCGTATCGCTTTTGATAGTTCAGGGAACTCTCCGTATAATGCGGCGATTTGGCAGACCACCAGAATGGCATCCACGGCTCTGGTGGGTGAGAGATCGGCCAGCAGGGTCTCGTATTCTATGGCAAATTTCCGGCACTGATTGAGATAGGGTTCTGCCCCTGTAATGTGGCTCATCACGAACGCATCGATGAAAAACTGGTAGTAGGTCCCGAGAGGGTGGTCCAGGTTGACCAGCCGTCGAACCCCTGTACGCAGTTCGATATCGTCATAGCGGCCCAGGCGCAGCCTTTCCTTCACCCAGTCGCCCAGCATGAGCGCGTATTCCGGGGAGTCGTCTGATTTTCCCTGGACCGCTTGCTCGAGGATGCGCAACGCATTGGGACGGAGGTTCACCGCTTTCTGGAGGGCTGCTGTGATCCGCACGGCCTGCCACTGGTCCAGTCGATCCGCCCAATCCCGGAGTCGATCCGCCCAATCCCGGAGTCGATCCTGCACCAGGTCCTGGGTCGGGATGGAACCATCTGCATCGGGCACCAGCTCGGGAGGGACCCCGCGGGCCAGAGCAAAAAATTCCAGAGCACGGGTAGCGTCGAAATCGACGAGTTTTGCCTTCGAACCATAGTGGTTTTGAAGATCCAGAACCGATTGTTTCGGTGGATGGTCGGGCTGATGAAGGAAGCAGAATCCCGGCGACTGCTCGGCAGCATCCCAGATTCCCAGATACCGCTTGTCATGCTCAAAATCAGCTCCTGAAAATCCCGCGAACAGGAACGGATACCGGTGAAGAAGGCCCTCCAGAAGCTGATTCAGGGTCTCCGCCCGGCCTCTCCGTCTCTGTTTACGGGTGTCCATGAGGGATTCGACGACGTCTGTCGATCCGTGGACCTTGATGATGGGTGTTGCCGTCGGATCGGTTTCCTGCCATTCCTCTTTCAGACGGGTAAATCCTTCCCTGTCACATGCGACGGTAAAGGGCACACCGGCCCTGTCCAGAGCTCTTTCGATGAGCCGGTCCATGCTGGTGGTGACAATGGCCGCGAGGCGGCCCGATTTTGCGAGGGCCGCAATGGCATTGTGGCAGCGGTTCGTCAATTCGATGTCAATGGCAGTGAAGGCTTCGAAGTATTGGGTGTCGGCACACTCCTCAAGAAACTGAGCCTGATAATCGGTTGGATAGCTTCTACTTTTGGTGCGATATCCACGAAGAATGGTCGAATACTCGTCATCGATTCCCAGTGCCCGACTGACGCGATCGTATAGTGCTTTCAGGATCCACTCGTTGAGAGCATACCAGGTGGGCAGGGAGGACGGCGCCCCAAGGGAGATCCCTGCTCCGGCGAACAGGACCACTCCTTCGTCGGTCAGCCTGGCCGCAAAGTTTTTCAGGGCCTTGGGAATTTCGGCTTGGCCGTCTTTCCCGTCCGTTAGCGAATCGAAGTAGTCGATACCCATAGATTTAATATGACAGACAGAGGTTTCCGTGACCGGGTTAGTGGCTCACCAACAATCATACGCTATTATGTGGATCCGCTCAAGGCGATAAGCCCCCGCCGGACTGATCCAGTATGGTTCGAATTTTACTGGACAATTCGTTGATATTAAATGGTTTCTGGATGAAGCCGTTGCACCCCCGATTCATGATGTCTGTGGCATCACCGTTTAAGGCATAGCCACTGGACAGCATCACCGGCATATCCGGCCGAATTTCTCGAATCATGTCGAAGGTCTTCCCGCCGTCCATGCCCGGCATAACCAAATCGAGCAGGACAAAGTCGATTTGTTGCTCCGCCTTCATGATGGTGTTGATGGCTTCACGGCCGCTCCAGCAAACCAAGACCTGATAGCCCAGCCGTTCGAGCATTGCCATACCGACCTCGATGATCATCTCCTCATCATCCACCAACAGTATGGCTTCATACCCCTTGATCAGGTCTTTTTTGGTGGCCGTTTCCTCCATGGGATCCTTTGAGGTTATCGGCAGATACATATTGAAGGTGGTGCCCAAACCGACTTCGCTGTATACGGTGATCAGCCCCCCGTGATTGTTTACAATTCCGTAGGCAGATGCAAGCCCCAACCCAACCCCGCGGCTTTTCTTCTTGGTTGAAAAGAAGTGATCAAAGACCTGCCGCAGTGTCTGGTCATCCATACCTATGCCGGTGTCTGTAATGGATATCCTGGCGTATTGCCCGGGGCTTGCATGGTAGGGGCGGCAGTATTCCGCATCGAGTACGACGGCTTTTGCTTCCAGTGAAAGATCTCCTCCATCCGGCATGGCTTGCCAGGCGTTCAGGTACATATTCAGCAATGCCTGCTCGATTTGACTACGATCGGCTTCCACCACCAGTGTCTGGTGGTATAGCTGGGTATGAACGGCAATGTCTTTTCGTGTGCGGCCAAACATCTCCGCACTGTTTGAAAGCAGTTCGTTGATATCCAAAGGCCTGACCTTGTACTTTCCGCCGCGGGCGAAACCTAAAAGCTGTTTGGTCAGGTCGGCTGCACTCCGGATGTACTCCTCGACGGCATGAACATGCTCTGCATGGGGATGGGAGGGTTTCAAATCAATGGACATCAACGACGCACGGCCCTGAATTCCCATGAGCAGGTTATTGAAATCATGTGCGATACCGCCTGCCAGGGTGCCGATGGCCTCCATCTTCTGGGCCTGTTGAAGCTGAAATTCAAGCCGCTTTCGCTCCCTCTCGGAGTGTTTTCTTTGGGTGATATCCCGGACGATCCCCTGGACCACCTTTGTGTCGTTTAGATTGAACAAACTGGAAGAGACATCGGCAGTGAATATTGCACCATTCTTTCGTTTAAAGGTAGTTTCAAAGGTCACGTATCCCCTCGAAAGAACGTTTTCAAAGGCCCATTTCGCCTTATCCAACACTTCCGGGGGATGCAGGTCCTGTACTCTCATAGATAATATCTCTGCCCGGGTATAACCAAATTGATCCAGAACCCGTTGGTTGATATCGATGATATTACCCTGCAGGTCGTGAATAAAGATGCCGTCGTTGGAGTGATGGAACAGGTTCCCGTATTTTTCCTCGTTCTCCTTGATGACCCGGTCTGCGTATACGCGGTCGGTGATGTCTTCTATGATTCCCTTATAAAACTGAGCCGCGCCATGTTCGTCCCGGTCGATGGTGGTGCGGTCTAGGATCCATCTAATATTGCCTTGCTTTGTCATGATGCGGTACGGCTGATGTTCGAACTCCTTCTGCCTTCTGTTTCCGCTGTTGGTGATCACCTCATCCATGACACGTGGAAGGTCGTCCGGATGGACCACCTGCTCGTAGGAGATCTTCCCACTGGTAAATTCTTCGGCCGAATATCCGAACAGCTCAGAAACGTTCGGCGTGACGAACTCGACAGGCCACCCTTCTTCATTTTTCCACAGAAATCCCACGGCCGGACTTCTATTCAGAATATCGAATGCCAGCTTGAGGTTGTTCTGAGCCTGTTTGCTTTCGGTGATGTCCAGGGCGGTTTCAATGCCGCCGACCACCTGGCCATATTCATCTCTCAACGGAAATGCCTTGACCAGCCGGCACCGACCGTTGGGGGATGTTTTTTCAATGCTGTGAAACGAATCGGTCTCCATGGCGGGAATCACCGGGCAATCTTCGCATGGCGTTTCCCTCTCCGCCCAGATCGTCCAGCAGCGCTGTTGTTTGATCTTCTCCAAGGACATTTCAAAGGCATCCAGGCTGGCGGAGTTAGCCCAAACGATGTTCATTTCTCGATCAAAACAAAGGATGTATTCCTGGAATGCATTGAGGACGCTGATTGTCCCGTCTGCAGCAAAGGACATAGGCAGGTCTTTGGAGAAATCGTCCGACACGATTCAAGTCCTCTACACAGGATGTTCCCGTTCGGGTGGATCACCACGGAATCAACGTCTACGGCATGCTGATACGTGAAGGTGAACTCCTGGCGTCAAGCCCGCTTCATTTTCCCACAGGAATGACATACAGGGGTGTCTCTTCTTTTCCCAGGTCAAGGACCGCCTGAACTTCGCGATCACGAAACGCCCCGATGACCACGGCCCCCAGCCCACGGGCGACAGCCTGGAGCAGCAGATTCTGGGCCGCATGACCGGCCTCCATATGAACGTAACGTATGCCTCTCTCGCCATATCGACCGGTCGTCCGCTCATATTTCGCAGTCACGATAAACACCGCCGGCGCCGTTCGAATCGCCCCCTGTCGCCAGGAGGCCCGGGTCAATGCGTCTCGTCGGTCTCCGTCGATCATTGTCACCAGATCGTGTTTTCGCGGGGTCGATACCGATAAATTCCGGGTTGCAGACTGTCCACATTGCCCACCGAAACATAAATTATTAGGGGGTAGGTGGCTCCGGCAGATGGTGCCGTCCGATAGCCTCTATTGGACGAAATGCCTTGGGCGGCCAACACTAACTGTCCGACCTCTTCCAAGGTTAACGGGTTGTGTTCGAAGGACCGCACTGACCGCCGCTGTGCCAACGCTCTCTCCAGCGGTACCGTTCCATCAAATTTGGGTGCGGGCAGTTCAATGACCCGTGATGGGTGTTCCGCAGCCATGACGTTTTCCTGTTCGTTAAAGAATATCAGGATGCCGATGCCCGCCAGCAGGAGATACACCGTCATGATCATGACGTGATCAGATTGTCTCTGCCCCATTGGCGGTACCCTTTTGCCGGCCGACAGGCATACCCCGTGTCGCCTAGCCGATGTGTCCCAGCGTTCGACGACTCATCCGCGGTGCCGGGTCGAGCTTCGGCGTGATGTGTCCTAACATGGGCGTCGGTCGGTATATATTGGGTATTTTATCATGGATTGGGAAAATACCAAATTCCCACTGAAACGATCCCCCGAAATTCCACCTCGCTTACCCACTATGATGTCCCGTGGACCCCTCTGTTGAGCATCATCTTGTGATGAAGCCGTTCAGCGCGGAGACAGAACGCTTCCAGCTTAGCGGTAATCACCTGCGGGAAAGGGGAACCGTCACTTTCGATGGCCAGGAAGGGTAAATCGTCTACGTCGGCAAGAACGGCACGAAGCTGGGGGTTGCCGGGATCCGTTGCCAGTTTGTCATCATGGTTCATGATCTCGTTCAAAATCGCTTCCGACAGACGGTTGGGCATACACCCGAACGGGCCGATGGCAATAATTCCACAGGCATGGCTGGCTACCTCATCCAGGGCGCCGCCCACCGTGAGTACCGCTTCTCCGGTCAACTCCCGGGAGATATATGGCGCTGCCTGTTTTACAAGCCGGGCCACGTTGATCATTTCGGGGCGGACCAGATTCGATCCGGCCAGGGCTGCCTTTATGCGCCGCTCATACCGGTTCATATATTGCTTTTTGAGTTGAAAGCCCAGCAACTCCTTTTTCGAGAGATGTTCTTCCGCCAGATGATGCTCCAGCAGATAATCCGAATACCGAATCCACTCATGAATCGGCGTACAACTGATAGCAAATCCCATTTCCGCCAGACGTTCGGTCAGAAACTGCCGGGAAAGGCTATCCCTGCGCACGAAGATTTCTCCTGTCAGATTGATCACAGGGACCGATTCCGGCGGACGAGCGAGGCGGATCTCTTTAAATTTTCGGGTCGTCTCTTGAAGCTGCCTCTCGATGGAATCAAACCGTCCGGTCCTCAAGGCCATCCGGATCTGTACGAGTTCGCTTTCAAACACCTCCATGGCGAATTCGGGTTCCTCTGCCGCCACCAGAAGCATGGAGCGGATATCTTCCAGTACATCGGCGATGACAATGGCACAGAAACCATGGAGCTTAAAATCCGCGCCCAGGCCACCGTAGGAATTGTCGGCAGACAACGAGAGCAGCGTCACATCCGGAACCTGTCGTTTGCGGATCAGGTCTTCCATGAAAATTTTGTACTGGCCAAACCGGCAAGGTCCGGATCCGGTGGCCATAAAGTATACCAATACTTCATCCGGCCGTTTGAGGTTTTGGATGTAATTCAACAATATCCCGGTGGTCAGTATCAGCGGCAGGCACTCCTTGCAGGAGGTGTTGGCCCGTCCCAGTTTGAGGATCGCTTCATCAGCGGGTGGGTGGGGATAGGCGTTGATCCCCTTCGCATGAAACGCTTCCGTAACCAGTTCGGTACCGAGGCGGCCCATGGACGGGAACAACACTGTCACCCGGTGATCGGTCAAGGCCAGGGTCTCTCCGGAGGAGGTCACGACATGGGGCTGGCCGTTATCCATGTACATGCTGGCGGGCAGAAACACGCGCTCATCGATCGGCGGGGCCTTGTCCATACCGAGCTTTCGATACGCGGCCACGATATCCAGAAATGCCTCGATGCGCGTCTCCAATCCGGCATCGGCCGTGTGGCTGTCCAACTCCAGGGTCAGAGACGGCTTCCGGCCCATGATGTCTCGAAAATACCCGATGACGAAGGAGTCCGGCCCACAGGAGAAGTTGGTGATAAACGTGCCGAAGAGCTGGGAATGGCGAAGGACCAGTCGGGTGGCCCTCATGATTTGCTGTCCCATTCCCCAGAACATATGCCGCTTGGCCCGTTCGGATTCCAGGGGCAGAAAATCCAGGGGAAACACCATAACTCCCCGGGATGCCAGCTTGTGGGGGATTCCCATGTGGGCCTCCTCCACGAACGCATTGTAGGGCCGGCCGAAAATCACCACGCCGGTCTGCTCGGGATTCGATGCGAGTCTCTCCAAGGCCTGCCTGCCGACAGCCTGCATTTCGTCGAAGCACCGTTTCTGTTGAATCATCGCTTTTTCGAATGCCGCATTGGCGGCCTTTCGACCGACGCCCAATTCCCGGGCCATGTTCACCAGGGGCGCGCGAGCCGCCTGGAGGCCCTCCTGGAGATCGAACAGGGGGGTAACCACATGGACGCCTTTTGTCTCCAAGGCGCGCAGCTGATCACGGTAGGTTGCCTTCAAATAAAACGGTTCGCCCTGGGCCAGCGGACAGATCAGTGTGCTGGAAATGGGATTGTCCACCGGAACGGATTTAAAATGGGGAAGGAAAATGACATCCGGCGGGTCATCCATGCTGAGAAGAGAATAGAAAAATCCGTGGGCCAGTTCTGCCGGATAGCAGAACGCCGCATTCCGTTGATCGATCCCCTTTTGAGACGGCTCGTCCGGCAGGACAGGCTCGAATCCCAGTTCGGAGAAGAAATGGGAGTACAAGGGGTAGTAGGAGTTGACCTGAAAGCTCCGATTGATACCGACCCGTCGTATCGGCTGCCCGGACTCTCGGGGAGGTCCTTTGGCCGCATATTTCTCAAAGATGAGGTTCTGACGGACTCTCACCAGATCCAGCTCTTCAACATCATAAGAGACGTTATGGCGAAGATTGTAGTACCGGTTGCAGGCGCCTCCGAACGGATATTTCCGTCCTTTGACGTGAATCATGGAGATATCGCAGCGGCGGTCGCAATTTTCTTTGCCGCCCCGACAAATGAACGATTTGCCGTATTCCACCTCTCGGTCGGCCAGTTCCCCCAGATCGAATACCTGAGGTTGTATCAGACCTTGCCGGATCCGTTCCTGCACCTCCAAGGCCACGCCGAAAGCGCCCATCAGGCCCGGTTCCGGGGGAACGATGATCGGCTTTCCCACAAGGGCGGCCATGGCCAGGGGTACGGCCCGGTTATAGCAGACTCCCCCCTGCATGAAGACTTTCTCACCCACCGGCCGATTGCCTTTGACCCGGTTGGAGTAGTTCATGCAGACCGAGTAGACCAGGCCGGCCACAATATCCTCGTGACGCACGCCCTCATGAATGGCGTTCTTGATATCCGAGGCGATAAAAGCGGCGCACTGGTCGTTGAAATTCGGCGGCGCGGTTCCTCTCATGGCAATATCCGCGATGGCCTCCATCTCAACACCCAGGGTCTCCAGAGCGGATTCTTCCAGGAACGATCCCGTGCCGGCCGAGCACGCTTCATTCATGGCGTAGTCCGAAGGCACCCCATTGGTGATATAGGTGTACTTGGCATCCTGGCCGCCGATTTCAAAAATGGTATCCACAGCCGGGTCGAAGTACACCGCGGCGGCCGCATGGGCGATTATTTCGTTAATGACACCTTCGGTCAGGGCGTGGAGGCCGGCGATTTGTCTTCCGGAGCCGCATACCCCCAGCCCCTCGATACGAAGGGATTTTGGATCAGTCTGGCGCTCAACCTGTTCCAGCAGGGCTCGATAACACTTCCGGGAGGCCTCGACCGGATCGCCGCTGGTCCGGAGGTATATCGAGGCCAGCAGGGCCCGGTCCGATGTGCGCATCAGTACCGCCTTGGTGGTCGTGGAACCCACATCGAGACCCAGAATACAGATGTCACCGGATCTTGGGGAATCCATGCCGATGGTTTTGAATTCCACCTGGTCTGTAAAATCGCTCAACGGCTCGAGGGTGTCGAAACTGTTCATCTGGGAGTGGAACAGGTTGGACAGGTCGGTAAGGGAATCTGTTGGATGCTCTGCGGCCCACAACGCCGCACCCAACGCTTCGAAATAGGGTGCCTCCTCCGGAACGATGAGATCGTCGATTTCCCGGCCGAGGTATTCGATCATCATCCGGTTGCGTGTGGTTCCGCCGGTGATCATCACGTGCCGCCGATCCACTTTTTTGAGGAGTTCCAAGATTTTGTTGGCCATCATCTGGCATAAACCGGCGGTCACTTTGGACCTGGGGACGCCCTTGTTGGTGGCATGGGTGCAGTCGGACTTACAGAACACGGAACAGCGCCCGGACACGTGATATGGGTCCTCGCTTGCCGCCCATTCGGCGGCTTCCTCAAGAGATACGTCCATACGGCGCAATTGCTGGAGTAGAAATTCCCCGGTTCCAGAAGCGCACTTGTTTCCGGTGAGCACGTTCGAAATCTGGCCGGACGGGTTCAACACGTAGACCATGAAAGTTTCTCCGCCGGCCGACACCACAGCCGGGCAGGAGATGTCCGGCGGTTTGACGTGCTGGTAGGCCATTTCGACGGCCTCCGGCTCCGGTATGGATGTCAGATTCACAAAATGCCGAAAACGACGGCCCGTTGCAGCGATTCCCTGGAAAGCATTTAGATCGTAGCGATTCAGGGCGGCGACCAGGGTCTTTTTGGGATCTCCTTCATGGGAATGGAGAGAAACGCCCACCACCCGGGGTCGGGATGACGGAGACGGATTCTTTCGGACGTGAACGATGGACACCGTAGACGCGCCGAGACACAATCCCAGGGTGTTGATTCCTTTGGCGGTAGTTTCGTTACTCATCTGTCACTGATGCCCTATGGCCTGTATCGGGTTCTAGCGGCATCCGGTTCAGGGCTGGCGCAAGTGCCGAAACCCAGGGGGGTGCCGCTGTGATCATACGATTACATCCATGCCCCTGTCGGGCCGGATAACACCATGTGATGTTACGATTCGTGTGGTGCGTTTCTCCCATCCACGGCAGCGCGTTGTCCGGGGCGTAGGGGTCGTTGCTTACAATCTGTCCAACAGGTCGAAGACGAGCCGGACGCCGAACCCGGTGCCTCCCGCTTCACAGTAGGCATTTGCTTTTTTCACATAGGCGGGTCCGGCGATGTCGATATGGGCCCATCGGGTCTTGTCGACAAATTCAGAGAGAAACAGGGCTGCCAGGATGGCGCCCCCCCACCGCGATCGGCCGATGTTGCGAAGATCGGCGAAATCGCTTTTGAGTTTCTCCTTGTAATCTTCCGGTAGAGGCAGCCGCCAGCATCGTTCGTGGGTGGAATCGCCCGCGCGGAGAATTCCTTCGGCCAGCTCATCGTCCGGAGAGAACAAACCGGCAATATGTTCGCCCAGGGCGACCAGGCAGGCACCGGTGAGTGTCGCCATATCGATGAGGACTTCGGGTTTGTATTGTTTAATGACATATGCCAGTGCATCGATCAGAATCAGCCGCCCTTCAGCATCGGTATTTCCGACCTCAACCGTTTTACCGGTATAGCTGGTCACGATGTCTCCCGGGCGGAACGCGGCACCGGAAACCATGTTTTCAACCAGCGGCACCGCGCCGATCAGTCGCACCTTCGGTTTGGTTTCAGCGGCGGCGATCAACGCTCCTGCTACCGCGGCCCCACCGGCCATGTCCATTTTCATATCTTCCACGGAACCGGTCGGTTTTAGATTGATGCCCCCGGAATCAAACGTGACCCCCTTGCCGACCAGAGCCACGGTCTGTTTGGGTTTTGGCGGTCGATACTCCAGTATGGCCATGACCGGACGGTTGTGACTGCCGGCGGCTACAGCCAAGAGAGCGCCGAACTTCCTGCGCCGCATCTCTCCGGCATCCATGAGCCGCACCTTTAATCCGGCTTTTTCAGCGTGCCCTTGAATCGATCGCGCAAACTCTCGGGGAGATTTGTCGTTCGATGGGGTGGACACCCAATCTCTTGCCAGCAGGGTGCCCCGGCAGATGGCGGCGACGCGTTTCGGCAAACGGCGAAACGCCTTGGCATCGGCATCCGGAACAATCAGGCGGACAGTTTTAACGGGATTCTCCGTATTGTCGGCCTTATAGCGGTTGAACCGATGGTTGCCCAGGTAGGCACCTTCCAGAATGGCAGTCAACAGCGGTGCCCTATCGATACCGAGCTTACGCCCGGAGGGGACGGCCAACCAGACCTCAGCCAAGCCGCGCTTGGTGGCCAGACGAACTGCCTTTCCGGCAAACCGACGAAACACGTCCGCATGGATGCCGTCCATCTTTCCCAACCCCATGAACACCAGGCGCCGTTGCTTCAACCGTGGCGGATCGTAAAGGCTCAGCCGGTCACCGGTTTTACCGGTGAATTCATCAAAGCCTTTGGCCCTTCGAACCAGAGCGGCGATACTCCGGTCACTGTGTATCGTCTCGTCTTCACAAACCGGAATCACCAAGGTACCGATGTCGGCGCTTCGTATATCAACGGCATTCAATCGCAGGGTCGTGTTCACGGGCTACCTCGTTCCAACCTGCTGAAATTTCGACTCAAGTGGTCTATTGTATAAATGATTTTGGGGCTAAGCTCAAGGCTGCGGTTTTCGCCAACAGATGGCTACATCTCTTGGATATTCGGCCGGGAAGGAGGTTATGTGACCTTACCCATGCGAATCCATCGATGGTGTTGACAGTCGCTGTTCCAGCTTTTCCGGAGACGTGATCGGTCGGTCACAGCTGAAATTGGTACATACATATGCGGTGACGGCACCGTCAATACGGCTCAGCGCTTCTGTGAACGGCGCCAGTCGCTGAAGCTGCTTTTCGTTTCGAGGCGTTTTGAGTAATATCGCCAAGTTCGGAGCGAATCGGGAATGGACGATCCGCAGCATGTCCCGGGTCTCGACATCTGTCTTCTCCCCGACCACCACCACTTCGGTACCCACCCCGAGCTGGAGCGTCAGGCCGGACAGAAATTTGGTAAAGGCCGATGGGTGACGCTGAATCGACCCGCCAAAGGCGTTGGCCAGCGACGCGGCCCGGGTTTCCCAGCGCGGGTCTCCCGTCAATCTGGACAGGAACACCAGATTGCCCAGGGAGGCCGAATTGGCGGAAGGCAACGTGCCGTCGTAAAGCTCCTTCGGGCGAACCGGTAAATCCTTCCGACCGGCATCGGTCATGAAAAATCCACCCTGATCCGTATCCCAAAAGTCTTTGTTCATCAGGTCCTGCAATTCAAGAGCTGCGGTGAGTGTGGACACCTCGAACCGTGTCAGGTACAACTGCAGCAAGCCGGTGATGAAAAATGCATAATCATCCGCTAGGGCGGGTACACCGGCTTCGCCGTCCCGGTATCGATGCCACAGGCGCCCGTTGGCGTGGCGCATCCGCGTCAGAAAAAACCGAGCGGCGCGATCCGCCGCATCTCCGTACCTGGGGTTACCGGTCACCCTGGCGCCGTAAGCCAGGGCGGCGATCATAAGCCCGTTCCAATCGGTTAAGATCTTATCGTCCCGGAGGGGACGGACCCGTTTCTGCCGGTGGGTGTACAATTTCTGGCGGAGTCGATGCCATTGTTTCGAAAATTCGGCGTCCGACAGCCCGAGTTGCGCGGCGATGGCTGTTGGCTGATCCGGCCAGTAAATGATGTTGGCCCCGGTCTTTTGATTGGTAGCCTCATCTAAAAAATTGCCTTCCGGGATTACCCGGAGCGCATCTGCCCATTTCCGGGCGGTATCGTTTCCGAACACCTCTTCGAATTCCGCTCGGGTCCATACATAGAACTTTCCCTCTTCCCCTTCGCTGTCCGCGTCTTCCGCCGTAAAGAAGGCTCCTTCCTGGGATGTCATATCCCGGAGCACATACTCGAAGATCAGTTCCGCCGTCTCAACATACTGGGGATCTTGGGTGATCTGGTATGCCTCTAAATAGGCCATGGCTAAAAGCGCCTGGTCGTAAAGCATTTTCTCAAAATGTGGCAGTAACCACTGGCAGTCGGTGGAGTAGCGGTGAAAGCCATATCCCACATGGTCCCATATGCCGCCACGACGCATGGCCTGAAGGGTTTGCTCGACCATGGTCAGGGCGGATGGATTATCGTGATGGGTGTTGTAGCGAAGCAGAAATGACAATCGATGGGGGGTTGGAAATTTCGGAGCTGTACCGAACACGCCGTCCTTCGGGTCGAATTCGCTTTTAATCTGACGAAAGCCTTTTTCCAGAATCTCCGTTTGGAGGTTTTTTGCGGAAGAATATGAAAAGGCATTGCCCAGATGCCCGGTGATGACTCCGGCGGACTCCAAAATTTTTTGCCGGTCAGTCTGCCAGAGATGACGGATCCGTTGGCTCAGGTCAACCAATCCCATTCGGCCAAAGCGGGTCTCCTTGGGCAAATACGTCGCCGCGAAAAACGGTTGCTTATCCGGGGTCATAATGATGGTCAACGGCCACCCGCCGCTTCCGGTCATCATTTGGCAGACCGCCATGTATACCGCATCTACATCCGGGCGCTCCTCCCGGTCGACCTTGATGGAGATAAAGGTATCGTTCAATTGCCGGGCGGCCTCCGGATCTTCAAAAGATTCCCGCTCCATAACATGACACCAATGGCATGTGGCATAGCCGACGGAGAGAAAAATGGGTTTGTCTTCACGACGGGCCGTTTCGAATGCCTCTTCCGACCATGGATACCACTTGACCGGGTTGTATGCGTGCTGCAGCAAGTATGGGCTTTTTTCCGTGATGAGTCGGTTGGGTGTCATGGAGGTCTCCTGGGGTTTGGCGGGATGGTGCGGCCGTGAGGAACTGTTGGGGTGCTCGGCCCCTGTGAGGCCAACCGTCAGGACGAATACTTGAATAATAGGGATGATCAGAAGCCATCGCAACATCCCCAGGACATTCGATTGACTGCCATGCGGAGGGTCCATCGCGGTTCCCCGTCTGCTGGTGTTATCATGTTCGGGAAGCGTCAGGTCCGTCTATTGGCTAAATGTTCGTACGGAGGAAACGTTGTCAAGCGGGGATCTTCGACCGATTTTCCGATGGTAAAATGATAGAGACTCTGAAAAGAGAGGTCGGTCAGTCCCATCAGATCATGTACGGCGTCATCAAAGAAGCATCCGATACCGGTCCCGCGCACGCAATGGGCTTCGGCCTCAAGATAGAGAACCTGTCCGATCATCCCCGTTTCCCAGAACAGGCGCCGATATTGCCACGGTGCGTTTCGGATGGACTCGGTAAATCGGACCACCATGCCCAAAGAGAAGGCGCTGTATCCAGCGATATCCTGGTGGCAACTGATCAATGCGGCGGTTTGTCGAAAATTGCCCGATTTCAGCAAAAACAAGGGGAAGCCGGGTTCCACCTCCTGCCATAGAAATTCAGTCTGCACCGCCTGGCGGAAATCGGCCATGTCGTTGTCGGCCCTGCAAAGAAAATACAGTCCCGGGTCGATCCCGACGACATTGTGGACGAAGAGCAACAGATGGGTGGCGGGTGAAGTCCGAATGGCATCAAACGGGGGGTGCTGCTCACTGGGCAGGGTTTTATCCAATATTGCCAGAAATGTATTCCGGGTCACGGCGCCGGAATCGTCGAAAGATACGGCGCTTCTCCGTTTGCGGATAATTTCCGTCGGGGCGAATGCGCCGAAAGAGCCGGGTCGGAACGGTCGATCCCCTAAACTGACGGGCTTCGGATCGGCGGCCGGTGCCCTTGTCAGGCGGGCCGTGTCGTAAATGATATCCCACGAGACGGTCTCTTGACTAAGCCGGTTGGGACGGCCAACGACCGACATGCCGCGGCAGGCAGCCATGAGGGGCGGGGGCAAGTTTCCAGGAAGGCTCCGATATTCACCCGGGACAATCACACAGACCAGTTCGGGATCTTCCCGCTCGATGCCATGCCAGCGAACCTTATCGAACCCGAGCAGGAGGTCCACATCGTCATCGGATACGTTCTCAAGTACCCGGGTGTGCCACCCGAACAGTGATGCAGAAAAGGATATCGCTGCCAGTGCATGGCAGGTATCGTGCTGGCAGTAACGGAAGGCACGTTCCCCGTACTTCCATGCTTCTCGCCAGAAGATGGATGTTAACGCGATCAGGAAGGCCTCGCCGGAAAAATGGTCTGCCACCCCATCCCACACGGAATGTGCCAAGAACCCCCTGGGTTCCAGGGCGTGAAGAAACGGATTGTAGTGAAACACGCCGGCTCGGGCATCGTTCATGGGGGGCAGCACAAGGTGGGCCTCGGTGGGGTGCAGATTGCCGCTGGACGGGTTGATTCGAAGCGCCCATCGGGCGCCTCCGGCTGATTTCCACGCGGAAATGGCCAGGGAAAGCTCTAACAATCCGCCGATACTTTGGCGGTTGATAGGCCATACCGGATTATGTTCCCGTTGATAAAGATCTTCGTGGGTGTCTCCCGGATCGGTCTTCAGCAGCGGGAGAGGTTGCGGTGTCACCCCTTCGTAAAATCGGAACGGGGCCGGTTGGTTGTCCCAGTCCATAAATCCGGGAGACCGGGCATACCGCTGTAGGTGGTTTTTGGTGGTTTCATGGTATCGCACCACCTCCTGAAACGCCGGATGGGTCATTCCTGTTTCCTTGATGGATGAAGTGTTTCGAGATCGCTATCGGAATCGGAATCGAAACCGCACACAATAATCACTCGGAACCGATACCGAACCCGATGCCGATGTTGGCGTCGAGCACCTATCCATACATCGTTCAACCCGATTAGAGGGAATACGGAATTGTCGCAGCACGAAGCTCACGAACGACACGAAGAACAATCGTCTAAATTCATTTTGTTACCTTCGTGCGCTGCGTGGTCTTCGTCGTACGCAAAATTCAGATCAATCTTACCTGTGCTTTCTGGATAACCACATTCATAAAATCTTTTCATGAAATGCTCAGGGCGTTGCGGATACGGGCCATCGCCTCCCGAACGTGCTCGGCGCTGTTAAAGGCGCTGATCCGGATATAGCCCTGGCCGCAGCGGCCGAATCCAGCCCACGGGGTACAGACCACGGCAGCTTCATTAAGCAGCTGATCGAAGAAATTCCAGGAATCGGTCTCCCCGTCGATCCAGATATAGGGTGAATTCTCCCCGCCCACGCAGGCATAGCCGAGATCCTCCATTTCACGCCGGATATGTTTCGCGTTGGACAGGTAATAGGACACGCGCTCCATGACCTGTTCCTGGCCGGCGTCGCTGTATACCGCTTCGGCTGCTCGTTGAACCGGGTAGGAGACGCCGTTGAACTTGGTGGTGTGCCGTCGATGCCAAAGGTCCCGAACGGAAACGGCCTCGCCGCCGGCAGTGTAAGCGGTACATTCAGGCGGCACGACCGTGTATGCGCATCGCGTGCCGGTGAAACCGGCGGTTTTGGAAAAGCTCCGAAACTCAATGGCCACCTCTTTGGCACCGTCTACTTCATAAATGGAAAGGGGGAGGGCCTCGTCCTGGATGAATACCTCGTATGCGGCATCAAACAGGATCAGGCTGCGATGCTCCCTAGCATAGTCCACCCACAGCTTCAGTTCGGATCGGGAAATGGTCGCTCCGGTGGGATTGTTGGGAAAGCACAGGTAAATCAGGTCTACCGGTTCGGATGGCAGGTTCGGTACGAACCCGTTTTCACGGGTGCTGTCCAGATACACCAGCCCCTCATACCGGCCGTCTTCAAACCGGCCGGTGCGCCCGGCCATCACATTGGTATCCAGGTACACCGGGTACACCGGGTCCGGAATGGCGATCCGGATGTCAGTGGCGAAAATTTCCTGAATATTGCCGGTATCGCATTTGGCCCCGTCACTGAGAAATATATCTTCGGGCGCAATATCCGCGCCCCGTTTTTGGAAGTCGTGCTGGGCAATGGCCTCACGCAAAAACGGATAGCCCTGTTCCGGGCCGTAGCCTCGAAATGTGGCATCGTCCGCCATTTCGGACACGGCGCTGTGGAAGGCATCGATGCATGCCGGAGGCAGTGCCAGGGTTACATCTCCGATACCCAGCTTAATCACCTCCCTATCCGGATGGCGGGTCTGGAATGCGGACACACGTTTGGCGATGTCCGAAAACAGATAGGACGCCTGTAGCTTCTGAAAGTGCTCGTTAATGCGGATCATGAGTCGATAAGTCCTCCATGGTATGTGTCGCCGTTTGACCCAACGGTGTGGGCTCAATCCCAACCTGCTTCAAAGGCCTTTATGGCCCGGTATTCCGGGTGCCGGGGTCGCTATCGGAATCGGAATCGAACTCGGCTGGCCATTAATTAAATCGACACCGATTCCGAACCCGAACCCGATGCCGATGGTCCCGCTAGGTTGTCATCCGTTCATGATCTACCACCCCGTAACGGTTGGGCAATCTTTCCAGACCACCACCTCATACACACCCCCTCTGGAAATGGCAAGCGGTTCAAAATCCGAAGCGGTTCTTGCTACAGAGAGCTGCCGATGGTAGGAAAACAGGTCAAAAGACACTGTGTTATTTCCAGGATGGTCCCATGGCATTGAATATTGCAAGAGGCATATTGGGTGTGCTGGTGCCGTTGGCCGTTGCCTATGCTGTCTCAGAAGGACGGCGCCGGATTCAATGGAAAACGGTGGCGGCCGCCATGGGTCTACAGCTGCTGATCGCTGTGGTGTTGCTGAAAATTCCCGAAACCCGAGGGATATTCGTGGTGCTCAACGCCGTCGTGCAGACCCTGGAGAAGGCAACGCAGGCCGGCACCGGGTTTGTCTTCGGGTATCTGGGGGGTGCCCAGGCACCCTTTGATCTGGCCGCCGTAGGGGGCAGTACCTATGTATTGGCGTTTCGAGGGCTGCCCATCATACTGGTCGCCAGTGCCCTTTCGTCGTTGTTGTTTTACTGGCGGATTCTACCGTGGATCGTTCGAGGAGTGGCCTGGTGTCTTCAGCGATCCCTCGGCGTTGGAGGCGCCGAAGGTCTGGCCGCCGCTGCCAATGTGTTTCTGGGGATGGTGGAAGCACCGCTGTTTGTTCGCCCCTATTTGGCAAAACTCTCCCGGGGTGAGCTTTTTTCGTTAATGACCTGCGGCATGGCCACGATCGCCGGTACCGTGATGGTGCTCTATGCCGGTATTCTGTCTCCCGTCATTCCCGATGCCATGGGACATCTGCTGGTGGCCTCTTTGATCAGCGCCCCGGCCGCCGTCGCCGTCGCCCGGATTATGATTCCCACCCCCGAAGGCCAATTGACGGATGCCCGAATATCCGATCCGGCCCCTTCCGGAAGCGCCATGGAAGCGGTAACCAACGGTACTTTCCAGGGGTTGAAACTCCTTTTGAACATCATCGCCATGCTGGTCGTTCTGGTGGCCCTGGTGGCACTGCTCAATATTTGTCTGGACCTGCTTCCGGACATCGGTGGTCGGCCCTTGACCCTGGAGCGTCTCCTGGGGTGGATACTGGCGCCGGTGGTCTGGGTCATCGGCATCCCTTGGTCGGAATCCGCACTTGCCGGGAGTCTCATGGGAACAAAGATCGTTCTCAATGAACTCTTGGCCTACCTTCATATGAGCCAGTTGGCCGATGGTGAGTTATCGGAGCGTTCCCGGATGATCATGACCTATGCCTTGTGCGGCTTTGCCAATTTCGGATCCCTGTGCATCATGATCGGGGGTTTGGGGAGTATGGCTCCCGAGCGCCGGACTGAAGTTGTCGCCCTCGGTATGAAGTCCATCGTTGCCGGGGTCCTTGCGACATCCATGACCGGCGCCATTGTGGGGATGCTCTGGTAATGCTGAACCGGGGGATGGCCGATTCGGCTTCGGCCATTGGCTTCGGAACGGCCAGAGCTAGAATTTACGGTCATTGCACCGGGTCGGGTGCCACCGTCCCGGTTTCCACAGTTCCCTTTCCGGGTCGTCGCATCTTCATCGATGTCGACTCTCCATGGGTGATCCGGCCCCGTTGGATCCCTCGATCCGCCTGCCGGAACAGCTCGACCGAAGACTGGGGTGTCTTGCAAATTTCCTGAATTCATTGTAAAAGATAGGAGTTGAACGTTTCGGAAAAGATCCATTCAAGGGGAGGACCATGGGTGACGAGCACAAGATCCTGGTGCCTGACGATGACCAGGTAAGTCGAAATCTTCTGCTGCAACAGCTTGAAAAAGCCGGATTTGATGTCTTGTTGTGCGAAGATGGCCAGGAGGCGTTGGATGCGCTCGATAGACATGCGGCCGATCTGGTCATTGCCGACTACCGCATGCCCAAAATGGATGGGCTCGAGCTTCTCGAGCAGTTGACACAGCGGGGAATAGAAATTCACTTCTTGATCATCACCGCCTATGGCGGGATTGACAGCACCCTTAAAGCCTTTGAGCTGGGTGCCACTGAATACCTGACCAAGCCCTATGACGCCAAAGAATTGATTCTTGTCGTCCGAAAAGAGCTCAATATCGGGAAATTGCAACAAAAATTGTCCCGTCTGGAAAGCGAGGTCCATGAAAAATACCAGTTCGATGACCTGATCGGGCAAAGCGCGCCCATGCAGGAGGCCTTCCGCCTGGTTTACAAGGCATCCTAGAGCTCGGCCAATGTGCTGATCACCGGGGAAACCGGAACCGGAAAAGAGCTGGCCGCGAGAGCCATCCATTATAACAGCGCCAGGGAACCCGGACCCTTTGTGGTCATGAACTGCTCGGCATTCTCCACCGGGACCCTGGAAAGCGAACTGTTTGGCCATGTCCGTGGATTCTTTACCGGTGCCGTGCGCGATCACAAGGGGCGATTCGAGCGGGCTGCCGGGGGAACATTGTTTCTCGACGAAGTCGGTGAAATCCCTTTGGATATTCAAGTCAAGCTGCTTCGCGTTCTGGAGGAAAAGACATTTGAGCGGGTCGGTGGCCAGGAGACCCTGACATCGGACTTTCGACTCGTTGCCGCCACCAACCGGGATCTCAAGGACATGGTCCAGAGGGGCCTATTCCGGGAAGACCTGTTCTATCGTCTCACCGTCATCAATTTAACCATGCCGTCGCTAAGGGACCACTCAGAAGACATCCCCTTGTTGATTAGATTTTTTATCAATCGTTACAGTAAGTTGAATCAAAAACAGATTAAAACGATATCCCTGGAAGCGCTCAAACAGATGCAGCAATATCCCTGGCCGGGCAATGTGCGCCAGCTGGAGAATGCCATCGAAAGTGTCGTTGCGCTGAGTGATGGTGACGTTGTCCGGATGCCGGATCTGCCCCTCGAACTGACGTCGTTGCCTGTCGAGGGGGAAGAAGGGGAAATTCCGCCGGAAGGTTCCCTGCCGGATGCCGTGTCCCGTTTGGAAGTGGATATGATTAGACGTGCTCTTCATGCCCAAGGCGGTGTGAAAGCGCGCGCAGCCAAAGCCTTGTCGATCAGCGAGCGCGTCCTGGCATATAAAATCGCCAAATACAACATCAATCCCAAGCATCCACTCCTAAAAGAATAAGGGCATATCGGATCGCTTCATCATGGTACCCCATCGGAAGCCGGTCCCGATTTGCTACACCTGCCTTCAAATTTGTCGGATCCATGCAAAAATTCCGATGTAAATGCGTCTCCCGAACGGGGTCGCAAATTTCCTCTCGTTTTGGGATAAGGCGATTCATCTTTTGAAAACAGTAGCTTAAATTAATTTTGAACGATATTCCCGGGGTCGTATACCTTGGCATTGTTTTTGCTCAATTGTTGAGTGGCGCTGCGGTACCCGTGACGACCGGAAAGCCGTTAACTCCACCCCTCTATACCCGCCAAATCGCTGGGTCGTGTATTTCATCGGCCAGGGGGAATGTTCCAACCGGGCTGAAAGTGGCGACCAAAAACAAAAAAACAGCAAGGGCAACACGACCCGGCGAGGCGGCGCGGCCTATCCGTTTGCCCGTTGACCCGTTCACCCGTGTGCCCGTTTGCCGGTGGAAAGGTCATTTGCCACCTTTCGGTGGTGTCATTAGTGCCGCTTTGCGGGACGTCATTTGTTGCTTTTAATATTTTTCGACTTTTAACTTCCAACTTTCAGCCTATCTTTCTTTCAGCTTTTAGCTTTCAGCTGATCAGCAATCCAGCATCAAGAATCAAGTATCGAGCATCCAGTTCACACCAAATCCACCAGAGCGTCGTGTAACTCCGGAAAGGCAAACTCGAAGCCGCTGTCCAGCAGTTTAGCGGGAACGGCCCGTTGGCTAGCCAGGAGCGTATTCCCGAACTCACCAATCACCAGGCGGATCATAAAGGCCGGCGCCGGCATCACCGCCGGTCGTTGCAATACGTCTCCCAAGGCCTTTGCCAATTCCAGATTGCGGACCGGATTGGGAGCGCAGAAATTAAAAGGTCCCCGCGTGGCATCGGTTGTGACAAGGAATTTCACGGCGGCGATAATATCGTCCATATGGATCCAGGGGAACCACTGCATACCGTCACCTAATGGGCCTCCCACCATCATCCGAAACGCCGGAACCATCTTCCCCAGTGCTCCGCCGCCACGGCCCAACACAATGCCGAACCGGGCAAGCACCACCCGAGCCCCCTTGGCTTCTGCGGCCAGGGCTTCCTTTTCCCAGTGTTCGCCCAGGCGGGCCAGAAAATCATCGCCTGCCGGCGCATCTTCGGAAAGAACCGCATCGCCCTGGTCCCCGTAGTAGCCGACGGCAGAAGTGCTGCACAACACCACGTCTCGGCCGTCGGGCAGGGCATCTACCAGGTTTCGGGTGGTTAGGATACGGCTGTCGTACATCGCGATCTTGTATCGCGTGGTCCACCGATTGAAGATGGTCTTTCCGGCCAGATTCACGACGGCATCGACATCGGTTAACGCATCCTGCCATGAGCCCGGTTGGGTGGTATCTGCCGAAATGTAATGAAACTGATCGTGACTGATGAGGCGGTGCTCCGGCCAGGTTCCCACTCCGGTGACCTCATGGCCGGCTTCGAGCAAATTTCGGCAGAGATAGGTCCCCACAAATCCGGTGGCACCGGTAATAAAAAATTTCATGGCCCTCCTCCTTTGTTTTCCATCCGGCACGGTGATTCTTGGATATTAGGCCCCAGGTAAGATTCAGATTGCCTATTTTTATTATATATTCAAATGGTTGAATTCAATTTTGGTAAAATATCACGGCCCTTTTGGGGAGTCAATGATGGGTGTGAAGCACCGGATGTGACAGGGTTGGGGTACGGGGCGGCGGGATCCAAAAAAAAAGGCAGCACTTGTATCAAGTGCTGCCTCCCGTTCTGAATTCAGGTTACTCCGTGGAACAGCAGGAGCCTGTGGTGCTGCAGCTAGAGCACCCTGCACTGAAATCGATTCCGCAGTCGAGCTTGAATCCGTGGACTAGAAAATCCACCTTAATGGGTTGGGCTTTTTCAAGGAACTCTTTGTTGATCAGGTATTGAAACCCGTCAATGTCAAAGGATTCATCATTGTCTCGAGGCTCATCCAGAGCCATCGCCAATCCGGGGCCGCCTCAACCCCCTTCATTGAGAAAGATACGGATCGGTTGGACTTCTTTTCCGTTAAAGTAGGCGGTGATTTGTTCGGTCGCCGCCGGTGTCACTTCCAGCATGTCAATCCTCCTTGAATAATAATGGCCTGCCGGAGCAGACCAGATCTCAGGCCTCCAAATTTTCAATAATTCTAACCATAATGATCCAAATTGTCAATGTTCCGGCAATCGCCGCTCTAGCATGGAGCGATATACATCGGCATCATCCGATGAGAAGAGAACAAAAATGACCTGTTCAATGGAGGCATGGTTTTCCAGAAAGCGAGCGGTGGTGTCGATGGCAATCCGGCTGGCATCGGTTATGGGGTATCCGTAAACACCGCAGCTGATGGCAGGAAATGCGATGGAGGATACCCGGTGCTGAACCGCGAGTTCCAGGCTGTTGCGGTAGCATGATAAAAGCTGTTGGCTGTCGCTGGGGCGTCCCCTGTAAATAGGGCCCACCGTATGGATAACGTATTTGGCCGGCAGTCGATACCCTTTGGTGATACGGGCTTCACCGGTGGGACACCCCCCAATGGTTTTGCATTCTTTGAGCAGCTCCGGGCCGGCGGCACGGTGGATGGCGCCGTCGACGCCGCCTCCCCCACGCAGGGAAGTATTGGCGGCATTGACGATGGCATCGACCGTGAGCCGGGTGATATCCCCTTGTTTTATATCGATGCGATTCCGTATTTCCGATTTCATGGCATGTCCCCCTATGGCACGCTCTATGCAAGTGAAGACGTTGATGAAGCTCTTAAGATGATATTAACTATAATCGGTTCTCTAAACCAAAAGAATAGGGGACTCGGTTGTATTCCATATTTAGCCGCCCGCTCCCCTTCGATCCCGCCCAGGCGGGACTCAGGATCGCTCGACGCACGCAGACAATATCCGGCCGACGTGGCCGGATATTTTACTCGACATGCCCTGCGGGCATTTCCTGATTGCCAGAACCAGCCACGGCGCACACGATTAAATTCGACATACCCAGATCTTTATGATGCCAGGCCCTCCGCTTAGCGGTGACGGCTTTCAGCCGAGCAGGTCGCTCGGCTGAAATGTCTGTGTTCGTCTGCGTCAGTCTGCCTGTCCTGAGCACGGTCGAAGGGCGGCTATTTTCTTTCGGTGCTTAAGAGTAAATGAAGGCAATGCGAGCGTTGTACTCAACCCTTTGAAAGTGTTTCGAAGTTCGGATTTTTCTATATTTTTTGGTGTATTGCCAAGAGGCTACAACTGAAATCAAAACGCAGAATGCCTATAGGTCGTATAATGTGTCATCTTTTTTGGGTGCCGGCCTGGCGGTCACGCCTCCCTTTTTTTTACCGCCGGGAAGTAGGAACGGTTCTTCTTCTTCCAACACATCGCCCATTTCTGCCTCGACCTGTTCGGGATCTTCACCCCGCTCCATCCGCCGCAGGGCCTCTTCCATGTTCGATCCAAGCTCGAGTCCGGTCATGTCGGTCAATTTCCGCATCAGGTTGGCGGCCTGCTTGGGGTCGTTCTCATCGATGCGGTCGGCCTCCCTGGCCAAGACTTCCATGGCGCGCTCCATTTTTGACTCGTCAATGGGAAGATCGTCCAGATCCCCGTCTTCCGAGGCTTTTCCGGTGACGGCGAACAGGGACACCTGTCGGGTCAGGTTCTCATTTTCACATTTGGGGCAGTTCGGCACTTTTTTAGTGTTTACGGTTCGGGAAAAAAAATTATAGATGGTGTGGCACTGGTCACAATAAAATTCGTAGATCGGCATCGTCGTTCTCCGGAGCTGTTACCTCGTCATTTAGTACTGTTATATTCAATTATTGAAAAGATTTCATGTAGGGTGTGGATCAGGGGCGCTTGATCCGTGTTTCGATTTTTTTCAGGCGCCCCCCTTCGAACGTTAGAATGTAGTAAATTCCTCGCAACGGCCCGTACACCCATTGCTCCACCTTCATCTCCCGGTCACCCCGTCGATTCACGCCGTATCCAACGATCTCGGCAAACACCGGTTCCCCGCATTTTTCGACGACTTCAAACTTGAAATCACCCAGTTCTACCAATTTCCGAGAGCATAGCATCCCATGGGTCGGAAACACCGTGATAAATAGAAAGACGACGACGATCAGGGCTACGCGGGCCTGCTTCATGACGAAACTCCTCTGCTATTTTCGCAGGAGAACAATATTCCCGGCGGGAACGGATTATCGTATAGAGGCATCAGTCTTTTTCTGGCCCCAAATTTTCGACATCATCGTCCGTAAACACATGCCCGCAACCCGGGCAGATGAGTTCACGACATTCGTTGGATCTTGATTTTCGAACGCGACGCAGCTTGTAATTGCATCCCGGACATAGCAGGTTCAGATCTTTTTCTTTGGCTTCACAGGAATCGACCATACCCGTCTCCTTGATTTTCGTTGATTGGTGTAGGCCATATTCTAGGCAGCCCTTCAACCATTTGCAACCGTCCCGGATGCGCGTGGAAGAGCCTTCCATGGAATTCTCTTGGCGCCAGGAGCGTTATGGTGTTCCCCGACAAGACGGCATGATGTCGCCGGGCACCCGTTTAGGGTTGAAACGGCATGGCCTCGCCGGCAAAGGCGGTCAGCACCAGCCAGACTTTGGCATCGAATTTTAACGCCGGGTTCCGGCACAACCGACCGGCATCCCGGGGAGAGACTAACAGTACCTCTATTTGTTCGGACCCTGCATTTCCGTCGGTACATACCTCTCCGGTGCACTCGACATAAACCATTGAGACCGATTCATCGGTCATCCCCGCAGAAGAATACACCGGTGGGCTGATCTTCAGGATTTGGCTGACCGTCAGTCCGGTTTCTTCTCGAAGTTCCCGGATGGTCGTTTCCGGAATGGTCTCACCCTCGTCGACCAGCCCTGCCGGGAAGCCATATTCCACCCCGGCCAAAGGGATCCGGTACTCCCGGGTGATCACCAGCCGATCACGCTCTATGTGATATGGCACGATGACGACCGCATCCGGCCGATCAAAGTCTCCGGACACGCACTTTGGCTTGTCCTTTCGGGTTGCCATCTGCCACGATTTGGATCCACCTGTATTGTCCTCATAGGCGACATTAAACAGATTCAGCCATCTCTGCTCGGTCAGTGATGTGGCATGTTTGATTTTCATGGTCCCATACCCGAACACGGAGGTTCTGGCTCTCAGTGGATATCGACGGTATACTTCGTCTTCAACGAAACCGCCTATCGGATGCCGGTCGAATCGTATGGATAGGCGGAGATGACAGCGAGCGCCTTAGGGTGCTCTGATTTATTTGGAAAACGGTAGATATAGACTTGCATACACTCATCTAACCATTGTAAAGGCACTTTTTCAATTATTTTAAACATCGTGTACCCCCGATGGGTGCCTGGAAGATGAAACACCGACCGGGGCGAATTCGAACGTGGATGGAAAGGGGAACACCCAAATGGCATTGGAAGCGGCGAAGCGTATTCAGGAATTTTTGTCAAGCCAGATTCAGGCGTGGGACGGGATTCGATCCCGTGAGACGCTAAGCGGTCAAGATCTCCCGGTAATCACGCTGTCCATGGAACCGGGAAGTGGGGGAACCAAAATTGCACTAGACATCGCCGATCGATTGGGTTTCGATCATTTCCATCGTGAGCTGCTTGAGGTGGTGGCCTCGCAAGCCCGCGTCAGTTCGAAGGTGATTGAGAAACTAGAGAAGGAAAGGCTTTCTGGCATCCAGGATTTTATTTCCCAGATGATCGATACGCAATATCTTCACACGGATGTGTATCAGGAACGCCTGACGAAGATTGTTCAAACCATCGGCCGGCGCGGGTATGGGGTCATCGTGGGGCGGGGTGCAAATTTCATCCTGTCGCCGGATACGCGGCTGGCGGTGAGGATTGTGGCACCACTGGGGCAACGTGTCGAGCGGGTCTGCAAACAATTCAATGTCCTACCGGAAGAGGCTGAAGAACGTATTCGGAACCGGGAGGAGAAGCGGGCAGCGTTTATCAAGAAGGCGTTCAAACAGGATATTCGAAGAA
>Ga0056119_1000051_pt1 | contig 30970 bp, 32 predicted proteins | sample WorMettaBAHAMAS1_FD_80076 | JGI IMG/M metagenome (GOLD analysis project Ga0056119, IMG submission 80076) | Marine gutless worms symbiont microbial communities from Max Planck institute for Marine Microbiology, Germany - Olavius tantulus BAHAMAS.1 ...
AGACATTGTGGTACGCGCTTTCCATGGCATAGTCGTTCTCCCAAGTGTAAACGATATGCCTGATGGTAGTGTTACCCATGTCTCCGAACAACTGTTACCTATCTCCCCAGTCTATACACCCATTTGGGTTGGTTGTTCACCTCCATCGGCGGTAACAGTTTCGCCGGCCTGATTCTGGATCGCCTGATACAGCCGCAATAGCGTCCCCCTCGAACATCACCAGGCTCGTTTCATACGCTCCCCATGCATCCCGAATGGGATTGCCGGCGTGAGGTCTACTTCAGCCCTTTCAGGATGAAAAAAAACAGACTGAACATCACCAATAGGGTCATCCCATAGATGGCGTCAACTATGGTCATGGGTCACCTTTTCAATTTCCTTCGTTATTTTTTAACCAGATCCACAATCGCCTCTTCCAACAAGGCCCCGAGTGACTTGTCGACATCCACCGCCAGATGTTTCAGCGCCTTCAGTCGATCCTCGTTGATACGGGTGGAGAACACCTTTTTACGCTCCATATGAGCTTTCTTACATTATATATATATTTTTATCAATATTTTTTTATTAAAATTATTAAATCATTATATATTTATATAATTATTACAAAATAAAAAATCAGGGAATGCAGGATTTGGAGATGACCGGATCGGCAGGGTGAACGTGTGGGGTGTTAGCTGTGTATTCCACCGGCGTATCTCACCGGCGATGGTTTATCCCGGGTACAAAGATAGGGAAATCTTGACAAATCAGCGCACTGTTGACATATTCCATGACATTCTCAAGATCAGAACAACAGGAGACTCCTGCCATGACCATTCTCATATCCGGATCCCTGGCCTACGACCGGATCATGGATTTTCCGGGAAGATTTGCGGACCATATTCTCCACGAGAAAATTCATATTCTGAATGTCTGTTTTACGGTAAATGGACTCAAGGAACGATTTGGTGGGACAGCCGGCAACATCGCCTATACCTTGTCCCTTCTCGGAGAACGGCCGGAAATTCTGGCAACCTGCGGAAAAGATTTTGACCATTATCGACAATGGCTGGAAGACCTCTCCCTTCCCCAGGACGGCATTCGACACATTCCCGATGAATTTACCGCCAGCGCCTACATCACTACGGACAAAGCCGACAATCAAATCACCGGATTTAATCCCGGGGCGATGAAATATCCGTCCGAATATAATTTCGACGGCCTCCAAACAAAGGACACCCTGGCAATACTCTCACCGGGGAACACTGTGGATATGATCCGATACAGCCGGGAATACAAACAGCGGCACATCGACTACATTTGCGATCCCGGCCAGCAAATACCGGTCATTCCCAAAGATGATTTGACCGAGATGATCCAGGGATCCCACATACTGGTTTCCAACGACTACGAGTTGGAGTTAATTCAGAAGCATACCGGCCAGACCAAGGCCGATCTTCTGGAACAGATTGGTAATATGATTACCACCCTTGGGGAAAAGGGGGCCGTGATTACCCAAAAGAACTCTGAGGAATTTGTTGCCGCCGCTCCGCCGAAAACCGTGTCGGATCCCACCGGTGCCGGAGACGCGTTCCGATCCGGTTTGATCAAGGGTCTTGTCTCGGGCAAAGATTTGGTGAAGGCCACTCAAATGGGGGCCGTCGCCGCCAGCTTCTCCGTCGAAGTCCTCGGAACCCAGGAGCATCGCTTTACGTCGGAAGAATTTTGGCATCGGTATGATGAAGCGTTTTAGCCAGAACATTGCCATGTCCGGGTTAACAGGAGGTATCCATGACTCTGCAGGACACCTTAAAACAGGATTTGGTTGCCGCCATGCGGGACAGGGATGACGCCCGCAAGAACACCATACGTGTGATTATGGGAGAAATCGGCCGGCAGAGCAAAAAGGAACTATCGGACGACGAAGTCATCAAAATCCTGAAGAAGCTGGTGAAATCGGAAACCGAGCTGCTCGAAAAAAGTGGCGCGGCCGAGGAGTCCGAGTATCTCAGTATTCTCCAAAGTTATCTTCCCCAAATGGCTTCAGACGACGAGATCCAAGGATGGATTACGGAGAACATTGATTTCAACCAGTTTAAAAAGAAGATGCAGGCCATGGGAATCATTATGAAACACTTCGGTACAGCAGCAGACGGCAACCGTGTAAAGGAAATACTCCGGAAGTTATGAAGGAACCTCCCCAGAGGCCGGATGAAACCGCCCATTTCAGATTGAGACGATGCATTCTGGAACTGCTTTACGACATGTTCAAGGAAGTGCCCTTGGCACAAATTGAACTGAGTCACATCGAGGAGTCCTGCGAAACGGACGCCCGGGAGCTGAACTGGAACATGGTCTATTTAGAGAAATGTGGGTACATCGAGATCAACAAGGCGGCAGACTGCGTTACCCATGTCGGATTTGCGGCCACGATTACAGCCGCTGGCGTGGACCTGATTGAAAACAGGTCCGATTTTCAAAACCGCTTTCCAATCGATGAGACATGTTAGCATCTTTTCACTGACGCAGACCGAACATCGGGGCGGGGGGGTGACGATATGTTGCGGACCCCGAGCACGGCACGGGGCGGGGATGAAGCAATCCGGGCCACCCGGCGCTATAGGCCCAAGGCGAGCGTCCCAAGTACCGCCAATACGACGACAAACACCATCGCCACACACTCCAACAATCCATCCAATAGTCTCTCTATCATATGCTTCTCCCGGTGGTAAACATCCGTAATTCGAATCTATAAATTCGAAACCAAACGATAACGGTCAAACCGCCGAACACGAAAGCCATCGATAGGTAACACCATCACAATGGTATTGGCGCCTCGGGAACCTCCGAACTGGCCACGTTCATCAACGCCAACACACGCCGCCCCCGGCAAACCGTCATCTTGGCCGTTAACCCAGGCATGGCATCAAACGGTTTCCCACGCCCGTCAAACCGGATATGGCAACAAACAGGCGAACGGGCCAACCCGTTAAGCCGGATATTGCACCATACGGGCGTGCGGGCCAATCCGTCTTGGCCCTTCGGGCTTCGCCGGACAAGCGGGCGGACGGGGAGACGGGCAAACGGGTCAAATCTGTTCGTAAAAATACTCCTGAGCCTCTTCCACGCTGTCGAAGAGAATCCAGTCGTGCCGCAGAACCTGGTTATTCTGGCTGCGGATATGCTCGATCATGGTGCCGCCATAGTACTCAAAATGGTCCTGATACTCGGTGAAATGTTCACTTTTGGTCATGGTTAGGTCCTCCTGTCGGGGTGTCTTCTGATATATCCCTTCAACGATCCTGGCAGACACCTTAACAGGCCGGTTTGACAGATCCGGTCACACGAAATGGCTATACAGCTTTTTTTTGGTTTTTGAGATACGGACGTTGGGCAAGAAAGCAAAGGTTGGTACCTGTCAGAAAAGACAGAGGGGCATTCAGACGAAGACGAATAAAAAGGCGGCCACCTGCCATGACACCATGGTCCAGATAACCGCCTTCGTGTGGTTTTTAGTGCGTTGGTTAACGCTGAAACCCGTTATTCAGCGAATATGTTAACCAGAAACATACTTGAACGATAAGGTCACTCTCGCGCGGAATGCAGCGACTTTTCCATCTTCAATTTTCATATCCAATTTGCTGATTTCCGCCACGCGAAGATCCCGAAGGCTTTTTCCGGCAGTTTCCACGGCAGCCTTTGCCGCCTCTTCCCATGAGGTGTCACTGGACCCTACCAATTCGATGAGTTTATAAACACTTTCCGCCATATTCGCCTCCTTCCATCTGGGGTTTAAAGGACGTCACAGGGCCTATTGGAACAATTTAACAACAGGATCATGAGATACCATTCTATTTGGTATGTGCGTCATCTTGTCAAGAAAAATATCCCTGTCTCAGCCCTGCCGGTTGCTCGAGGGTGCGGGCGCGTACACGGTGGTGGGGCTGATTTCCTTAATGTATTTCTTGATTCCGTCGACAATGCCCTGGACCAATGCATCCTGGTACGCCGGAGAGGTCAGCCGTTTGCACTCCCGTTTGTTGCTGATAAAGGATGTCTCGATGAGAATGGCCGGCATCTGGGCTCCCAAGAGCACATAAAACGGTGCCTGTTTGACGCCTTTGTCCTTGATCCGGGTATATTTTTTCTTGAGCCGGCTGTTGGTAGAAGCCTGCACATGTACCGCCAATCGACTGGATTCATTGATCTTCGCATGTTGCATGAGATCCAGGAGGATCGTCTGCAAATCGCTGATGTTCTTTTCTGAAGTGGCATTTTCCATGGCGGCCACCATGATCGCTTCATTATCGGTGGCGAGATTCAGAAAGTAGGTTTCCAGCCCGTAGGCCCGTCGATCCCGATGGGAGTTGGTGTGTATGGAGATAAACAGGTCCGCATTTTTCGTATTGGCGAGGGCCGTACGTTCTTCGAGGGTCAAATATCGATCGCGGGTCCGGGTCAATATGACTTCGTATCCAAGCTGGTGACGAATTTTTTTAGTCAATCGCTTGCTGATGCTGAGCACGACATCCTTTTCATGGACCCCTTTCAGGTAGCCCGGCGCTCCGTAATCCTTTCCCCCGTGGCCCGGATCGATCACAATGCGCCGAACCCCTAATGCCAGCTGCTTGGCCAGGGCTCCCGGAGGAATGTCTTTTCCTTTGGTCACATGACTTCCGGCGGTCTGGCAGTCTCGGGTGTCATGGGGCTTTCCCCAAACGTCAATGACCACCCGAAAGGGATTTTTCAGGGAAAAGATCTTGTACGTTTTGAAGGACTTGATATCGATGACCACCCGAACGGAGTCGGGGGTGTACTGCCCGGCACGCACGTCGCTGAGCAGGTTGTCGTTGATGGGAACCGTTCGCTCGATGTTTTGCCCGAGAAGACTGTTGGAGAGATCGACAAACAACCGCTGGGGCTTGTTGATGGCCGGGTCCTTTTTCAGAAGCCGATGGACAAAGGCCGTATCGTCATCGGCATCGATGACCACCCGGGTATAGTTCGGATTGCTCCAGAACCTAAGGCCGGTTACCCAAACCGTACCAGTGCCAGCGGGCGCCGGACGCGACCGGGGCGCCGACGTGCGAGAGGATCCTGACGTGGACCGGCCTGAAGCGGCCTTTTCACGGGCAATCACATCGGCAGGGGACAGGGTGGCGTCGGTGTTTTGGGAAGCCCGAGGGGCCGACGTCTCTCCCGAAATCCGGGCGATGTCATTACGGGCCCGAGGGTGATATCCGCTCTTGGGAAATTCCAGGAGAATTTTTCGATATCGGCGCAAGGCTTCATGTTCATCGTCCTTTCGAAAGGAGTGCGTGTGCAGGCCTTCATACATCTGTCCGGCAAGGTAAAGGCTGGCAGCCGCCCAGACGCCGTCCGGATCGTGAGAATACGCTGATTCCGCCTGTTGAATGCAGGTCTTCCAGTGGTGACGATATTTTTGTTTTCGGGTATCCTTGCTCAGCCTGCGATAGCATTTTTCCGCTGCGAGATATTTGGCCTTGGCGCCGGCCTCCTTTTTGGCAGATGAGGGGTTTCGAGGCTTGGCCCGAACTTTTGTCTGTTTCGTTGGGGTAGCCTTTTTCAGTGTTTGAAGTTCGGCGGCGGCTTTCTCGCGATAGCGGCTTTTCGGTAACCGTTTAACGATCCGATTGAAAATGTCAATGGCTTCACGCTTGTCGGAGGAAAGATAACTTTTCCCATATAACGCGAGGTGCAGCTTGCCGCTCATATACAAGCCGGCGGCGGCCCAGGGACCATCCGGATCGCTCTGATAGACCGCCTCAAACTGGCGGATGCAAGCCATCCAGCTGTGCCGGTATTTCATCCGGTTCGGGTTCTGTCGAAGGGTTTGATAGCAGGATTCGGCTGCATAATACTGCTGCTTCGGAGAGGTTCCAGCCCCTGCCCATGACGTGGACAGGGTACCGACCATCAGCAGCGCCGCTCCCCACAACAGCCGGCGACGCCATGACGAATTTCCGATTTCGGAAGATAATGCTGCAAAAAGCCGTCTCACGAGCCGTCCTTTTCAGTCTCGGTTTTACGGTTGACAATCTGCTGAAGTTCGCTCAACCGGTTGAGGGCATCCAGCGGCGTCATCGTAGATATATCCATTTGCGACAGCTGGTCTACCACCAGCTGATCGGGGGTTCGAAACAGAGTGAGCTGTGTCTGTTCCGGGTCCGCGGCGGCGGTGTCTGGATCCGGCGCCGATGCGATGGTCGGATTGTCTTCTCCGTTTTCAATGTCAAAGAGGATTTTCTTGGCCCTTTGGATGACGCGGTTCGGGAGTCCCGCCAGGCGGGCCACCTGAATCCCGTAACTTCGATTGGTTCCTCCCGGCACCAGTTTCCGTAGGAAAATCACCTCATCGTTCCATTCCTTCACGGCGATGTTAAAATTGCGAACCCGAGGCCGGGTGTCTTCGAGCCGTGTCAGTTCGTGATAGTGGGTGGCAAACAGTGTCTTGACCCCCTGCCCCTTCAACCCATGGAGGTATTCCGCAACCGCCCAGGCAATACTGAGTCCGTCGAAGGTACTGGTGCCCCTGCCGATTTCATCCATAATTACCAGGCTGTGGGGTGTCGCATTGTTCAGAATATTGGCGGTCTCTTCCATCTCGACCATAAATGTTCTTTGACCCTGGGACAGGTTGTCCAGAGCCCCGACCCGGGTGAAAATCCGATCGACGATGCAGGTGCTGGCATTCCGTGCCGGGACAAATGATCCCATCTGGGCCATAATCACCGTGAGGGCCACCTGGCGAAGGATTGTGGATTTGCCCGCCATATTCGGGCCGGTAATGATCAGAACCTGATTGGAGTCATTGTCCATTTCAACAGAATTGGGCACAAATCGTTCACCGGCAAGCAATTTCTCAACGACTGGATGTCGGCCATCCTCCACAGAAATACGGCCATCCAAATTGATGTCGGGACGTGTGTAGTCCTCCTGATCGGCCACCTCGGCAAGGGCGAGCAGAGTGTCCAGTCTGGCCACAAATCGGGCCGCCGCTTGCATCGCCATGTGTTCTTCGGCGATCTCTAAACGGAGATCGCCGAATATCTGGAATTCCAGTGCGGCCCGTCTCTCCTCGGCACCCAAGACCTTTGCTTCGAAATCCTTCAACTCATCGGTGATATATCGTTCGGCATTGACCAACGTCTGTTTCCTGACATAATCCGATGGAACCGACTCCGATCGGGACTTCGGCACCTCGATATAGTAACCGAACACTTTGTTGTACCGGACTTTCAAAGAGGATATGCCGGTCTTTTCTCTTTCCTCCACCTCGAGTCGGGCAAGCCATCCTTTACCATCACGGCTGATCTGGATCAATTCGTCCAGTTGAGCATCATATCCGGACTTAATCATTCCACCATCGTGGAGTGTCGGTGGCGCATCCTCACGAATGGCGGTCTCGATGCGATGGGCGATTGTCAGGAGACGATCCTCCGGGATGTCCCACTGGAAGAGGAATGTGTCCAGTTGAGACACTTCCGTGAGAATGTCGGGCAACGCAAAAATGGATCGTTTCAATGCCGTCAGATCCCGGGCGTTACCGTGACCCATGCTGATTTTGCTGGACAGACGTTCCAGATCATAGACGGATTTCAGTATCTCTCGCAGGTTGGCTCGTATCCCGGCGGCCCGTTTGGCAGCTTCCACCGCATCCAGCCGGTGTCGGATCAGTTGTGCATCGAGGAGCGGATAACGCATCCAATGCCGAAGCAGACGCGCCCCCATGGGAGTGACCGTACGGTCCAAAATAGACAGCAATGTCCCCCGTCGGCCGCCGATTCTGAGATTGGTGCTAAGCTCCAGATTTCGGCAGCTGAAGTCGTCAATCAGCAGGTAGCTGTCCAGGGAATAGCTTTCAATTCCCGATAGATGGCACACATCCTGTTTCTGGGTTTCACGGATATAGAACACGAGAGCACCCGCGGCCCGGATCCCGGATCGCATCTGCTCGCACCCGTATCCTTCCAAGGACCGGGTACGGAATTGTTGAATCAACCGTTCGCGATTTCTGTTGAAATCAAAGGAACTGTCTTTGAGAAAGGTGATGGCGCTGGCGTCTCTTCTTCTCAATAGCGGCCCATAGAAATCATCGGATTGTGCGGTTTCCGGCAGCAGCACTTCACTAGGGGCAATTCTAAAGGTTTCTTCGATCACCGCGGCCAGGTCATCGGATTCGGCCAATCGGAAGGTTCCCGTAGAAATGTCCAGATACGCAAGGCCGGCAGAGCCATTACCGCGCACCAGGGAAAGGATATAGTTATTGGCGCTGGCGTCTAAAAATTCGTTTTCCAGAATCATACCCGGGGTAATCACCCGGACCACTTCTCGTCGGACCAGCCCCTTTGCAACCGCCGGGTCCTCGGTTTGTTCGCAGATGGCCACCTTGTAGCCCTTCTCGATCAATCGCGCGATATACCCCTGAACAGCACGCACCGGAACACCGCACATGGGAATGGGCGTTTTATCCTTTTTGTTCCGGGAGGTAAGCGTGATTTCCAGTTCACGCGCAGCCGTATGGGCATCTTCGAAGAACAGTTCGTAAAAATCACCCATCCGGTAAAACAACAAGACGTCCGGATACGCCTCTTTGATGGAGAGGTATTGCTGAAGCATGGGGGTTATTTTAGCAGCGCTCATGGCTTAAGATACGAATCGATGGGATAATGGGATCGGCTGTCGATTCGCGGGAACCAAGAGATGGTGTTGAAGCGCAGGGCATTTCAAAGCCTCTTTAGGCCCGTTCGAAACAGGCTTGGGTTGGATGGATCTGTCTGCCTCCTTTCTACAAAGGCCATTTCGGACACGGGATCGGCTGCTGGGGTTTTATTCTTGAGTTTCCTTTTCCTCGCTGACAGACGGTTCGTCCTCAGCCGTCGGAGGGGGTTCTTCTTCGATGACCGTGGCGGTGGGAGGGGACTCTTCTTCGATGACCGTCACAGGCTCCGGGGTCTGAACAGACGCAGCCTTTATCGAATCCACCTCCCGCTTAAGCATGGCAATCTGCTCTAAATGGTCATTGATGGTTTCATTCAGTTTCCGAATGGTTCTCCCGGATTTGAATCGCTCGGAAAGCCCGAAGATATAGGCCAAGAGAAATCCGACCAGGAAACAGCCCAGGACAAGGACACCGTTGGCGAATTCCGGTGTCTGATATTGCTCAAAATACACATCGACGCCCAGTTGCTGTTTGTCCAGAAAGTAGCTCTGGTTCTGATAAATGACCAGCCCAATGAACACGATCACAAGAAACCAGAAGATCCATTTCGCTTTTTTCATCTTACTCCTCTCGCCTCCGGGCGGCCCCTTTTCGAGTCGATTATCCTATCCAGGATGCAGTTCAGGAATCCGGGCAGCATGCTGGAAACCTCTCGGACACAGCGGTCACCCTCCATTTTCAGTCGAGCGCGGGCGCTGCCTTGGATCGTTCCCAAAGATGTCTTCCGGTACCCGGGAAACGATCCCCAATTGTCTTTAATGCTTTGAAATCCTATACTTTTCCCATCGGAAACTCAAGCATTTTTTCCGGAAAGCGGCACCAGTTCCACCGTTCCCCACACGCCCAACGTTTCGCCAACGATGATCACCCCGCCGATTAATCCATCGATGCGTCGCGCCTCTTCGATGGCGTTGCGAATGTCCTCTGCCGACTGGACATGATTCCCGATGGCTGTGGCGGCGGCATCCGCCAGCGCGCACTGCTGTGATACGACACACACCGCATCGGCCTTCCCCAAGCTCAGGGAATGGCCAACCGTTCCGGACGAGGTACAAATGGATATGGGTTTCGGCAATTCCGGAATCCTCAGTCCGACGTTGTGGCTCAACGGAGAATCCCCGGCACATATTCCAACGGTTATGGGACCGTTGGTATGGATAAACACGTCTCCGCCGTTTTCCACGACGACTTCATCCACGTCTTCGAGCAGCGCCTGTCCGATAAACTCGGCCACGGCGCCGGCCACCGCCGCCATGGGGCCGACACCGGCCCTTCGCCCGGCATCCATCATGCGAGAGACAATGTCAGGTGCCGGACCCTTTCGTGTCCAGGGGGCAAGCGTCGTCGTAAATTCCGGATAAGTGGCAATGAACCGTTCCAGATATCTGCGCTGCTCCAACACCAATTCCCGTGTTCGGTCTTCCATCGATCGGCTGGCATGGATCAGCAGGTCGGTTTCTTTCACCCGAACCTTAAATGTCACCAGATGACGTGGATCGAGCCGATGGCGATAGGTCCGTTCTTGATACATCATGTTCTGGTATCTGATATTGAGTATCGAGTGTTGGGTTTGTTGTGTTCTTGTCCGCCATAGCTGATGGCGACGGCGGACCGTGCTTCGGATCTCGGATGTTTCACTGAAACCTCGGGAATTTCAATGCCTCGAAGGGCTGAGTACCGATGACCCTTGGTCATTGAACGACCTGGGGTGTCGGTCGTAAAGATTCCGGGCACTGTCTGAGAAAGTACCGGTCTGTCATACCTGCGATGAAATCACGGACGAGTTCCTCCGGCCGATGGGCGTGGATGTATTCGTCCGACATGTCTTTTAGAAATTGTCGGAATATCATGGATTCGGTGTTTTGTCGGTTCAGATCCTCTAAATATTGATCAAAGAGCAGCTCAAACAGAGATTCGATCCGCTTCAGATGTATTTTGACGTCCGGGTGCATGTAAATCCGATGGAGATTAAATTCCTTGAGGTTCCTGAGGGCTTCCGAAACTTCATGGCTGAAGGCGATATATGGCTGGTGAAAACTTGATCGAATCACGTCGGTGACCAGGTTATAAACGATGGTCCCGTTGGTTTTTCCGAGAACAGCGGTAATCGACCGGGGGACATCCTCCCGTCGGATCATGTACAGGCGGATCGCATCTTCCAGATCTCTCCCGATGTAAGCGATGGTATCGGCCATCCGCACCACACAACCTTCGAGGGTCATCGGCATGAGGGCGATGGCCGGATCCGTTTTCTTATCGGAAATGGACTGCTCAAGGGATTCAAAGGTTTTGCCTCGCTCCGGGCGAAGTTCCTGATTATGAACCTCACCATCGTGGCAAAGGACGCCATCCAGGGTTTGGAGACACAAATTCCAACCATTTCCATTTCTCTCAACGCGATCCAGAAACTGCACACTTTGAAGATTGTGATGAAAATACCCGATCCCATGGGCGACACATAGTCTGGATAAAATGCTCTCGCCATCGTGGCCAAAGGGTGTATGTCCGATGTCGTGGCCCAGGGCGATAGCTTCGATCAAATCTTCATGCAGTCCTAAGAAACGTCCGATGGTACGGGCAATTTTAGATACGAGCTGGACGTGAAGCACCCGGTGGGTGATATGGTCATGTTGAATCAAGTAGAACACCTGAGTTTTATCAATGTAGCGGGTATAGGCTCGGGAGTGGAGTACCCGATCGACATCCACGGCGAACACCTGACGGTAATCGGTCTCCAGCCGCTGCTCCGGAGCCCGACGGACACCTTCCCCACTTCGGGTGGCAACCGGTGACAGAAAAGCCTCTTCCCGCTCTTCCAGGGCAGTTTTCAGACGGTCCAGTATGGGCTCCTTAAATCTCTCCATTCTCGATCTTTCGCTCCATCTCTTTAATATAATCAATACCGGCGGCCCGAAACCCCTCCTTGCCGTATTTCATGTTGCCTTCCAACACCACATAACCGTCGGTATGCGCACAGACATCGATACCGACATCGTCCCATTGGCATTTGCGGGCCGTTTCCAGAGCCAATTGAATGGCGGGCTCCGGGATGTCGTTGAGCTCGATGCGAGCCCCCACCGCCACGTTGCTTCGAAAATCGTCCCCCGGAGCAATCCGCCAATACGCATGAACGACCGACTCGCCGATCACCACCACCCGGATATCCCGATCGATGGGAAGATATTCCTGAATGTAAGCGACCGATGTCTGGGCAAGGTATCGCTCTAGCGCTTCCGGTGTGTCGACTAAAAATACCCCTCTCCCCATGGCCGAGCCCCTCGGTATTTTACCGATAAACGGAAATTGAAAATAGTCCGGGATCCGCTGCTTCTGGCGTTTTCCATAAAACACACGGGTTCGCGGGTGGGGGATCTCCAGGAGCTCGAACAGCGCGGTCTGTTTGATTTTATCCTGGACACATTTGTAGGTGTGATAGCTGGGAAAGGTCTGGATACCGGCCGCATCAAAAAGGTCGGCATAAAATGTTGTCGGATAATAGATCTTTTTGGCCGTACGGATCAGTTTCATTTCCTCGGCCGTATAATCTGAAAAGTTGGGGCGAGCGCCGAGGGTAATGACGTTTCGGCAATCCCTCAACCGGCCCTCCAAAGCAATGGCTTTCTTCACAATCGGTCCCGATCGGTACAGTGTTTGTAGGTTCCATGTAAAAACAGCGTGCCGGTAGTGACCCCGGAAGGCAATGCCGCCACGTTTTCAGGCAATGCTCTGATCAACACGGGCATTGCCCCAAACCGTCCCGATCCACAGTAACGCTTAAACACTGCTTTCTTTTTAGCCCGATACTGAAAAGATTTCATGCAATGCGCGCGTTAGGACAATGCGTCCAAAATACCATCCACGCATCGCGTCATCGCCTCTGTAAACGAAGCGGATGCCGACTCCCCAAACGCCGGGCGTCCCGAATCCGAAGCGCTCACAACGCGCGGATCAAATGGGACGGTTCCAAGAAACGGAATCCCCCTCTGACGGGCCGTTTTTTCGCCACCGCCCTGCTTGAAGATCTCGATGGACTTTCCACAGCACGGACAGTCAAAGGGGCCCATATTCTCAATTAACCCGATCATATCCAAGTGGACGATCCGACAAAAACCGATGGACTTTCGAACATCGGACAGCGCGACGTACTGCGGCGTGGTCACGATGAGGGCCCTGGCATCGGGGACGGTCTGGGCGACACTCAGCGGTTCATCGCCGGTTCCTGGGGGGGCATCGATAATCAGAAAATCAAGTTCTCCCCATCGCACATCGGCAATGAATTGCCGGATAACACCGGTCTTGGCCGGGCCCCGCCAGATCACCGCCTGGTCCGGTTCCAGCATTAAAGACTGCATGGATACGACACCCAGGTTCTCGTTAAACGGCATCGGAATGGCAAATCGGTCGTCGGTAATCTCGAGATGTCCTTCCAGGCCCATCATCCGGGCGAGGCTTGGTCTATGAAGATCCACATCCATGAGTCCTACCCGGAGATTGCGTTGTGCGAATGCCACGGCGATATTGGCCGAGATGCTACTTTTTCCGACACCTCCCTTGCCGCTCATGATGATGAGTTTGTGGCGTATTTTGCCCAGGGAGTTCTCAATCAGGGTGTCCTGCAGTTTTGATGTCATGCGGGACGCCCCGGTGGCGCTGCATACGTTACTTCCGGTTTCTACTCCAGGTGATGTGCGCGGGGTCATACACATGATCCTTTCGGTGTGAGACGGCTCCAGGTCGGCGTCGCGTTTAACGGCGGTGCCCCTTTCCAAATCCATAGCGACGGGTCAGGACCGATGCTGGGTCGACGCTTAGACTTCGAACAGATCATGAATGCGTCTCATACTCCTGTCGATGTGGCTCCCTTTCCAGTAGATGCGTCCGCAATCATCACATCGTTGAAATCGATGGTGCTGTTCCCAGACATAGTCCGGAATCCGGGATTTCACCTCTGTCTTTTCCACTTGTGAAATAGAACGATTACATCGGATACAGCGGGAAAACGGTCGAATGTCGTCACGCCGGATTCCCTCCGAACCGATCACTTCCTTCAGCTGCTCCATGGGATCATTGCTTCGGATAAAAATGATCTTCCGGGCATCAGACTGTTCAGCGACGCGCCGGGAACGGGTCAACAGGATACGCTCGGGCTCGCATTCCGCGATGGCCCTGTCGATTGATCCGGAATGAATGTATCGGGCATCCATCCCCAGGATCCGAAGCCACTTCGCCAATTTTCCCAAGGCCGGATCGGCCAGAAATCGATGTTCCTATAACACACCCACCGTCCTTTGTTATCTGTGCTGTGTCGCCGAAGAACGGCTCCCTGCAGATTACCCGCCCGAATGGTGACTCACAACCCTATCAGGATCCTGTCGGGGATCCGGTTCGGAACACCACGAACCGGTATTCGGGGGCCGGGCCTACCCGGAGGGTCGATAGCGCCGAAATTGGCTCGCCGCTTATTTTCGAGCACGAAGATGGCCGGGTCTATGGGAACGTTTTCCCGAAAGCGTAGAAATTGAATCCGTATGGAGTCTCCGCCGCTGCTGGTAATGTCCAACCATTGAGGCAGCCGGCCATGATCCGTCTGACGCCATTCCGCGAAATCGATGCGAACGGTTGGCGTCCCCATGGGGTCAAACATGTCGATGCGTGTCACCGATTGCCGGTCGGGTGCCATTGCAATGCGTTCAACGATGGTGTGATTCCGCAAGAGAATCAGAACCGGCCCCCTGTCGATGGCCTCCATCACCTCGACGGCGTCATACTCCCGCAATGGCACGCGGCCCGATACCAAGGCAATCAGGTCGGCGGTGTTCACCGGCACCCCAAGCCATTTGCTGATCTGCCGATCGAGGGATCGACGACGAAACAGCCGATTGTCCTGATGAATCCGAAGATAGGTCCAGGTACCGTCCCTGGCAAGCGTACCGGCGGGACGACCCGCGGGATCCATTAATTCGATGCGGATCCGCCCGGGCGGCATGGCCGCCCACGCAAATCGAAAACTCCCGGGACTGGGGCCGGATCTCAGGACCAGTTTTCCGATCCCTTTGATGGATGTCACCTCTGCGTTGATGCGCGAAATGGTGGAGAACAGTTGGCCGGCTTCTTCAGATATGAGAACTTCAGGGGATGGCCGGATGCCACCGCACCCGGAGAGGCTCAGTAAAAGCAACAGGAGCCCCCATCGTGACGGACGAAAAGTGGAATAATGTCGCTTTTGCAAGAGGTCAGAATTGCCTATTAAGGGGTTGTGAGCAATGGGTGTAATCCGGATAGTGCACCCAACGGAATCAATTCCAACCGTTGGTTATCCCTTTTATCTTCTCTTCGACCGCTTCTCTGTCCTTTTCCCGTATTTCAAGCGACCGTCGATAAAACTCTATAGCCTTTTCCTTATTGCTCAGCTTCAGGTGGACATCGCCCACATGCTCCAGGATGATCGGATCGTCGGGAACGATGGAGGCGGCCCGCTCCAGATACTTCAGAGCTTCCTCGTAGAGGCCCTTTTTGTAGTAAACCCAGCCTAAGCTGTCGGTGATGTAGCCATCGTCAGGCTTGTGTTTCAACGCTTCCTTGATCAGCCGTTCGGCCTCATCCAAGTTCTTTCCAAGATCCGCATAGGTGTACCCGAGGTAGTTGAGGGCATTGGCGTGTTGGGGATCAAGACGGATCACCGTTCTCATGGCCCGGATGGAGTCCTCTTTTCGGCCCCATTTATCATAGACCACGCCCATCCGAAAATGAAGCCGTGCATTTTCCGGAGCCAGGGATATTCCTTTTTGGAGAATATCTTCTGCGCTGGCGTAGTTCTCCTCGCTCTCGTAAAATGTCCCCAGGTGTAAATGGAACTCCGGATTGTCCGGTGCCTGCCGGATGACATCCATCAGAAATGCGATGCAGTCATCGACACGTTCCAGTTTTTGAAAGAGAAAGGCGATGTGGACCACGGCATTTTCATAGAATTTGGAACTTGCCGGTACCTTCCGAAAGGCCGCGATCGCCTCTTCGGATCGATCCAATCCGTCATAGGCGACACCGGTTAGAAAGTAAATGCCGGCATGTTCGGGAGCTCCCTTGGCCATGCCATTGAGGATCATCACCGCGCTCTCGTAGTCTCCCGGGTCCAGATACCCTTTGACTATCGCTTAAAGGATTCGCCGATCGGAGAGACTCCGTTTTCCGATGTTGGCCAGAAGGGCGTCCCCTTCATCGGTCCGGCCGCTGCGGTAGTGCAAGACTGCCAGGGCCATCCCCGCGCGGATGTTATCGGGGTCATTTTCCAGGATTTCCCGATAGAGGCGGATGATTTCTTTCTGTTCTCCCCGGGATTCGTAAATCCGGATTAACTCAAACCTGGGCTCTTCGAGATCTGGGGCAAGTTCAATGGTCTTTTTCAGTTCCCGCTCGGCCTCTTCCGGCTTTCCTTTGGCGAACAGTATTTTACCGATATAGTAATGACCGGCATAGGATTGCGGGTAGTGTTCCACCAATCGCCTGTATACCTCGAGGGCGCGATCCAGATTCTGCTCTTCCCGGTAGATGCCCCCAAGTATGAGAAAGACCCGCTCCCGGTTTGGATCAATTTCAATGACTTTTTGATAGGCGGCTTTAGCTGTTTGAAGATTTTTCTGGGTGAGCTGGATCTGACCGTAAATAATCAATGCCTCGACATCTTCCGGAGCCCGGTTCAGAATCTGCTCGGTGACCGTCAGGGCCCGGACATTGTCCTTCCGTTGAAGGTACAGCTTGGCCAGCTCCCGGTTTAAAAAGAGCGAATCCGGGTCTTTATCAATCGCCTGTTGCAGCAGCCGCTGGGTTGCTTCAAGGTTTCCTCGCCGTTTCTGGATCTGGGACTCCGTGTAGTAGTAGTAGGCGTTCCCTGAAGGGATTGCGGCCACCGCCGGTGTTTGAGACACGGCTTTGGTTTCCGGCGGTTCGGGAGGCAAGACGGAACCGTTGTCCCGAAGCGTGCCGCAGGCGTTCGCCCCGGAACCGACGGCCGCCAATATGATCATGGTCCGAATAAAACGTTTCATCTCTGTATCCTGTTCACCGCAACCGCTGACCCCAGGGCACGTTCTCGGGGAATCGGCAGGTCAGTGGGCGATGCAGATCGTGCGTTGACTGTGTCCGGACTGAAGGGCTCGATATATCTCGGGTTAATCTGTGGTTACGCCCTCGGTGTAGGCTTCAAAGTCCGGAATTTCACGTTTGATGAATTCCCGCATCTTCTTGATGACATTCTTTTCAACCTGTAGGACGCGTTCCCGGGATATGCCGTAGCGATCTCCAATTTCCTGCAGGGTGACCGGCGTATCCGAAAATATTCGATTGTCGAAAATATCCAATTCCCTTTCGGTCATCTGGGTCCTGAATTCGGCGATTTTCTCATGCAGGAGGGTTTCCATTTCTTTCTTGGCGACACGGTCCTCCGCCGACGTCGATTCGGTACTCAAGAACTCGATGCGCTCCGTGTCCGAATCGTTCTTTAACGGGGCGTCCAAGGACACGTCCCATCCGTCAAGCCTCTGATCCATATCGATGATTTCACGCTCCGACACGCCGAGTCGATCGGAGAGGAGCTTCGGCTTTGGATCAAAACCTTGATCGATCAGTTTCTGTTTTTCCTTCTTGAGTTTGAAAAAAAGTTTTCGCTGTCCTTGGGTTGTGCCGATTTTCACCAGGCGCCAATTGTCCATAATGAATTTCAGAATGTAGGCTTTTATCCAAAAGGACGCATAATACGAGAATTTGACATTTTTATACGGATCAAATTTCTTGACCGCCTGCATTAAACCGATATTGCCTTCTTGGATCAGATCCAGCAGATTCTGCATCCACACCCGTTGAAACTCGAGAGCAATCTTAACCACCAGCCGCAGATTGGAGGTCACCAGCTCGTAGGCGGCATCCGGGTCACCGTGCTCTCGAACACGGATGGCGAGTTCCCGCTCTCTGTCCCGGGTCAGTAAATTATAATCGCTGATTTCAGCGAGATACCGCTGCAGCGGATCAAATTTGACCAGCGCTTTATCCGCAGACGCTTTTCGCTTGATCGGCGCTTTGGGCTTACCGGTCCGGGCGGTCGCCTTCGGCCTGCCCGCCTTTCCCGCCGCTTTTGTGGATCGCCCGGGTTCAGATTTGGGTTTGCTGGACCGTGTTGCCTTTTTGGGCGGTTGTTTTTTGGCCTTTTGAGCGGTCGCTGTTTCAGCTTTCTTTTTCGATTTTTTTGTAGCCATATGTGATCTTTCGTTCGGCACCGAACCCGCCGGAGCATGCCCAGTGCAATAGTAATACGCAATTTCCCTGAAGAAACATCCGGAAGATCTTTTTATTGGACTTCAGGGGGAAAGTATATTATTTTTCGAGTTTCCGTTGAGACGCGCCTGTAGCTCAGTTGGATAGAGCAACGGACTTCTAATCCGTAGGTCGGGTGTTCGAGTCACCCCAGGCGTACCATTGACAGTAAGGGGGCGTCTTGGTGCCCCCTTTTCCGTTCGGTCTTTATGCACCTATATACAATGATCCCATAAAGAAAGAAACGTTACCACGATTAATCGAATCTGCCAACGAACGACTGTATCATGGACGTAACTGTTGCATTTTTAAAACTGATCAAGATTATCGCCCCACTGATTGCCGCCGTCATTGTCGGGAAGTGGTTTCTATCTGAGGTCAAAAAGGCGAAGTATCACGGTGATCCCTGGTACCGCCCCTACCTAACGGCGCCGGGTATCATCATCATCATCGCCTTGATCGCCCCCATCTTGCTGTGGCTATACTCCCGCTAAACAGTCGGATCACATTAAAAAAACATTACATGTCCGTGGGCCCAAAATTCGGTACTGGGTATTCGGTATCAGGCCTTGATGTCAGCTTCTCACACTCACGCAGGCCTTGCATAGCACCGAATATCCAATACCAAATACCCAATACCTTTCAACGCAGATTTGCCTCTTTGCCGGTTTGCCTGTTGGCCCGTTGGCCGGTTTACCCGTGCGCTGCGATTTGGTAACAGGTAGATGGACAACCTTGACGCCATCTCGGGAGAGTACTAATACCCGATACCAAATACCCAGTACCCAGTACCCAAAATAAAAGGAAAACACCATGCCGACCTACGCTGAGTATGTGGACGACGTTTCTCAGGCGCTGATGCAGATGAAGGTAACCGATAACCGTGGAGAGTCACTGTCTCCGGACGAGGGACTCAACGCCTGGTGTGATCTGACTCGGAAGGTCAAGCAGGATACTGCGACCATGTTTTTTACCGGTAATGGCGCCAGCGCCATGATGGCCGGGCATATGGCGGCGGATGCCAGTAAAAACGGTGGCTTTCGCAGCCAGGCCTTCAATGATGCGGCGCTGATGACCGCCATTAGCAACGACATCAGTTACGAGGAATCCTTCGCCCTTCCACTGGGCCGGTTTGCCGACTCCGGGGACGTGCTCGTGACCATCAGCAGTTCCGGCAATTCACCGAACATTATCCGGGCGATCGAAACCGCATCGGAAATGGGGTTGACCGTGGTGACCCTCAGCGGTATGGGATCCGACAATCGCTCCCGGGCCATGGGACATCTGAATTTTTATATCCCCGCGAACACCTACGGGGTTGTGGAAGCCTCCCACCAGGTCCTGCTCCACGGTTGGCTGGACCGGTTCATGGAAATGGAGTCGTAGACCCGTTGGCCCGTTGGCCCGTTGGCCCCTTTGCCCGTGAGCCGGTCGGCCTGTTGCCCGTTTGTCCGTTAGCGATTGGCTATCTTTAGGTATTGGGTATCGGTTATTGAGTACTTGGATTTAACAAAGGCACCCAGTATCGAATACCCAATACCCAGTACCATGACCTTTCTTCTGCAGCATCCCTCATCTGTATTCGCCATTCCCCGATTCATAGACGAACATCCGCGTTCCGAAATGGCTGTTTTTTGACAATCCGACAAAAATGTTATATGAGTAGAAAAACTACTCATAATGGATCTTATCATGGACAATCTGTTCACAGGACTCATCGGATCGAAAACCCGGGTTAAACTCCTCATGCGGTTTTTTTTCAATCCCAGCACACGCTCCTACCTTCGGGAGCTGTCGAAAGAGTTCGGTGTATCCACCAATGCCGTCCGGGAAGAGCTCAACCAACTGACCCGCACGGAATTGCTCAAATCCGAAAGACACGGCCGCCTTGTCCACTACCGGGCCAATACCGACCATCCCCTCTTTCCGGATCTCAAATCGATGGTCGGCAAGGTCCTGGGAGTAGACCAGGTCATCGACAGCATTGTCACCCGGCTGGGAGGCTTGGAACGGGCCTATCTCATCGATGATTACGCCGAGGGAAAGGACACGGGGATTATCGACCTGGTCCTTGTGGGCAACATCGATCAATACCATCTCAATGATTTGAGCAGAAAAACTGAACGATATATCAATCGCAAAATTCGCAGCCTGGTGGTTGATCAGAAGGAGTTCGAGGAAATGGAGACGACGTTGACCTCTAGACCTCATGTCCTCGTCTGGGAAAAGCCGTCCGACTGACAGCGACGTTAGTATGTAAAAGGGTGATGGGGCACCCGTCCAATTTCAAACATTCATATTGATTTTAAATAGTTAGATGTCAATTCCCACTGTAAGGGACCGGGCGGAGCTGTATCACACCGCGCCGGACGTGGGTGTCAAGCGGTCTCAACCGTCCATGTCAGGACAGACGCCCCGTTTCCGGCCAGGCGATGACAGCATAGCAGCAATCGGCAACCATGACCTATCGTAAACGGATCATATCGATTTTAAAACCGTTCGTGACCATTGTCTTTCTGCCCGCCGTCATACTTATCCGTATGCTAAAACCCATGGTGTGGATCCGTTTCGGAATGATTCCAACCTTTCGGATCGGCCATTTTGTGGCGGAAACGGAAAAATACCTGTGCGAAAGAGACATCCATCCGGAGCGCAACGAGACGCTCGACCTGTTTTTTTTTGACGGAAAACTTGTATCGAACACCGCGCTTCTAAACATGTGGTGCCGTCAGCTGCATGTATCCCCCGTCGTCCGATTTCTCATGTGGGCCAACGACGCTCTGCCCGGTTCAGAAATACATACGGTTCAGTGGCCGTCCGACCAGGGATTTCACAAATATCTTGGACGCGTCACACCGCACCTGAAGTTCACTGCCGATGAAACAAAGACAGGGGAAGCCTACCTTGAACGAAAAGGCATTTCCGCAGAAGACCCGTTCATCTGTCTCTTTGCCAGAGATCCCGTGTACCTCGATGTTATCCACAATTACCAGACGCGCGAGCAGTGGGCCTATCATGACTACCGGAACGCCTCGATCAGCACGCACCTTCCGGCCGCTGAGTACCTGTGCGATCGTTTGGGATATTTTGCCTTCCGGATGGGGTCGATCGTGGAATCCCCTTTGGAGAGCGACAATCCCAGGATTATCGATTATGCCAGCAACGGCGACCGGACGGAGCTGCTTGATATTTTCCTCTGCTCCAGATGCGCCTTCTTTCTTCAATCCGGCGGCAGCGGTATTGTGTCCGTCTCCCGAGTGTTCCAGCGCCCGATTGTCCCGGTGAATCAAATCCCGTTGCAATGGTGCCACAACAACCCGATGGTGGTGTTTATCCCGAAACTGTTGTGGTCGAAAGAGAAAAGACGGATCATGACCGTAGCTGAAATCCTCGAATCGGATCTCGATACCATCTCCAAACCAGGAGTGCTCTACCGCGCCGGTATCTAGATCATCGACAATACCGCCGATGAAATCGTTGCGGTAACCGAGGAGGCTGTGCTTCGTCTTTCGGGGCAGTGGGTTGAGCACTCGGACGACGTGGCGCTGCAAAAACGATTTCAATCGCTCTTTCCCGAGGCCAAATACCCGCTCCACACACGATCCCGGATCGGAGCCGAATTTTTACGCAACCATCCCGAGTTGATCGCCTGACACGTCATCCCATGAACACGCTTGCCACACTGTTCAGTAACCTGTTTCGCCTATTTCCGTTGCATTTTCTGCTGCTGATCGGGTTTGTCGTCGCCCAGGCATTGGTGAACGCGCTGTCGGTGGTGGCCATCTCGCCGATAACCGATTTTCTCATGGATCGGGCGGATCCGGAAAACGCCAGCCATATCACCCTGTTTCTCCAGCGCGTGTTCACCGCCGTCGGCCTGGAATTCAGCCTGCTCTCGGTGTTCATCGCGTTCGCAGTACTGATGGGCATTTACGGGTTGACGGGAATCGCCACCCAATACGCGGTGCTGCGGATCAAATACGATGTGCTCCGTCATCTGCTGCTGGACACGCTGGGACGTTTCTTCCGCGCCCGATTTCTGTTTTTCAATCAGGGCGAGATGGGGGTGCTGCTGAACACCTTTCAGACGGAAATGAAAAAGGTGAGCGAGTCCTTCGGGCACATGGCCACCGTATTCGCCAACTTGATCCAATGCACGGTGTTCCTTGCAGTGCCACTCACCCTGAATTTCAAACTGACGGTCGTGTTTCTCTTCTCAGCATTTGCCATCAGCCTGCCGCTGTGGCTGATCCGCAGGATCGCCTATGCCCTGGGGCAAGCGGAAACCGAAACGGCCAATGCGCTTTCCGGTACGATGTATGAGACCTTTTCCGCGTCCAAAATAATCATCGGCTATGGCTGCAGGAAGAATCGATTGACCGATACCGCCGGGCATTTATCAACCACGCCAACATCACCATCAAATTCCAGACCCTCACCCGGGGCCTTATGTTCCTCTTTCTGCCATCCGGCATCGTCGCCGCCCTGGTTTCCGTATACGTCGCGCACCGCAGCGGGGATCCATTGAGCGACATCACCATGGTGCTGTTCGCCTTCATGCGGTTGATCCCCATTGTCGGGATCATCATCGAAGGGAAAACCATCGTGGAAGGCTTTGTGCCGGCATATGAGCAGATCGAAAATTTACGCGCCAAGGCGGCGGATATGGCCGAACCCAGCGGTGATCTTGAATTCGACAGGTTGCAGAGGGGCATTGCCCTCAACCGCATTTCGTTCCACTACCCCAACCGGAAGGCTGCGTTGACCCATATCTCGATACAGATTCCGAAACACCAGATGGTGGCGTTTGTCGGAAAATCCGGAGCGGGTAAAACCACCGCGGCAGACATGATTCTCGGACTGTACCGTCCCGACAGCGGCCAGGTGGAGGTGGACGGCATCCCCCTGCAGAAATATAACATGACATCGTATCGGCAACGCATTGGGTATGTGCCCCAGGACCCGATTCTGTTCAATGCCTCCGTCCGGGAGAACCTCCTGTGGGCGGCGCCGGATGCCACAGAAAAAGACATCTGGAGCGCATGTGCCATCGCCAACGCGGATGAATTCGTCGCCGGCCTGTCCGAGCGGTTGGATACCGTCCTGGGTGATCGTGGTACCCGGTTGTCCGGCGGCCAGCGGCAGCGGTTGGCCCTGGCGCGGGCCATTATCCGCAGCCCCAGTCTCCTGATTCTGGACAAAGCCACCAGTGCACTGGATTCAGAATCCGAACGCCTGATTCAGGAAGCCATCAACTACCTGACCAACGAAATGACCATCGTTGTCGTGGCCCATCGGTTATCGACCGTGAAGGCCGCGGATCGGATTTACGTATTCCAGGAGGGGCATATCGCCGAGGCCGGCACGTTTCGGGAGTTGTCGGAACGCACCAACAGCCTGCTATCCGATATGATCCGGGAACAAGCCCTGTAACAGTCAACCCAACTATGATGTGACCCATGGATATCTTGGCCATCATCCCCGCCCGAGGTGGATCCATAGGGATTCCACGAAAAAACCTTGTCGATTTCGAGGGTGCGCCCCTGGTCGTCCACTCCATCCGGCACGCCCTGGCGTCCGATCGCATCACGCGAACCATTGTCTCCTCGGAAGATGAAGAGATACTGGAGATCGCCCGCCGCGCCGGCGCAGAAACCCCCTTCGTGCGTCCTCCTGAACTGGCCGAGGATCATGTCCTGGATCTGCCGGTGTTCGTGCACGCCCTTGACCATCTGGCCGATACGGAAGCGTATGTCCCGGATATCGTCGTCCACCTGCGGCCGACCGCCCCCCATCGCGATCCGAAATGGATCGACGAGGCGATCCAACTGCTCATCGCTCACCCGGAGGCGGATGCGGTAAGATCCGTATCCCAACCGGACAAACACCCCTACCGCATCTTCACCATCGATGCCGCCGGGTATCTGAGGCCGATCATGGCGCATGAGCATCCCGAGCCCTATCTGCTGAGGCGTCAGGACCTGCCGGCCATGTATTACTACAACTGCGTTATCGACGTGACCCGGGCGTCAACCATTCTGAACAAACAATCCATGACCGGCGATCGGCTTTTCCCCTACGTGATGCATCCCGATGACGTCATTGATATCGACACACCCCGTGATCTAGCCATCGCCAGATGCCTGTTTGGAGAATCCCCATGACAGTTATGGCAATCGCCCAGACCGCTCCCGGTGTGGCGGTATTGGACGCGGATCAAGGATTCGGCCGTAACCCAGGGTGCCATGGCCATGAACAAGGCCATCGGCACTGCCCGAACAGACGGTGTGGGTGCCGTCGGTGTTCATAATTCCACCCATTTCGAGGAGGCGTTGGAGTGACCCCGCCCATTATCGACATCGTCAACTTCAATAGCGATGCGTCGTGCCTGTCGACCGAGCAGTGGTTGGCCGATCTTTCGGGAGGGAGGGGCTCCAGGCTCTGCCGCCTCCTGGACACGTACGTCTCTCTACAGAAAAAAGTGGTGCTGGGCATCACCGGGGCCACAGTGGCCGATATGCATGCCTACAATCCGGAATCCATAGATCTCATCAATCGCCATACGGACATCTTCCAACTGATCCTCCGACCGTTCAGTCACGACATCGCCTTGCTGCGCTCACCCGAGGGATTTACCCTGAACCTTTCCCTGGGTATACAAACGATCCGACACGAATTTGACCAAATCGCCGAGTACTTTCTGCCGCCCGAGTTCATGCTGACCAGTGAACAGGTGCATGCCCTGGCCGAACGGCTCATCCTCGGCACCTTCATCTGCCAAGAACGGTTTTCAGATGACGTCCAACGACGGCTGCCGAGAACTCCGTATCGTATACGGGGGATCTTCGGAGCCATCTTGCCGTGCATCCCCTGCTCGGGGATCATGATGCACGCATACCTGCACGCCCTGCATCATTTCGATCCCGGGCCGTGGAACGAGGGGGTCGCCATGGGGGATACCGCCCCGCTGTATTCATGGCGTGATGGCGAAAGCCCCCTGCTGTTTCCAAATGGCGTCGCCCGTGAGCGATGCTGGCTTGCCGGGGAATCGGAGACCATCGAACGCCAATTTCTGAGTAACGCCATCGATGAACGGATATTGGGAACCGGCACCCAACCATCGCCGTCACACCATACCTATCCGATCCATTCGTTCACCGCGTGGATGAAAGAGTTTCGGATGCTCTGGTTTGTCCGAAAAATATTCGAAGTGGAGAAATCGATCGCCAACTTCTCAACCCGACAAACAGGGTTGTGGCTTCAAGCCATTAATTCGGATGTGCTCTCATCCATCGAAAAGGCACCGGTGTCCGTGGACATTAAGCCCACGGCCACAGCGAATGGTACGACCACCCTCGTCCTGGAACGATGTGACCGGGGCTTCGAAGGAACCGATTGCCTCGCCATGCTCGAAAAATCGCTGCAGGGAGACGCATTGTCCTATCTGGCGAATGCGGATGCGCCCCATATCGACAGAACGCGGAAACGGATCGACTACTTAAAAAGGATAACCTAAGTCAGGGCAACGGGGGGAAGCCACGTGATGTTCAGTCAACTTCACACCATCCGGAACATGTCATCATGATGTCATCGATCGAAAAAGGCGTTCGACTGTTCCTGCGAAAGGAGAATTCCATAGCCGAACTGTGCGCCTTGTTCTACAGCCGCATCCTGATCGGCAGGGTGCTCTCTCCCCTCTGGACCGGCCTATTGAATGTACTGGGGCGCAGCCGCGTCTACCTGTTTGTGATGAGAAAGCCCTGCGTGGTTCTCTTCAATAAACTGTTCTATTTACTTCGTCGGAATACGTTGGACAGTACGACCTTCATGGGCAAACACATCCTCAAATTTCCGACCGATCTGTGGATACTGCAGGAGATCATTTACCAGCACAAACCGGATGTGATTGTGGAGATTGGCGTGTTCCTGGGGGGCAGCACGTTTTACCTGGCGAAGGTGCTCCAGATGAACGGCGACGGGACAGTGATCGCTGTGGACGTGACCCTGGATCATATAGACCCGGATGTCGCCGCCCTGCCGAATGTGACGCTGATCGAGGGCGATTCCACGGCCCCGGGATACAGTTTCACGTATTGCCGACATGATTGATCCAACCGATCGCGTGATGGTCATACTTGACTCCGATCATCGGGCCGACCATGTGTACCGGGAAATGAGATTGTACGCCCCATTGGTCACGGAAAACCAATACCTCGTCGTAGAGGACGGTATCATCGACGGTGTCTACCCGCCGTTCATGAGATCCGGCCCGCGAAAGGCGATTCAGCGGTTCCTCAAGACGGACGACGGTTTCCTGCCGGATTATCATAAAAACCGCTTTCTTCTCACCCAGAACCCGATGGGGTACCTGTTGCGAACCAAAACCGGCGCGACGCTGCCGCTCACGGAGGCCAACGATTGCCTCCGCCCGTTGACCCTGTGGCTGCCCGTTCAGCCCCCCCGGAGGGCATCGGGTGGACGCACTTACTGAATCAGAACCGTCGTTCCCCGGGCAACGAGTGATCGCTCGCCATCTCCCGGCACAGACCGCCCGTCTTTCAGGAAAATAAACCCAACGGCCGAATGAATGAAGATGCCCCCTGTACGCGCCGACATCGATGCTCTGTTTGTCATCAACCAGGACACCCCGCTCACCGTGATCAAAGATATTGTGGCTCAACAGGGCTTTGGGAAGGTTCTGATATTGAGTTCCCACCAACTGTTGGAAAATGAGCAACAGGACCTGAAACTGGCGGTCCCCGACATCTCGTTTCTCACATTTTCGGACCTGCTGAGCGATGCGGCGTTGGCGGCCTGCGATGAGGCGGCGAACATCAGCCTCGAAAACCGACGCTCACCGGTCCACGCCAGCCCTGATTTCATGGCGCGCTTCATCGACCGCAGTCTATGGTATAAAAACCGAGCCGCACACCGTGCATTGCTTAATCGGTTTTCGCCGGATTGCATCTATGCCGGTCGGCACCTGGGCATCCACCACCGATTCTGGTGCACGGTTGGCGCCCGCCCTGTGGGGTATTCCATGGCGGGTACCCTCCGGCATGCCCTGGCGACATTTATCCGAAGATGCCGGCAACTGTGGCGGAAGAAAACGGTGATCCAGCTGGAAGACGACTCCCACGTCTACCTTATCTTTTCCGGAGTGGAACGCCTGCCGTTGGCTCCAGATGCTCGGCCCACCACTACAACACTATCACGACAAGCCGGGCTGTTGCTTCGTTTGCGTCCGGGAACCGTCCGGTCTGCGTTGCCGTTGTTGAATCACGGGCATGCCGGGGATAAAAAACCGGTGATCGTCGCCACAACCATCCATGGGTATCAGCCGCATCTGCACCGGCTCACGGACAACCTGCATGTATTTGTGGACGGATATCATCCTTCCAATTATCCTAGCAGTTATATCGACAATTACGGCAACTGTACCTTTGTCCACGATGAGATGTTCGGCGATCAATGGTTCCGCCGCCATGGCAAACGCACGATCAAGCCACCCGCGTTCATCGCCAGGCCTACGCTCCCGAATTCATGCGACACCAACCTGGACACGATCACCTCGGTTGTCCTGGTGCTGAACCATGCCGGCGACTGGACTGCATTGATCAACCGATCCGATACGGATCGCCTCATGGCCGCATTCTGTGACGCGGCGGATCGTTTTCCTGCCCTCACTTTCATCATCCGGCCCCACCCGACCATGGCCATGCGGGCCCATGAAGGCATCGACTCCCTGAAACGCATCAAAGCGTACGTTGCCTGGCACCGTAAAGCCAATCTCGAGGTATCTTCCGTATTCCTGGAAGAGGATCTCGACAGAGGGCAGCTGTTTATTTCCGAGTACTCCAATGTGCTGCTGACCGTGTACCGTCTCGGCCTGCCGGGATTGATCGTCAACGTAACGGACCGACGATCGTTCATGCACGACTACGAAAACCTCGGGTTTCCAGCAGCACGCTCCGGTCGTGAGATGGAATCAAAAATCCGGGCGTTTGTCTCTGATCCCGAAGATTTCTGCCGACAACAGACCCGTGCGGCCGTCCGATTCAACCGTCTCTTGGAACAATGGGAGACATCCGGTAAGCACCACCATGGGAGCCCGCCGTGAGAGCTTCACTGGCCGATGTCGTCAAAGCCCTGTCACCGCCGATCATGCTCCGGCTGTTTCGAAAAATCGAAACCACCCGATACGGTTTCCATGGGGACTATGCCTGTTGGGCGGACGCTCTGTCTGACGCGGATGGATACGATACCGACATCATCCTCACCCGTGTCCGGGAGGCACTGCTGGAAGTACAGCAGGGACACGCCGCCTATGAGCGCGATGGGGTACTTTTTAAGACGCCCACCCTCAACTGGCCGTTAATGGCGTGCCTGATGCGCATTGCTTCGAAACGACGCAACCGTCTGCATGTGCTCGATTTCGGTGGGTCACTGGGAAGTGTCTATTTCCAACATCGCCACTTTCTGGGCGCATTGGATCGACTCCGATGGTCGGTGGTGGAACAGAACCATTTCGTGGCCTGCGGCAAACAGCACTTCGAAGATGATCGGCTCCGGTTTTTTACGGATATGGACGCGTGTGCGGCAACCGCACCGGTAGACATGGTCCTTTTGTCCAGTGTGTTGCCATATCTGGAAAACCCCTACGACCTGATCACCCAATGCCATGCCCTGCAGGCGCCCTATGTGGTAGTCGATCGAACCCCGTTTCTGCTGTCCGGGCAGCGGGACCGGTTAACGGTCCAACAGGTACCTCCGGTCATCTACCCGGCAAGCTACCCGGCGTGGTTTTTCAATGAAGAAAAATGGTTGGCATTTCTTCAGGACCGATATCGGGTCATCACCACATTTGCGGGGAGTGATCGCGCAAACATCCCGTCCCAGTATAAAGGGTATATGCTTGAGCGCCTTTAAGTCTTTCTACCACCGGCAGATGTTTTTCCCGGGACTATCTGGCATGTGGATCAATCCATTCTATTTCGCCCGCAAGGGGCTCGCTGCCCATATGACGGATTTGGCGCATCTCCTGACCGGGCGAGCCCTGGACATCGGATGTGGCACAAAGCCCTATGCCCATCTCTGCCGGTCCAGCCAGTATATCGGAATGGAACTCGACACCGCCGACAACCGACGCCGCAACCTGGCGGATGTTTACTACGACGGACATCGCTTTCCCTTCGGTGATGGCACATTTGATTCGATACTGTCCAACCAGGTCCTCGAGCATGTGTTCTATCCTGAGGCGTTTCTCAAGGAGGTCCATCGTGTGGCTGCGCCCGGTGCGCTTCTGCTCGTTACGGTACCGTTCATGTGGGATGAGCACGAAACGCCGTGGAATTACGCGCGGTACTCATCCTTTGGTCTCCGCCACTTGATGGAACGGCACGGATTCGCGGTCATCGAGCAGAGAAAAAGCATGGCCGATATCCGTTCCCTATTCCAGATGTTCAACACCTACCTGTATAAGAAGACGCGTACCGGTATTCCGCTCCTGAATGGGGTGATCGCGATGGTGCTTATGGCACCGGTAAACGTTCTGGGTGAAATTGCCGGGCGCCTGCTGCCCCCCAATCCCGATCTGTTTCTGGACAACATCATGTTGGCACGCAAGGATGGCACATGAAGACAAGTGACTATTTCTTTTCAGGAAAACATGTTCTGATTACCGGCGGCATCGGTTTTATCGGTTCCGCTCTGGCTAGACGATTGGTGGCGATTGGTGCCCATGTGGTCCTGGTCGATTCACTGATCCCCGAGTATGGCGGGAATTTATATAATATCCGGGACATCCGGGACAAACTGGATATCAATATCTCTGATGTCCGGGATCCCCATAGCATGCGATACCTGGTCCGGGAGGCGGATCTGTTGTTCAACCTGGCGGGACAAACCAGTCATCTGGATTCGATGCAGGACCCCTTTACCGACTTGGCCATCAACAGCAGCGCACAACTTTACATTCTGGAGGCATGCCGCCATTACAATCCCTCCATCAAAATCGTTTTCGCCAGTACACGCCAGATTTACGGCCGTCCGACATACCTGCCGGTCGACGAACAGCATCCGTTGCAGCCGACCGATGTCAACGGCATCAACAAACTGGCCGGCGAGCAGTATCATATCCTTTACCATCGAATCTACGGCATCCGCAGCTGTGCGTTGCGCATGACCAACACCTACGGCCCGGGCATGCGGATCAAGGATGCCCGCCAGACATTTGTCGGCATCTGGATTCGATGCATTTTGGAAAATGAACCGTTCGCGGTATGGGGGGGGATCAACTGCGCGATTTCAATTATGTCGACGATGCGGTGGACGCTTTCATGCGGGCCGCCGACGACGACCGGGCCGACGGCCGCATTTTCAATCTGGGCGGCCATGAAGTCGTCAGCCTCATCGACCTGGCAGGCCGTTTGGTCCAGGTGGCGGGTCGGGGCAAATACCGGGTCAGGGAATTTCCAGAGAAGCGTCAGAAAATCGATATCGGAGACTACTATGCGGATTTCCATTCCATTCGCGAAAAATTAGGCTGGACCCCCCGGACCGGTTTAACCGAGGGGCTCTCGAAAACCATTGCGTATTTCAAGGAGCACCTGGAACACTACACATGATTCCTCAAACCCGTCCGAAGGCCAGTTATCTGGCCCATCGCGCCGAAATTGACCGGGCGATCGCTCGGGTGCTGTCCAGCGGATGGTATATCCTCGGTCCGGAAGTCGATGCCTTCGAGAAGGAATTTGCCGGCTTCATCGGCTGTCCCCATTGCATTGGTGTGGCCAGCGGTACGGATGCCCTATAACCCGCCCTTTGTACGGACCGGGGACAAGGGTGACACGTGTTCGGAGACATAGGTAACACTTTTCGTGTTTCATTGTTCTTTTACATTTAGTTGCGCAATCTTCTGGTTGCAAAAATAGATCTCAAAAAGGC
>Ga0056119_1000052_pt1 | contig 30832 bp, 29 predicted proteins | sample WorMettaBAHAMAS1_FD_80076 | JGI IMG/M metagenome (GOLD analysis project Ga0056119, IMG submission 80076) | Marine gutless worms symbiont microbial communities from Max Planck institute for Marine Microbiology, Germany - Olavius tantulus BAHAMAS.1 ...
CGACTCCGGTACCAGACTCGTTTCGAACAGCACATCCGCATAATAACTGTTCCCCAGCAGCGCCAACAACAGCGGATTTTTTTGTTGAACCGCCAGCGCCTTATTGAGAGCCACGATGGCGTTTTCCCAATCTCGGGGCGCGAGTGTAAACCAGGCGTTGTTGTATTGAAGAACTGCCAGGGTCACATCATTGAGTTTTAGGTGTTCGGGGTAAGTTTCGGATTGCAGCTCTTTAATAATGATGCCAACTCCATCCGCAATAATCCCTGCGGCCTAGCCGGCAACAGTATCCTCGATTTCAAAAAGCGATATTTTCTCGAGATCAAAATCAAATGTCCGCCCCCACAGGTTTCCCCCGGTGGCGGTATCCGTCAGGTCAACGGTAATCCGAATACGTGCCCCCTGGCTGCGAACTCGTCCCTGTAATACAAACTGGGCACCGAATTCATTCCTGAATTTGCGAAAATCAATCGTGCTACCAGCTGCCGAATCAAGCGGCCCAAGAACCGACAGCCCGTTGAAGCGGTTCAGGCTAATTATGATTTCCCCAGTCAGGCCTCGGGCCAGAAAAGCATTTTCATCCTTTTCGTTTAGGTTTTCAAACATGACCACAGCAACGGCGGGTTCTGGTATCTCAAGCGGTGTTATCGCAGGAACAGGTGAAGGGCATTCGGATGCATTCGGGACTTCTTAGCTAAGATGATTATCCAGGAATACGGGAACATAGCTGCCTTTGGGGATGTCAATTCGGATGGGGTCTTCGCTGCCATGATTATAATAGTATCGATCGAGTTCCCGCCGCAATTTACGGGCGTGAATCCTGACCGTTGGATTGGATTGGGGATCAAACGTCGTCCCGAACCCCATCGCCTCCACGCCAACCGTGTACTGCTTGATGCGGGTCGATTGACCGCTCAATGTCTGAGTAACCACGTACCGTAAAAACTGACTTAGTCGTTCGCTGGATAAAAATCCTGGGCTGGCCAGTATTCTCTCAAGTTGAGCCATGACAAGATCGGGTGACACAGTGGGCATTCCAGTTCCCTTCCGGTTAATCGAATCACCGGCACCTGCCGCCAGTTTACCGTAAATTACCGTTGGATACCTATTTTTCCACTACGTATCAACTATAGTCATTATAAGTTTGGATTAAATGAAACCCGGCCTCTCAATCTCACCTATTCCACGCAGTACCATGGAAAAAAGAATGGTCGATCATGTTTACAGAGCATTTCCCGATCACATCACGCGCATTCGGGCACTATTGCAGAAAGATGCCGCCTTCGGCGAGGCTTGCGCCGACTATGAAGAAGTCAGCACCTGGCTGGCTGCGCACTGCCGTTCAGCAAGCGGGCCCTCCAAAGAATGCGACCAGGCCCGGGAGTTGATGCGAGAGCTGGCCGATGAAATCTTTAAAGGGATTGAAAGCGCCGGGGTTTAGGTGCTGGAAGCTGTATTTGGCATTTAATGGATGTGATGGTCGATAATGAACCCAGACAAGAGCCGTTAAATCATCAAGGCCAATGGAATCACATGGGGGATATCGCATGAACACATCGGAACACCGATCGCCAGAAATATTTGCCGAAGGCTTCACCCGCACCTGGCGTTACAAAGTGGGTCTGACGTTGATCGTTGGCGGCCACGTCATTCTTCTAATCGGTGCGTTATTGCCTGTTCTAGGAATGGGGGCTGCTATCTCGGGAGCCGTGATCCTGGGTGGTGAGGTGACAGCCCTGGCAAGCATCGTGTTCCTGGGCAAAGAAGGCTTCAAGGCCATTAAGGCCAAAATGGTTGGTGCTGTGAAAGCCAGTTATACCGAGCCAGTGGGCCGCACACGCCATTATCTGGGCATAGTCCTACTATGCACAAACATTTTAACAACTTACGCTTTTGCGGCCTACGCTTGGATTGTTTTTGACAGGATCACCCCTGAAAACCCTTTTCCCGAAGTTCTGGGACTCAGTTTCCATCAGCAGGACGACCTGGTGCTCTGGCTGTTCCTGGCGGGTGAGATCACCTTCCTTTTAGCTATCTATGTGCTTGGCGCCGATTGGTGGGGAAGATTCCGGAATATTTTCGTCTGGACAGAATCAAAGGCCGGATGAGGTGGAATCCTTCCCAAAGAAGCGATCAGGGTAAAATCATTTTGATCATTAAACTCAAATAAGGAGAATCATCATGAGTGAAAAGCCGAGCGAAAAACCAGGTGCGGATTGGTTTATGGCCGAGGCCGAAAAGGCGCGAGGCGGCAATTTTGAACTCGTTCCCGGTATGCGGGAACAGGGCAAGAAAATCAAAAAGTTCTATGTCGAGAGCGACTATGCGCCACTTAAGGCGGTCTATCTGGCCAATGCCTCCGGCTTCCATGTTCCAGATATGGACATCTCATGGGACGCGGCCAATATGTTCGCTCACAACAGCCCTGAATCCAAAGAATACATGCGAAAGCATGCCGGTAAATTTCTGGGAGATGCAGACCCCGAGCGGTTTGAAAAACTCGTAGCGGAAAGCGACGCGCTGGCCAAGGCCTATCGTGATAACGGCGTGTATGTCATTCGCAACGAGTCAGGCGTGATCCCGGAAGAACAGATCACCTTTGCTGAGAGCTGGTCGGGGCAGAAACTGGTGGGTACCTATGCCCAGGCGGCCTGGGATGTCGTCGGTGAATGCCTGATCAACTTCTGGGAAATGTCGGCCGAGATGGCCGTCGAATTCCAGGCCCGCGAGGCGGTTGTGGAGTTCTTTAGGAACGATCCCTCGGCAAAATGGATGTCCATGCCGTTCCCCGTGCCCACCAGTTGGCCCGACCCGGGTCCGCGATGCAGTGCAGGCGATATCAAACTCTTCAGTGATAAAAGGATTGTCTGGGGAATCGGCGTTGCGGAACCCTCCCATATGACAGATTTCACCAAGGCGAGATCGTCCGGTGACGAGTTCGCCTGCGAAATCTTCAGGCGTATGGTCGAGCCGTACGGCTGGACGGTGGACATTGTCTACTTCGACAGCAACTATACTTACCACCTGGACTGTTTGCTTGCTCCTCTCAAAGAAGGTTTACTGTCTTATCCCAAGGGCTCGCTGTGGACCCCGCTTCCCCGTGGCTCCAGAACTGGGAGGTTATCGACGTCAGTCGCAGTGACAACGACCTCGGTTGCTCGAACAATGTGCCGCTGGGTAACAACAAGGTCGTCGTCTGCGAAGAGGCCAGGCAATATTGCGAGGATCTGGACAAGGCTGGGGTCGAAGTCATCCCTGTTACCTACTTCAATCTCTTCAACATTATCGGCAGCGGTATACACTGCTCGAGCGCCGCGATTCATCGCGAGTCGTGAACAACTAGAGGGAATGCCGGGCAGGTAAACCCTGCCCGGCATTCCATAACGCAGAGGGAGAATCAGTCATGTCAGAGTACAAACAAATAGAAAAGGTGGTCGAAACCCCCCAGTTCAAGCTCAACCAAGAACATTACGATAAAATCGTCGCTGCCAAGGCAGATCGCAAACTGGTGTATGAGGTTGAACTGCAGCCCAACACCGGCGACGCTTTTTACCTCAAACCCGGTTGGGTCCTCCGCCTGGAGCAGCGGCACGAAAGCGTGCAGATTACCGACTGGACCTGGTGGCGGCCCGACCTGAAGGAGTTCAGTAGCTATGCCAACACTTTCCTTGTCGAGGGCTCCTATCTCAGGAAGTATTTACGGGTGTGGTCCAGCCAGCACACCGATGTGCCGTCAGGGGGGATGAGGCCCATGGCGACCATGATCGTCGATGAGTGTCCGGATGATTTTGGGCCCGGCAAGCTTCTTGGGTACGTCCCGCACTGGTGGTACTACCACTGCTCACCGGAGTGGCATATGGCCGGGTATTCCAATCTGGGTCCGGATTTCAACTCTTGCCATATGAACTTTTATCAGGCCGCCATGAAGCTGCCGGCAGTCGCCGCCATCGAAGATGTGGAAATGCGCAAACTCATCGCCAACTGGATTGCCTGTACCCCCAACTACCAGACCTTCCAGCCAATGAAGTACCTGCACGATTCCACCGGCCAGCACAGATGGGATCTGAAACCATGCACCCCGGTTCCTCCGGGAACGGGTGTGGAATTCTATTCGGAAATGGAACAATACTGTCTGATATCGGAATGCCCGCACGGAGATCAGACTGTACCCATCGACAAGCAGCAGTTGTGGCCAACCTATATCAGCGTATACGATACCAGCATAAAACCCCTTGATCCGCCCAAATGGGGTGATTGGCGAAGCGCCCTCGAAGGCCAGATCGAACGCGGCGAGAAGGATATTTCGGTCCGAACACCGGATTCATACAAATAGTTAAAACTGCTATGATTTACCTTTTGAAATCGGCCCGGATCGATATTAAGATCCGGGCCGATTGAAGGGGGCAGGCTTTCAGAGATAATTCATGGGACCCTTGTCTCGAATTCATGCCAATATCAAATTGATTCTGCGCTGGCTGTTGACCACCGTGCTCATTTCGGTGGCGGTGGGATCGGTTGTCGCACTTTTTCTGTGGCTGCTGAATGGATTTAAACCGAATTCATCCACAAGTACAGGCTTGACAACGCTGGGATCCGCTGTGATACGTTTCCCCAAGCCGGGGCCTGTCCCGCACCCCTTTAGGGCTTTCCCAGATGATACAATTCTAATTGTTATACCGGGCCCTGTTTTCAAAAGCGAGTTTCCACTTTTTAAAGTTACTCTACCCACTTTTCAGACAACATAAATAGCATATCCGGATCATTAAAAAATCTCATTTTCGAAAGCGCTTTATTCTTCAGAGAATTCCTATGCAGGGATCAATACCAGCGTGGATAAAAATTATCGTTCTTATAGGGGCTTGTCTTGGGCTGATAGCTATAATTGCTATTATTATGCCCCGTTTTTTCGATACATCACTTATTTCAACGCAGGAGAGCTTACAAAACTTTTATAAAGTATCGGTGGATCCGGGGGATTTGCCGGTCAGTAGGGAGGCCCCTGAGACAATTTCAATTGCACAGATGATTGAGCTGAGAGAGTTGCTTGAAATGCAGGAGTTCAATGCACTCAACGAGGCATTGTATGAATTTCAGAAGCTCTTTGAAGAGAATCCGCTCAATGAATATAAAATATACGATGCGTATCGCGTATTTGAAATTCTGGATCTTTATTTTGCCGAGTTGATCGGACGGTGGAAAGAACAAACACCCGATGCCTATCAGCCATATCTTGCCGCTGGAGTGTGCTATTATGCTCTGGGATGGAAGGAGAGGGGGACAAAGTACATTGCGGATACCACGGAAGAACAGATAGAAGGCCTGCGAAAATATTTATCCGAGGCCGAGAAAAACGTGAATGTATGCATGAAGATGAATCCCAACCTGTTGCCGGCCCATGATTTATTGATCAGCATCTACAACTCTCATGGACCCGATCGTATTGAAAAAGAGCTGATCCAAACCGCTCTGGAACGATTTCCACAATCGTACCTGATCCGAAACACCGCCTGCTGGGCCCTGGAGCCACGCTGGGGCGGGAGCTACGAGCAGATGGAGGAGATTGCCAAAAGCGCTGTACCACACTACAACTCGAATCCAAGGCTGACGGCATTGTACGGGAAAATATATTTGTATCAGGGTGATTACATGTCCAGATTGAAAAATTTCGAAGAGGCCATTGAACTGTTTAACAGAGCGATCGAATTTGGCGATGATTGGAACTTTTATTATCGACGGGCTCGCACATATCATTTCACCTTCAAAAAGTATGATCGAGCCCTTGACGATATCAATAAAAGCATTGCGATTCGCCCGACAAGAAGTAAAAATTACATCATGCGATCGAAGATATACCTCGCTATGGAAAATTACGATGAATCGTTATCGGATTTAGCTATCGGCAATCAACTGACCCCGGAAAGCGATAGAGTCGAAGATTGGGCGCAAAGGGCTTCCAACGAACTTCTTCGAAAGGGGCATCTCATTTTCAAGACCGATTTAAGCGCTGCGATCGATTTCTACAATCTTTCATTGCAATTTTACCAATCGAATGACGAAGTGTACTACTGGCGTGGTGTGGCCCTTCACCGGCTTCAGAATAAGGAAGATGCGATGTTGGATTTTACGCAGTGCATTGAAATCAATCCGCGACATTTCGAATCCTACCGAATGATCGATTATCTGCTTGCAGAAAAAGGACAGTGGGACATGATCATCGCGTATTGGACCGTCTTCCTCGAGCATGAACCCGACGAGGCCCGAGCTTATCTGGAAAGAGCCGGTGCGCACAAGCGAAAAGGAGACAGAGAAGCCGCCATCGCCGATCTGATGAGTTCCTGCGACCTGGGTCTCGAAGAAGCTTGCAAGATACTGGACCGAATTCAATAGACCGGTCATTCATTACCTCTATCAAACTCTTAAGAATTGGGGGAAGTTGTTGCCAAACTATCGCGACCCCCATTTTTTAAAGGAAATGATGCCCCATAATACATCCTATCAATTAAAAAAGACGGGCCGAAACACCGGCCCGTCTTTTGGTCAAGCGGGATCACCAAGCATCTTTTCTATTTTCCTTTTTTCATGTCAGCGATCACTTCCTTTACCGCGGTCACTTGCTCTTGCAGATCTTCGAGGTGTTGTTCCAATTCGGCGATTCGCTGCTTCTTGGTCATGAATCGCGGTTTTGGATATTCGGCACCGAGACATCCGCAGGCGCAGGCATGTTGATGCCCCCACCGCTGTGGCCCATGATGACTACCCGTGGTACAACACATAATGTCACCTCCTTTCAGGCGTTTAAAAAAATTATAATATTCGCATATACTAATATGTCATCTCAAAAAAAAGGGTCAGCCGGTGATGAAATCCTTTCCGAGCGTGTCGCGCAGTGCCGCTCGATATCGATCAAGCCCATTCGGATCGAGGGAGTAGTGCATAAAATTGCCATGGCGAGCGCCGCGAACCAGTCCCGTCTGTCTTAACACACGAAGGTGCTGCGACACTGCCGATTGGGTGACCCCCAACTGGTGTGCCAGAGCGTTCACGCACAAGGGGCCCCCTTTACAATCGCCAGGTTTGCAGTTGTTCAACAGTTGGACCAGCCTCAAACGGGTTGGATCGGATAGGGCTTTGAAGATTTCAGATAATTTTTCGATGTCATCCATGATGTGCCGTATCGCTATATTAGTATATGCTTATTTATTAATTTAGTGCGGCTTCCTGTGATTGTCAAGGAATACAGAATGGGGGACGTTGTTGACAAACTTGACAAACTCGCACGACCCCCGTTTTTTAAAGACATGTTGCCACATAATTTCTTCTGTCACCCTTCGTAGAGGACGGCCAGGATGGTTGTCTTTCCCTCCTTGGAAGCAATCAGGTGCGGTGTGGTGGACAGGTAATACACACTGTCTCCCGGTTCCAGTTCAAACACCTCGCTCCCTATTTTAAGCAAAGCGGTACCATTGAGAACGTGGATAAACTCTTCACCGTCATGGACGGACATGTCGCCTTCGGGGTTTTCTTCAAGCTGTACGATCAACGCCTCCATATGTCGGCCTTTGACCTCGGGAGCCAGCGCTTTGTAAGTATAAAGTTTCTGGGATCCTTTGCTCCCTGTGGATCGTGAGACGGTTTTCTGCTCGCCTCGGCGCGTAATGGAATAGAGCTTGTCGCCGACGCCGGAAACAATGCGGCCAAAGGCGCTGTCCAGAGCTTTCGACAGTTTGATCACAGTGCCCAACTGGGGTTGGACCTTATTGCCTTCGATATCCGACAGCAGATCCTCGTCGAAGCCGGTAAGCTGAGACAGCTCTTCAAGAGAAACTCCCTTTTCTTCACGGAGTCGACGCACCCGGACACCGACATCTTCCACTCCGGCTGCTTTGGGTGTCTCAATGTCCCCGGTGAGGTCCTCGAAGAAATCGACATTCATATATGGTTTTTTTGTTTCTTCTGCCATGTCCCCTCCTGATATTCATGACGTATATTTAAATGAAAAAAATTTACGATACCGACTGACCCTTCGGCGGATTCGACAAGCTCACCACAGGCAAGCTCAGGACAAGCGGGCAAACCCTCATTACAAGCATTTCGCGCCGACGTGTCTGGCGATGACGATACGTTGGACTTCCGAGGTGCCTTCGCCGATATCGAGCAGCTTCTGGTCGCGGTAAAATCGCTCCACATCGTATTCTTTCATCAAGCCATACCCACCATGGAGTTGTACCGCATGATTGGCGCAGCGGTACATGAGTTCGCTGCAATACAGTTTGGCCATGGCCGCTTCTTTGGAAAACGGTTTGTGCTCGTCCCTCAGCCAGCAGGCGCGATAGAGAAGCATTCGGCCGGCATCGATCTCCATGGCCATATCGGCCAGTTTGAACGCATTGGCCTGAAACGTCGCAATGGGCCGATCAAACTGCTCCCGTTCATTGGCGTATTTTATCGCCATATCAAAACACCCCTGGGCACCCCCAAGTCCCATGGCACCGATGGAAAGCCGACCGCCGTCCAGGGTTTCCATCATCTGGTAAAAGCCGTGGCCCCATTTGCCGAGCAGGTTCTCTTTGGGTACCCGGCAATCTTCAAAGTACAGCTCGCTGGTATTGGATGACCGCCACATCATCTTGTCATGCATTTCCTTGGCCACAAATCCCGGAGTGCCGTTTTCCACCAGGATGCAGGAGAGCTCCGGTCGGCCGTCATCCAGAGTGCCTGTTTTGCACAGGACCGTTGACCCGATGCTGATGTCTGTGGAGGCGTTGGTGATGAAGATCTTGCTGCCGTTAATGACCCATTCATTTCCGTCCAAAACCGCATTGGTCTTGGAATTGGAGGCATCCGATCCGGCATTTGGTTCGGTCAGGCCAAATGCCCACAGGGCCTCACCGGTACACAGCTTCGGCAGGTATTTTTTCTTCTGATCCTCGTTTCCGAAGTAATACAAAGGGCCGATGCCGAGGGAGTTTCCGGCTGCCACCGTGGCCGCGTGGGAGCCATCAACCCGGGCGATTTCCTCCGTGGCGATGATGTAGGACAGATAATCCATGGCCTGCCCGCCGTACTCTTCGGAAACAAAAATTCCGAAAAGCCCGAGTTCGGCAATCTTGGCCATGGTCTCGTAGGAGAACGTTTCCTCCTTGTCGAGCTGCTGGGCCAGCGGCCCGATCTCCTTTTCGGCGAAACCGCGTACGGATTCTCTCAGAATTTCATGGTCCATGGATAGGATAAAGTCCATATGGCCTCCTTGTCGAGTGTCGGCTGATAGGTCTGCACGGGCCCGAATGGGTACGGGAAGATTCGAAAATGGTGGATCAAGCGTAGCTATATTACAGCCACTTTTTAGAGGGTGTCAATGACGAACCACCAGGATTGAAGGAAATCTTTGCAGTGTTTTGGTGAAAGTCCGGGCTACAGGGTATTGAGTTGATCAAACCCCCTAATTTTTCTATAATTGTATATATAAAAGGTGTCAGGTGTCAGATGCTAGGTGTTGGGTCTTCGCCCTCCGGGCTATGGCCCAACAAGCAGGTGTCCGGTACCAGGCGTCCCGCCCTCGCTATGGCGAGCTTCGGTAAGGCAGGCCGGTGGCAGGGTTCAGGGGGCCACCGGGCAGACCCTTCGACTCGCTCTGCCCGCTCAGGGCAAGCCGGCCCACGGGCCAACGGAGTAATCATGCCGACAGGAGCCTGTGGAATAAACTGTGATGTCTGCAAACTGCAGCTTCGGGGAGTATGTTCAAGCTGCGATCACGGCTGTAGTGAACAGGCAAAACGGAAGCTTGAAGCTCAGGAACGGATCATCGGCGGTACGTGCTCGATCTTGGCGTGTGCCGTCATGAACCAGGTGGCGTACTGTTCGAGAGACTGTTTCGAATTCCCCTGCGAAAATTTTTCTCGCGGGCCTTATCCATTCAGCCAGGGCTATCTTGATATGCAGCTCCGGAGATTGCGGGATTTGCCGCCGGCACTGGACCACAATAACCAACCCGTCGAGGTACCGGCCGAATTCTGGGACGAGCTGGAGCACTTGGATCTTCAGCGATTATGCAATGTGACGCTGGCAATCCCGTTGGACAACCGGTTCATTGAATTCCGTTTTCTGCATGAAAACATCCGGGTCGATATCTCCCAGCGTCAGTTCTATCGGAATTTCCAGGGGCAATGTATTCCAGCCGAGGATCCTCTTCTGGAGCTCATTACACTGCTCTATTTCAATACGGTGGATGCTCTTTACCCCCTGGGCACAGAAATTGTCGGCACAAAAGACCTCAAGGAACGCTACTATTTCTCAGGGAACCATGAGTTGCCATTGAATGCTCTCCTGGAATGCTACGGAGACGCCCCGGAGCGATTTCGCCGGGCAGCAGAGTACCTGGACGGAGAGCCAATGGATATGGCAGATGTGGCGTACCGTTTGCTTCCATTTCCACGTGTCCCCCTCTACTATCTGATCTGGGCCGGAGACGACGAGTTCGAACCCAATGTCTCTGTATTGTTCGATCGCTCTATCGAAAACTGTTTTTCCGCATCCGGAATCTGGGCCCTGGTGAAACGGGTGTCCATGGATCTTCTCAGGGGGCCGGAGAGAGCTTTGGGTAGCGAGACAGTCAGTGCTAAGACGTAATACTGCGATTGATTCGAGGGAACTGGGAGCAATGGAGTCTCGGAGTGCCGGAGTAATGGAGCACTGGGGTGATGGTACCTGTGGTGTGGGTTCTAAGGATTGAAGGAGCACAAGGGATTTTATGGGTAGGGAGGGTATGAACCGGCTACCATTTGTTTTCGCCATTTAAATGAAAGGATCCATATATCACGATGAGATGTATTTCGGTGCATGATGACCTGGATGTGTGTGTTACCGTCAAGGTAAAGATGATTTATAAGGCAGCGTCCACCGGAGAACTGGGGGATGAACTGCTTCGTAGAGACACCAAACTCAAGGCCGACTATGTCGGCCAGTCCTTTGAGCAGGATATCGCGGAGAGGATCAAGGCTAAACTGTCTGAAAGCTGATCTCACAGAGCTCACTGAGTTTACAGAGACAGGAGCTCTAACTATTCTGATATTCAGATGAAAAAGGCTCAGCCTATTTTACCCCCTCCCTTTGATTCCCTCCCACCAGGGGAGGGATAAAAAAAGTCTTCCCCCTTAAGGGGGGAGGCTCGGTGGGGGTGAAAGAATCGCTCAATTCTGAAGAACTAAAACAAATCGACACCAATGTAGGTTTCCGGAGTCAGTGCCCTCAATTCTTCTTTGACTTCATCTGCGACATCCAGGGATTCGATAAATTCGGCGATGGCGCTCTGGTCTATTTTCCCATGGGTCCGGGTGAGCGCCTTTAGGGCCTCGAACGGGTCGGGATAACCGGCGCGCCGCAAAATGGTCTGAATCCCCTCTGCGACCACCGCCCAGTTTGCCTGCAGGTCTTCCCGGATGCGTTCCTCATTGATGATCAGTTTCCCAAGACCTCTGAACAGGGATCTAAGGCCGATCAGGGTGTGGCCAAAGGGTACACCGACGTTGCGCGTGACCGTGGAATCGGTCAGGTCCCGCTGGAGTCGGGAAATGGGCAGTTTGGCGGCAAGATGCTCCAGGACGGCGTTGGCGACACCCAGGTTGCCCTCTGAATTTTCAAAATCAATGGGGTTCACCTTGTGGGGCATGGTGGACGAACCGACTTCATCGGCCTTTATTTTCTGTTTGAAATAATCCAGGGAAATGTACGTCCAGACGTCCCGGGTCAAATCGATCAGGATCGTATTAATCCGTCTGATTCCGTCACAGAAGGCTGCCAGGTTGTCATAATGCTCGATCTGGGTGGTCACTTTGGATCGTAACAGCCCCAATACATCGTTAACGAGACGATCTGCAAATGCCGGCCAGTCGATATCCGGATAGGCGGCCAGCTGGGCGTTGAAATTTCCCGTGGCACTCCCGAACTTTGCGGAAAAAGGGACCTGGCGCAACAGCTCGATCTGCTTTTCGAGCCGCTCCACGAACACATAGAATTCTTTTCCGAGCCGCGTCGGGGAAGCCGGCTGCCCGTGGGTTCGTGCCAGCATGGGAACCGATTTCCAGTCTTCGGCCATGGTCCGCAGCACCTGAATAACCTCATCCAGGGCCGGCTCCAGTACCGTGGACCAGCCATCTTTCATAGACAGGGGCAGGGCCGTGTTGTTGATGTCCTGGGAGGTCAGCCCGAAGTGGATGAATTCCTTGAACGTGTCCAGCCCGAGGGTGTCGAACCGTTCCTTAAGGAAGTATTCGACGGCCTTGACGTCATGGTTGGTGATCCGTTCGATGGCCTTCACCCGGGATGCGTCATCCATGGTAAAGTCTGAATAGATGGCCCGAAGATCAGCGAATCGGCTGCGGTCGACACCTTCCAGACCGGGTAGGGGCAACTCACAAAGGGCAATGAAATATTCAATTTCGACCCGGGTCCGGTAGCGGATCAACGCGCCTTCTGAAAAATAGTCCGCCAATGGTTCGGTGGCGTTTCGATACCTGCCGTCCACCGGTGAGACTGCCGTTAAGGGAGATAGTTGCATGATCTTAAAATCCTAAAATTTTTAATGATTCCAATTAGATTAGTATCTTCGGACACGACCGAGTATAGGAAACCGGCATTGACGTGTCAATAAGCTGTATCCATCCCAACGGAGATATCCGAGTCTCCCAGGTTGTACCAAAGTGGCTTCAAAACCCCAGATCGCTCAGAAGATCAAGGCGTTGGCCGATCCGCCGTCGCAAAGCTATGGCGGGAAGAGCGCAAAAGCGCAGCATACATGGGAGTATGTGAGCATTTTAAGGAGGCCCGCAACACTGAGATGTATCTGCCTCCGGCAGGTTCTGTGTTAGATGGGGTGTTGAAGCCACTATTAGGCGTTGAGAGTCCCGACCTCGCCTTCTAAGGATTTAACTAATTTTCCCGACCGTATCAGGGAAACGACTTTATCGATATCCGCGTGGACTTCCCGGTCCTTTTCAAGATACGGAACACGATTTCGGATGATCTCATAGGCAATCCGGGTTCCTCTGCCGGCGGTCATGGGTTGGTCCTTCGTGATGAGATCGTAGGCCTGGGCCGCGCAGAGCAACTCGATGGCGATGACCATCTCCACATTGGACATGATCTCTCGGGCCTGCCGGATGGCAATCGTACCCATGCTGACGTGATCTTCCTTATTGGCCGATGTGGGAATGGAATCCACACATGCCGGATGGGCCAGTACTTTATTCTCCGAAACCAGTGCGGCGGCGGTATACTGTGCGATCATGTATCCGGAATTGAGCCCGCCATCCTGTGTTAAAAACGCCGGAAGCTGGCTTAGATGGGGGTTGACCATTCGCTCGGTGCGTCTCTCGGATACGCTTCCCAACTCCGCCAGGCCCATACCGAGATAGTCGGCTGCCATGGCCACCGGCTGTCCATGGAAGTTTCCGCCATGGCGAATATCTTCGATCTCTGTAAAGACCAGCGGGTTCGTTGTGGTGGAGTTGATTTCGATATCGATGACCCGTTCGGCGTGGGCCACGGCATCCTTGCTTGCACCGTGGATCTGTGGAGAGCACCGGAGGGTGTAGGCATCCTGAACCCGACTGCACCCTTTATGGGACGCGATGATTTCCGAATCCTCTGTAAGGCGCAGCATATTTTCCGCCGTGGTCAGCTGTCCGGGATGGGGCCTCACCCGATGAATCAATGGATCGAATTCCGATTGGCTTCCCATGAGCACTTCCAGGCTCATGGCACAGGCGATATCTGCCACTTTTGACAGGCGGATGGCGTCGTGCACCGCCAGAACGCCGATGGCGGTCATCACCTGGGTGCCGTTGATCAGGGCCAGACCTTCTCCGGCTTCCAAACGAAGAGGTGAGAGATCCACGGTTTCAAGGGCTTTTGCCCCGGTTAACCGTTTTCCTTTGTAATACGCTTCTCCACGGCCGATCAGCACCAGCCCCATGTGCGCGGCTGGAGCAAGGTCCCCGCTGGCTCCGACCGAACCTTTTTCCGGAATAATCGGAGATACTCCTTTGTTCAGCAGCGCCACCAAATGATTCAGAATGTCCATCCGGCAACCGGCATAGCCCAGGGATAGATCGCGTACCCGAAGCGCCATGATCGCCCGAACCACTTCAATCGACAACGGTTCGCCAACGCCTGCCGCGTGGCTGACCAGGATGTTTTCCTGAAGCTGCTGGGTGTCTTCCGGCGATATGGTCACATCACTCAAGGCACCGAATCCCGTGGTGATGCCATAGATGACCCGTTTCTCCCGCACCCACCGGGAAATCATGGATCGGGCCCTGGCAACCCTGGTTTCTCCCTCCGGTGAGACATGGACTGGTACATTTTCCCGGGCGACATCGACGATTTCATCGATGGTGATGTGTTCTTGATCCAGACATAAGGAGTCCATTTCCGGTTCTCCTCGATTGAGATGGTTTAGCTGGGTTAGGTGTCGTTTCAGGATGCCATGCTCCTGAAACGATTGTGCCAGGGTTTCTATCTTTCCGCCAGCAGCGCCATGACCTCTTTGAATTTCCCGGCCGCACGATCCGCGAGCGCCTGGGCCTCTTTCGCCATGCCGGCTTTAAATTTTTTGTCCTCGATGTCTTCCAGGTTGATGCGGACGTTCTGGTGGGCCCCCCATATGCCGGCATCAAGGGCTCTGGCCGCTACCTGGACGTCCGACCTGGAGGCCGGGTTCCCGTACCGGGCGACATCACACAGAGGATCCCAAGCCCGATCGGCGAGCTGCATGGCTTTTAGCGGCACGCCTGCGGCCGTTTTCAAGCCAACCTGGATTCGAACCCTTCTGGCGGCTTTTTCTTCCTTCGTGTGTTTGGGCATTTTCAGCCCGGACATCACGTCATTGAAGGCTGCGGTGTCGGCATCGATCATGGGGATCAGCGCTTGCGTGGCCTCCTGCAGGCTCGGAATGATCTTCCGCATGTGCGGCTCGACCGCTTCAAACTTGCTGACGCCGTAGGTGAGCTTGGCCACCATGGCTCCAAGTGCCGTGCCCATGGCGGCCATCGCCGCAGACGCGGACCCGCCGCCCGGCGCCGACGTTCGGGCGGCAATCGCCTCGATAAAAGATCTCAGGCTGCCATCGGCCAGCGGTGCCTCCGTTGGTTCTGCGACCATGTACTCAATAATTTTCTCCTCAGGTACAAAGGGGGCCACGGAGTGGAGCCCAAGGCGATCGACGGCAAGTCGAATCTTCTGGTCTTCCTGATAGATAAAGAGATTTCCCTGTTCGGCGTAGAATTCGGCGGCCATCAGCAGGGCCTCTAGCGGTACCAACCCGACAATTTCCGACCCCGCCACGCCAACGTCCAGTTTTGCCGCCTCTTTTTTCACTTCTTCGAACAATACGTGAGGTGGCGTGATGCGGTAATTAGTAAGATTTACCGTCACCTGGGCCGAATTGATTTCATCGACGAACCACCCCATGCCCTTGACCGCTTTCAGGCGGCCCCGCTCGTCCGGGCCTCGTCCGGCTTCCCGCAAATTCAAGGCAATGCGATGTGCCTGATTCGGTGTGCCGAGGATGTTCACGTTATACGCAATGAGTATCGGGCGCGCGCCGGCTGCGGTGGCCCCCCACTCTGGAACAAATTCGGTCGGTCCAAAATCCGGGGTCCATTGGGGATCCAGTAGTTTCTCAACGAGACCTTCATATTCCCCTTTACGGATCTGGGATAACTTTCTTCGATCATCGCGCCGTGCCGCTTCCTCATAGAGATAGAGCGGCACCTGCAGCGTTTCGGCCGCTTCCTTTGCAAATTCGGTGGCGATGGCCACACATTCGTCCATGGTAACATTTGCGATCGGTATGAAGGGACAGACGTCAAGAGCACCCATGCGGGGATGTTCTCCCGAGTGACGGCGCATGTCGATGCGATCGCGGGCCATGCTGGCGGCGTTCAGGGCGCCAAGCACAATCGCATCCGGGTCGCCGACGAAGGTATATACGGTTCTGTTGGTGGACCATCCGGAATCGACATCCAGCAATCGACATCCGGGGGTCTCCCGGATGGCCTCGGCTATGGCGTCAATAACCGCTTGATCCCTGCCTTCGGAAAAATTCGGAACACATTCCACGATCTTGCCCATGGGACGATCCTTTCCGGCTAGTCGCCCTTGCGGGTTAACCCGAATATGGCATGATATCTTTTCAGCAGTTAGCTGGAAAGAAGCAATATCGGGGTGTTTTGGTAAATACGACCCTTTGGTGCAATGTCCGGGTTAAACGATTTTTTCTCCAAGTTTGTAGACGTGTTGAACGGAAGAGACCCCGGCATGATAGGCCAGGATCGACGGAGATTCGCCATCCAGTAGCAAAAAATCGGCGTTTTTCCCGACCGCCAGACTGCCGGTTCGGCTGGCCAGGTTCAGTGCGTATGCTGCATTGAGAGTGGCGGCGGTCAGCGCCTCCGCCGGAGACAACCCCATGTTCAGCACAGCCAGCCCGATCACAAATGACATGGATTTCGTATAGCTGGACCCCGGATTGCAGTCGGTCGCCAATGCGACCGGTACATTTTGATCGATGAAGGCCCGGGCCCGTGCATACGGTTTGCGCAAGCTATATGCGGTTGCGGGCAGAAGTGTCGCGATGACACCCCCATGTGCCATCTTTTTAATGTTTTCATCGCTGGCGGCCAACAAATGATCGGCAGACACCGCTTTGAGATCGCCTGCCAGACCGGCGCCTCCCAGGTCACGGATCTCGTCCGCATGCAGCTTCACGGCCATTCCGAGCTGCCTGGCGGCGGTCAGGATCCGCCGACTCTGTTCGATGCTAAACACCCCTTCTTCACAAAAGACATCACAATGTGTTGCGATTCCTTGCGCTTGAACTGCCGGAAGCATTTCGTTGACGATCAGGTCGACAAATTCATCCGGTTGGTCCGTGTACTCCGGAGGTATCGCATGGGCGCCAAGAAAGGTAGGGACGACATCCATTGGTGTATGGCGACCCACCCGGTCGATGACCCGAAGAATTTTGAGTTCGGTGGCCGTATCCAGACCGTAGCCGCTCTTGATCTCCACGGTCGTGGTCCCCAGTCCGAGAGCGGTCAGGGCGCGGGACTGTGTCGCCTGAAATAATGCGGATTCGCTTTCTTCCCGCACTGCCCGGACGGAAGAATGAATCCCACCGCCCTGCTTTAAAATGTCAAGGTACGGCACGCCGTTGATGCGCATGTCGAACTCTGCTTCCCGGAGGCGGGCAAAACACATATGGGTGTGCGGGTCGACAAACCCGGGGACTAGGCAACGGTCTTCGCAATCGACTTCCGCTTCTACCTCTTCCCTGGCCAGTCCCTCGAGGATGGTCTGCTCCTCTCCGACGGCGGCGATGCGGCCGTCTCTTACCATCAGGGCACCCGGGTGGTATCGAAGGAGTTTTCCCTGAGCCTGCCCGTCGGCCGGGGCCCCCTCATCCTTTGGCGTGAAGATTCGGGCATTGCGAAATAGTTTGATGGTCATGGTGCGATCTCTTCCCGGGAATCGGTCTTGGAGAACACCTCATCGACAGCCTCTTTGAGCAGAGATTCGTCTACCAGATAGGGAAGGGTGATCTGGTCGCGGTTCGCGTTCTCCTGATTGTATCGCAGAGCGACTTCCATGGCATTGGGATTTCGGGCCCAGCTGCGGCGCGCCACGCCCCCCATGACATCCCAGTTCATTGCGGACCGGATGATGTCATCGACCCGACGGCTCCCATCGAGGACCAGGCCGAATCCACCATTGATGGCTTTGCCGATCCCGGTGCCACCCCCGTTGTGCAGCGCCACCATGGTCATGCCCCTGGCGGCATTGCCCGCAAAACAGTGGGTGGCCATGTCCGCACAAACATTGCTGCCGTCCAGGATATTGGCGGTCTCTCTGAACGGTGAATCCGTGCCGCCCGGATCATGATGGTCCCGTCCGAGCATGATCGGCCCCACGCTGCCCGAGCGGACCATCTTATTGAATTTGAGGGCAATCCGGGTGCGGCCGAGCGCATCCTGGTACAGAATCCGGGCACGGCTGCCCACAACGAGCTGGTTCCTGTCGGCATCCCGAATCCAGACATAGTTGTCGCGGTCCTCCGGTCGACGGTCGGGATCGATACAGCTCATGGCCGCCTTGTCGGTTGCGACCAAATCCTCAGGTTTTCCACTCAGGCAAACCCAGCGAAACGGTCCATACCCATAGTCGAAAATCGGCCCCATGATATCTTCGAAGTAGGAGGGGAAGATGAACCCGTCTTTGGCGTCTTTTCCGTTTTTGGCCACCTCGGTAACCCCGGCATCAAAGACGGCTTTCAAAAACGCATTTCCGTAATCAAAGAAGTAAACGCCTCTTTGGGAGACCGTCTGGATTAATTTAAAGTGCCGTCGCAGGCTGGTGTCCACCAATTCCCGGAAACGTTCCCGGTCCGTCGCCAGCAACCGGGTTCGCTCCTCGAAAGATATGCCCTGGGGGCAGTACCCGCCATCGTAAGCGGCATGACAGGAGGTCTGATCAGAGAGCAGATCGACATGGATATGGTGTGCCGCGATATGCTCCAACAGGTCGACCACATTGCCAGAATACGCGATGGATAGAGGGTTGCCGGATTTCAAGGCCTGTTCAGCAATGGAAAAGATCCCGGGCAAATCCGTTGACGCCATATCCACCCAATTCTGATCCAAGCGGGTCTGAATCCGAGACGAGTCGACCTCAGCAGTGATCGAGACCGCCCCGGCGATCTTGGCGGCCTTCGGCTGAGCACCGCCCATGCCGCCCAGTCCGGATGACACGAACAGCAATCCGGAAAGGTTTCCGTCATCGGGAACCCCGCACATTTTTCGGCCGGCGTTGAGCAGGGTGCTATAGGTTCCATGAACAATGCCCTGCGGTCCGATATACATCCACCCGCCGGCGGTCATCTGGCCGTAGGCGGATACCCCCATCTGTGCGGCGATTTCCCAATCCTCCGGGTTGTCGTAAAGCCCCACCATGAGACCGTTGCTAATGATGACACGTGACTGGTCCGGTGACGATTGAAATAAACCCAGGGGGTGCCCCGATTGCATGACCAGGGTGTGATGTTCCGTCATGGCCTCCAGGTACTGCTTGATTAGCCGATACTGCATCCAGTTCTGACACACGCTGCCGCCTTCGCCATAGGTGACGAGTTCATATGGATAGAGCGCCACCTCAAAATCCAGGTTGTTGTCGATCATCAACTGGATGGCTTGGCCTGCCAGGCACTTGCCATTGTACGCATCAACCGGTTTGGCCTTGATGTTCCCAGCGGGACGAAAACGGTAACCGTATATCCGGCCGCGGGTTTTGAGTTCGCTCAGAAATTCCGGCGCTAATACGGCGTGGTGCGCTTCGGGAACATAACGCAGCGCATTTTTCAGTGCGACTTCGGTTTGCGCACGGGTCAACCGGAAGCCCCTGTCCGGCGCTCGCCGAATGTTTTCTATAAATCGAGGTGTTTTGGGGAGATCGCCCTTCAGCCGGATGGTCATGGCTTGGGCAATGTCTGTATTTTCCGGCATGGCATCCACCTCCTTGGCGGAACCTTGAGATGTGCTGAATCGCAGGATGGTAGAGGGAAGGGTTTCGCCACATGAGACGGAAACGGGGTCCGTCTGAATTCTGCCTCTTCTCCAGTTTAATTGGAGAGGAGAGGCCTTATTGACCGCACTCGCAACCGCCGGGGTTGCCAGCGTTTTCATCCAATAAGCGCAACAACCGAGTGGAGATCTAACTTTTATTAATGATTACAGTAATATTATATTCATTTCCAGCAGCGAGTCTATGAAAATGGGTAAGCGGTGTCAAGTATCGGGATATCCTGTACCTTGCATGAAATCGTTTCCGTATCTCGAAGTGCCTCCCGCTGGGCGGAATCACACATCTGATTTTATGAGTCAAGGTGGGCGCTTGCCCATGGATGTCTCGAGTGGGTCCGATGTTCGGGACCGAGCCTTTCCGACGCTTTTGCCGGTTTGACAGTACATCGGCATTCCTTTATAGACGATTCGCACCTTCAATCGATGAAACGTTACGGCTCCCGGGCTTCGGGGGCGGTTAGGTCCATTCATGATCCAGGTTGAACATCTGACTAAAAGTTTTGGCCGCCAGACCCTGTTTGAAGATATCGGGTTTCAAATCAATCCCCGGGAGCGAATCGGGCTCGTCGGACGGAACGGCCATGGTAAAACCACCCTGCTCCGACTGATCATCGGAGAGGAAAGGCCGGATGCCGGGAACGTGATTATCCCTAAACAGTATCGCCTGGGATATGTTCGTCAGACCATCGAATTTACCGAAGCTACCGTACTCGATGAGGGCGCGAAAGAGCTGCCGGAGTCTGAAAAGGATCACCACTGGAAAGTGGAAAAAATATTGGCCGGACTTGGATTTTCGTCAACGGATATGGGCAGAAATCCCCATGAGTTCTCAGGCGGGTACCAAGTCAGGTTGAATTTGGCGAAGGTGTTGGTCTCCGAACCGGATCTGCTGATGCTTGATGAACCGACGAACTATCTGGATATCGCAAGCATCCGGTGGGTAGAACGGTTTTTACGGAAGTGGCCTCGGGAGGTTCTCCTGATCACCCATGACCGGAGTTTTATGGATGCGCTGGTGACCCATACCCTGGGGGTGCATCGGAAAAAAGTGCGAAAAATTCCGGGAAATACTGAAAAATACTATGCCCAGATTGCCCAGGAGGAGGAAATCTATGAAAAAACACGGCTCAAGGACGAACGCCGGCGAAAAGATATCGAGCGATTTATCTCCCGGTTTCGTGCCAAAGCCCGTCTGGCCAATCTGGTTCAGTCCCGGATCAAGACACTGTCGAAGATGGAGAAACAGGACCGACTGGAACAGGTCAAGAACCTGGATTTTTCCTTTCGTAGCAAACCCTTTTCAGCGCGACATGTCCTGACCGCTGAGGATGTGTCCTTCGGATATGCTCCGGGAAAACCGGTGATTGAAGAATTCAGTCTGTCCGTCGGACGTCGGGAGCGGATTTGCGTCGTCGGCAAGAACGGCAGGGGAAAGACGACCCTGCTGCGGCTCCTGGCGGGTGCCCTGACACCCGGATCCGGTCAGGTCACCTACAACCCCCAGGTGACGGCCGGTTTTTTTGAGCAGACCAACATTCAGACTCTTGAGCCCTCCCACACCGTGGAGGAGGAAATCACTCAGGCCCATCCGGATGTGGACCGGCAGCTGGCCCGAAATATCAGCGGTGCCATGATGTTCGAAGGCGATGATGCACTGAAACTGATCAGCGTACTGTCCGGAGGGGAGAAAAGCCGGGTGATGCTGGGCAAATTGCTGGCCACACCGGTCAACGTGCTGCTCCTGGACGAGCCTACCAACCATCTGGATCTGGAATCCTGTGATGCCCTTCTGGCGGCCATCGACTGCTTCGATGGGGTGGTCATCATGGTGACCCATAACGAAATGTTTCTTCACGCCCTGGCCGAACGCCTGGTCGTATTTCAAATGGGCGGAATTCAAGTTTTCGATGATGGTTACGCCCAATTTCTGGAAACGGTCGGTTGGGAAGACGAGGCCAGCATCCAAAACGTGTCCGCGCCGAAAAAACCGCCTCCTCCAAAGGGGACACCGAAACCATCTAAAAAAGAGCTTCGCCGGATGCGATCGGAAATTGTGGCCGAGCGTTCTCGGGTGCTGAAACCTATCGGAAGTGAGATCCAAGAAACGGAAGACGACATCGAATCCCGTGAACGGGAACTGGATGCGTTGAATCGGGCCATGCAGTCGGCTACCCAAGCGGGTGAAACGGATAAAATCGCGGATCTCGGCCAAGCGATTCATCAATATCAGACCGAGATCGATCATCTTTTCGATAAGCTGGAGGCTCTCACAACGGATCTGGAAGTCCGGAAAAAGGAATTTGATGATCGCCTAAGCCTGGTCAATGGAGACACTTCGGATTAAACTGAAATAAATTAGCCGCAGACCCACGCAGACTGACACAGACGTTTGAGCCGAGCGACGTGCTCGTCTCAAAGATGTCATCGCTTCGCGAAACTGAATATGTGCATATGATGACGGTACATTGGTCTCGAATTGCCGGGATGTTGATATGACCAGATCTGCCCGAAGGGCATCGGGCCAAATCGCCGGCCATTGTCTGCGTTCGTCGAGTGAGCGGTAAATTTTCATGAACGTTATTTATTTCAATACCTTGATGGATCTGGAAACAATTGCGATAACCAGAGCGGAACGGAACCCAATAAAAATATGAGCCAAAAAAATAAACAACGGATTGCCGTGTTCCAACAGAACGGCAGCGGTGAGTCCAAGATTCGCGGCATTCGTGAGCACGGGGCCGGGCAGTTTGTTTTGGAGGTCTTTGATATCGACCAACCATTGCCTCCTGTGATCGATGATGGCTCCGAATATCTGCCCGAGTCTATCGAGGCGGACCTGGTATTGGACTATCTTCAGCATCCCGATCTTTCCCAGGATCTCGCAGAACGATGCCGCTCCCTCGGCATCCCAATGATTGCTTCCGGCCGAAAGATTCGCGTAAAAGGCACCACCACGCCACCAACCTGTTGTGGACTGGCCCGGCACAAGAGACTGGGCCCCTATGCCGAGGCGTTCGGGGCACCCGAGTTCGAAATCGAGGTCCACAACGACACGATCACCGAGATTCGTGTGCTGAGAGGTGCTCCCTGCGGGGCGACATGGGAGGCGGCCGCACGGATGATTGGACTACCCCTTGATAACGCCGTGGTGCGCATGGGGCTGGATACCCAGTATTTTTGTACGGCCAATCCGGCCGGGTGGGATCCGATTTGTGGGAAAAGTCCGGTTCACTTTGCCGGGGAAGTGCACAGCGCCGCGCTTCGTCGGGTCATCCGAAAACACCGGGCCGACGATGATTGACAAGCTCCGGGCAACCTTCTAAAACTGAATTTGTAGCCCGATGGTGCGGAACCCATGTGCACCTTAACGGCGCGATTCTTCCGTATACTGGAGAAGGAAAATGGAATGCACACCCGTTGAACGCTGTCTCGTCGAATGTGAATTTTTCAAGGGACTTTCAGAGGAGCACCTGGAGGCAGTCGGCAAACTCTGTGATGTGCAGGAGTATGAACCGGGAGACGTTGTCTTTCATCAAGGAGATTATGGCGAACAGCTTTACGTCATCGCTGAGGGGCAGGTTTATCTGGAGCGCGGCGTCGATCTTGGTGACCGAAAAACCGGCACGGTCGTGATTTCGGTGCTGGGAAAAGGACGCCTTCTTGGTAGCTGGTCGACACTACTGGGAGAGCCCCACATTCTTATGTGTTCGGCGGTCACTCAGAAACCGTCCACCATTCTGCGGTTTCGGGGACCGGATCTGAGGGCGCTCATGAGTAAAAATATCACATTGGGTTTCACCCTTATGGAACGGCTATGCTTCCTGCTCAGGGATCGGGTGCAGTCGGCCTATGGGGCCCTCGAAAAGATCTGATACCTATCGATACAACAAACTCATGATGGACGACGTTTTCAAGGCTGAAGAAGAAGCTATCCTGTCCGATATCCAAACCCGGATCACTGTGTTTGAAAAAGACCGGAACCGGCTAATTCCCATTCTCCAAATGATCCAGGAAGTTCATGCCTATCTGCCCGCTGCGGCATTTGGGATTGTGGCCGACTATCTGGGTATCTCCGAATGCGACGTCTATGGCGTGGCGACCTTTTATAATCAGTTTCGTTTCAATCCGCCGGGTCGGAATCCGGTCAAGGTCTGCATGGGTACCGCCTGCCATGTAAGCGGCGGTGATATCATTCTCGAGAATTTCTAGCGCAAATTGGAGATTTCAGAAGGGGAGACGACACAGGATCGTGAGTTCAGTATCGAGCGTGTGGCCTGTGTCGGCTGTTGTGCCATCGCACCGGTTGCCGTTATTGGAGAAACCGTCCATGGAAGCATGGCCCCGAGCAAGGTGGAGAGCCTCATCTTGCGGGTTCAGCTTGAAAAAGAGCGAGAAGAAAGAAACCTGACCCAGAATGAATCCAGCCAGTAACGCCAGTCCTGACTCGTATTATTCTCGCATTCGCCAGGAGGCGGACGCCCGCCGAAACGCGTTCGCTTCATCCGCCGAACCCAAAATTCATATCGGAATGGCCACGTGTGGCATCGCTTCGGGGGCCCTGGAAACCAAGAAAGCCTTTGAAGAGGTTCTGGTCGAGCGTGGTCTCAACGCTCACATCCATCGTGTTGGTTGTATCGGTCATTGTTATGCCGAGCCGGTGGTGGTGATTGACAACCCGGCTTCCGGTTTCCCGCCTATTTTTTACCCGGAAGTCCACCCGGGCAAGGCAAAAATGCTCGCCAAGTTTTTTATTGAACAAGGGGACCCCCGGCTTGAGCATATCCTTGGGGCAACCGAACCCAACGATATGATCCCCATGGTCACGGACTACAGCCGCTTCAATATGGAAACCCGGGTCGTCATGGAGAAATGCGGAAGAATCGACCCGGAGGATATCTATGATTACATCGCCGAGGGCGGCTACGTCGCCCTGGCCAAAATCCTCCAAGAGCCGAGGAATCGCATTATCGAAGCGGTCGTTGCGTCCGGATTGCGGGGAAGGGGTGGCGCCGGTTTTCCCACCGGTCGCAAATGGGAACTGGCCGCGGAAGCCGGAGGAGATTCAAAACTGGTGATCTGCAATGCGGACGAGGGTGATCCCGGCGCCTATATGGACCGCACCATTCTTGAAATTAACCCCCACCAGGTCCTCGAAGGGATGATCATCTGCGGCTATGCCGTGGGTGCTGAAAAAGCCATTGTCTATGTCCGGGCGGAATATCCCCTGGCCGTAAAGCTCGTCACAGAAGCCATTGAACAGGCCCGGAATCTCGGGGTGCTCGGCAGGCAAATTCTGGGGAGTTCCTTTGATTTCGAAATCGACGTGTTTCAGGGATCCGGCGCCTTCGTTTGCGGGGAGGAAACCGCCTTGATTCAGTCCATCGAAGGCAATCGCGGCATGCCGCTGCATCGACCGCCCTTTCCCGTTCATATGGGACTCAACGGTCAGCCGACAATCATTAACAATGTAAAAACACTGGCCACGGTGCCGCCCATTATCGAGAAGGGGGTGGACTGGTTTCGGGGCATCGGTACGGAGGAGAGTCCCGGGACGGCCATTTTCTCTGTTGTCGGGAATGTCGTGCAGCCCGGATTGGTGGAAATCCCAATGGGTGTGACGCTTCGGACACTCATTTTCGACATCTGCGGAGGAATTCCGGATCAGAAAAAATTCAAGGCGGTGCAGATTGGCGGCCCCTCTGGTGGGTGTCTTCCCGAGGCATTTCTGGATACCCCCATCGATTTCGATTCGCTGATCCAGGCCGGCGCCATGATGGGCTCCGGCGGTATGGTGGTCATGGACGAGGATGCATGCATGGTCGATGTCTCCCGCTATTTCCTCGAATTTATCCAGAAGGAATCCTGCGGCAAATGTACCTTCTGCCGAATCGGGACCCGCCACCTGCTGACCATTATGGAGCGACTGACCAAAGGGGAAGGGCGCCCGGAAGATATCGAACTGCTGAAAACATTGAGCCGGGATATAAAAAACGGTTCACTTTGCGGTCTCGGGAAAACCGCACCGAATCCGGTGCTGACCTCCCTTAACTATTTCATGGATGAATACGAGGCCCACATCACCGAGAAAAAATGTCCGGCGTGCATGTGTCGGAGTTTAACGGCCTTTTATATCGATCTGGACAAATGTGCCATCGGTTGTGAAGCGTGTGTCGGTGTTTGTCCAACCGAAGCTATTTTTACCACGAGCACACGAAAAAAAGGCGTGGATCTCCAGAAGTGCGTAAAATGCGGAGAATGTGTGGTGGCCTGTCCGCCGGAGTATGATGCGGTCCGCAGCGTGTCCCCCCCCGAACTGGCACCGGCCATTGAGAAACCGAAGGATACACACCAAAAAAAGCAATAAACATGTCATATGGATTTAATCACCATCACTGTTGACAACACCGAGATCGAGGCCGAACCGGGAGCGAATTTGCTCCACACCTGCCTTGAACACAGTATTTATATACCGAACTTATGCCACTTGAAAGACATGGCGCCGGCACCGGCCTCCTGCCGCTTGTGTTTTGTAGAGATCGAGGGAATGGACCAACTGGTGGCTTCCTGTACCATTCAAATCTGGGGTTCGATGCAGATCCGCACCGATACCCCAGAAGTTCGCCGCCTTCAGAAATCAGCACTTCAACTGCTTTTGTCCGTTCACGATGTGGACTGCAAGCCCTGCCCAGCCAACAAACACTGTGCGCTCCAGGACATCGCCAAATTTCTCAACATAAGTCTCAAGCCCAAGCACCTCCAAAAGCAGCTCAAAGAGAAGGCCGTCATCGAAGAACATCCGTGCCTGACATACTACCCCAACAAATGCGTCCTGTGCGGAAAATGTGTCCATGTCTGTCGCCAACAGCACGAGCTTCCCATGCTTGCCTTTGCCGGCCGCGGGTTCGATACGACCGTTACCGCCTATGGTGTCGCACATAAAACGGGCGACGAATGCGGTTCCTGCCTGGTTTGCTCTGACATCTGCCCGGTGGGGGCACTCATTCCAAAGGCAGACACATAAAATACTTGGGCGATATAGTAATTAAGAGTCTTTCTTATAATAATTCGATAGCCATACAGCAGGCGTGAGTATGATCAAAAAGGATCCAAGGATCCAAGGGGCCGAGTGTAGTGCTAAAAAGCTTCAAATAGTTGAAGGTATGGCAAAAATCATATGATCGCTGTTTAAACATTTATAGAATTGCCAAAGCTTTTCCACGTGAAGAACGCTACGGTTTATCATCCCAGATCAGGAGGTCCGCCGTGTCTATTCCTTCCAATATTGCCGAAGGTTATGGGCGGAAGACAACAATTGATTAAATTCGGATGCTATACATTTCTTATGGATCTGTATGTGAGTTGGAAACCCAGATTTTATTGGCAGGGGGTTTAAATTATATCGAACAAGAGGCGTTTGCATCAATAAAGCAAGACATCACCGAGGTAGAAAGAATGCTCACGGCGTTGATCAAAAGCCTGAACGACAAACACTTGAACCCTTGACCCCTTGAATCCCTGGTCGCCTCCGGCGCCGCCATAGGCGGGTAAACCTCGGCCCCTCTTTTCCAATTTGCTTGGAGAAGAATGTAATTTTATAAGGAGATCGTTCCGTGAAAATAGGTATTATCGGCCTCCCGGGGGCCGGCAAGAAAACCGTATTCGAAGCCTTGACGCACAATATCTCCGATGAGGGGTACTACTCGGAGAGCCGAATCGGCACCGTCAAAGTTCCCGACGAACGCGTGGATGTACTGAGTGACATGTACAAACCGAAGAAAACGATTTTCGCCCAGGTGGAGTATTTTCTGCCGGCCTTGGGTGGCGGTCAAACAGATAAAGGGAAGGAACAGAGCCTGTGGACCCAGGTCCGGGATTGTGATGCCTTGATCCACGTGATCCGCAATTTTTCATTTCCGGGATCCCCCGGGCCAAAACTGTTGAACGATTTCACAGACATCGATCAGGAGTTGATGGTGTCGGATCTGGTCCAGGTCGAAAAACGGTTGGAACGTCTGAGTCAGGATCGTGGCCGGGGAAGAAAAACCGACTCTGAAGAACTGGGACTTTTGGGGCAATGTCGCGGGGCCTTGGAAGACGAAACGCCGTTGCGGCAAATTCCCGAACTGGCCAACTCGCCGATTCTGCGGGGATTCACCTTTTTATCGGCAAAACCGATGCTGCTGTTGTTTAACAATGCAGACGAAGACGACAACCTGCCGGAGGCCGTCGGTCCGGCGCAACAGGAAACCTGCGATCTGATTAAAGGGCGACTCGAGCAGGAATTGGCCCAAATGACCCCTGAAGAGGCCGCGGAGTTTCTCGAAGAGTTCAACATCACCGCGTCGGCGATGGACCGGATCATCGAGCGATCCTACAGCCTGCTGGGGTTGATTTCTTTTTTCACCGTCGGGGATGACGAAGTCCGGGCCTGGACCATTCGAAAGGGGACGCCGGCGACCGAGGCGGCCGGCACTATCCATACGGACATGCAGAAGGGGTTCATTCGGGCCGAAGTGCTGGCGTACCGCGACATGGTGGCCGCCGGCAGTTTTAAAGAAGCTCGGAAACTGGGTACGGTCCGGCTCGAAGTCAAAACTTATGAAGTCGCGGACGGAGATATTATCACCATCCGATTTAATGTCTAACCCGATGCCATCCCCGGCATTATCGATTTTAGAAACGGAGTGAATTTTGCGGGATCTGGTCAATTAATGGGTTTGATACGCCACCAAACGGACACATAGTTTTTGTTCCAAGGCCTTGATCTTCTCCAGTGTCTCGTCACCCAGATCGGCCGGTGCCGGCGGTGTGTAATACGCTAATATGCGTGTTCCGGTATCTTCCTCCAGTTTCTGAATTTCCTTGACGTTGTCTTCACTGAGATAATCCGCATACGCACGATCAAAATCCATGATTTCCCTCCCTGTAGATTTTCGATTTATCGAAACGTCTACCCATGAAAAAAACGCTTCAAAACAAGATTGCCTAAAACATTCTAACGCTGTTTTTGGCGAAGGCAACAACCCACTCAGACGCTATATGTAGCGTAGCAGACTATCCGGATGTGCCCGTTTAAATGATAGAAATTGAATGCAAAGGGGATAGAGGACGATCAGCACCGTTACCGTGGCCAGGCCTGTCTCCAGTAATCCCGCGGATTTATACAGCCCGGTGAGCTTTGCGGCGGCGGCCAGCAGGTGCATGTGGAGGATGTAAAAAAACAGCGGGGTTTGGCCAAAAACGATCATGGGATTCCAGGGCAACGCCTTCCGGTTCTCATAGAACCGGGTCAGCACCGCCAGAAGCAGAAACATCAGACCCAGCTCCAACAATGAAAATGTCAGACTTGGGGGATATTTGCTCACGTGAAGCCATTGGACAAGGGATGAGCCGTACCGGTACAAAACCATGTTTCCATATCCGTTCAGCCCGCGTAAGATCAGAAACATTATAATACTGATGAAACCTGCGATCGAATAGAACCGAACCGGCCGCCTGATCCGGTTGGTCATGAGCATGTTTCCGATGGACCAGCCCAGTACCATATATGCCAGCCACGGGAGCAAGGGATAGAGAACGAATACACCGTCGGTGATGACACCGCCGGTGAAAAGAAACGCACCGACCGGGCCGGCCCGCTCCCCCCCTGAAATCCAAAGTGCCAAGCCGGCGAAAACCTCGCTAAACACCATATACCCGAGACCGACGATCAGAAGCAGGCGGGGGGCAGTCGGCGCAGGCCGATCATCACGATCATGCTTCCACCAATGACATACAACACCTGGAAGAGGACCCCATAACCGAATCCGATGCTCATCCATAATGGGTCGAGCAATAAAATGATCAAGCCCCGGATTAACAAATGTCGGTCCACTTCACCCTCGGAAGCACCACGTGATTGCCGACCGGTGATGCTGAGACACAGTGCCATCCCTGCTAAAAAGAGAAATGTGGGTGCGCAGATATGGGTCACCCAGCGAATGAGAAACTGCAGCTCCGGAATCGGTGCGCCCGCCTTGTAAAAAGCGGCCGAATCGGTGGCGTATTTTTCGGCATTAAAGGCAAAGGAGGCGTGGTCCACCGCCATCAAAACAATCACGATACCACGCGGCATCGAGCGCGGGCAGCCGTTGGTAGTCTGTGGTGGCGGGTCGGGTCTGGACCTCCGCGGAGAGCATTAACGGGTTAATAACGGCGTTTGCCGGAGAAACTTAGGATCGGCAAGCTGGGTGAGGATGAAATGGGCCACATCCGCTCGGGAGATTTTCCCGGCGGTGACACCTTCCAGATTCGTAATGGCCCGGTAGTGGGTCGTCAAAGGCCCGTTCGTCAAAAAACCGGGCCGAACAATGATCCATTCTGTGTCGCTGTGCATGATCAGTTGCTCTTCCCGATTTTTGTCTTCGTAAATGGTCGCCAACAGCAGCGGGTTGATGATGCGATTATACAGGAATCCGCCGTGTCCCCGGCTGTCACCGGCACCGATTCCCGTCACCGCGATCAGCCGGCTGGTTCCATGGCGGGCCATCGCGGCAAGGACATGTTCCATTCCCTTGGAAAATACCGATACCGGTTTTCTCGTCGTGCCGATCCCGATACAGGTGCACACGGCCGCTTGATTTTCGACCACCGCGTCTACCCCTTCCGGATTCAGTATGTCGCCGGCGAGCACGCGCACCTTCGGGTCTTGAAATGGTAGGGTTTCCGGATGCCGTGCCAGCACACTGACCCGGTGTCCTTCCGTGACAGCCTGTCTCAAAAGCTCAAATCCGATCCCTCGGGTGGCGCCGATAATCGTTAGGTTCACGGTATCGGGTCTCCGTTCTCGTCAAACATACGGTCAGGTCTATCGGCGGCTGACATGGGTTACTCGTAGGCGAGCACTCGTATCACACCCATTGTCGCGCCGCTGTCGTCGGTGGTGCAGGTATCGCTGACCGACAGGACCGTCTTTACGTTATTCTCTTCGATGAATCGATTGACTGCACTGTCCAGGTCTTCAATTTCCTTCCTGGCATGGAAAACTTTCAGGGGGCTGGTGAACGTCTTTACCTTCGCCATGCGTCTCTCCTTATACGAACGGATTGTCCCATTTAACGGTTGAAAAAGGTGTTGACAAATTAATTCCAAGGCTTATAATGTCCCATATAAAGGTTGACAATATTATAGGAGGACATTATGAACATTGTTTCCATTTATTC
>Ga0056119_1000053_pt1 | contig 30704 bp, 33 predicted proteins | sample WorMettaBAHAMAS1_FD_80076 | JGI IMG/M metagenome (GOLD analysis project Ga0056119, IMG submission 80076) | Marine gutless worms symbiont microbial communities from Max Planck institute for Marine Microbiology, Germany - Olavius tantulus BAHAMAS.1 ...
CCGACAACGAACCTCCCAGAATGCGATTGGCTAGCCACCTTATTGAAACTCCGAGTTCAGAAGATGTTTGCCATCTGAATGTCGGTATTAGGTATTGTGTATTGGGTACTTGCTTCTAGAATATCCCATAGTCTTTCCCTCAAGCCGAATACCTAATACCTGCTTTAGGGTACCATCATGGGCTCGGCGACCTCATCCGCTTTTTCTTTGCCGAACAGCAATTCCACCAACTTTAGAGCAAACTCGATGGCGGTACCCGGACCTTGGCTGGTGACGACGTTGCCGTCGACGACCACTCTCGAATCAATGGCGGACTGATCCGAAAGTCGATCCGAGAAGGAGGGGTGACTGGTGGCCCGGCGATCTTCCAGAAGGCCGTGGGGCTCGAGCACCACCGCCGGCGCTGCGCAGATGGCCCCATAAAGCCGCTCTTTTCGACGCTGCGCCTGGAGCAAGCGGACTACGGCATCCGCATCGCTGAGCCGCTCGGCGCCCGGCATTCCTCCGGGAACCGCGATCAAGTCGTAGTCGGTGGTCAGACAATCATATATCAGGCAATCAGCAAGGATCTTGACCCCCCTTGAGGCCGTTATCTGAAGACCATCTTCTACCGATGCCACCGTCACATCAGCTCCCGCTCTGCGTAAAATGTCGATAATACATACCGCCTCGATCTCTTCGGTACCGTCGGCGATGGGAACGAGTACTTTTTTTGCCATGGCAACCTCCTGTAAGCGTATTCACCCGGCGAACCCGGACAGTGCACCAAATGGGGGACCCGTTTCAACCCGTTGATCCGTCGTGGTCAAGGGTTCCAGACGGTACTTTCACACAATCCCCCAGTAAATACAATAACACCTTGATTTGCTTTCGTTTCAGCCATCTTCTGAAAAGATGTCATACGATGTTCAGGCGACCGTGTCGGAAGGTCAGACATCATCTTTTCGCCAGGCCGGCCTTCACGATAATATCGAATTCCGTTTGGGTCACCGGCTGAATGGATAGTCGCATTCCTTTGCGCAGGAGCATCATCTCCTCCAGTCCGGGAATCTGGCGCAACTCTTTTAACGGTAACGGCTTGGGAAATTCTGATTCGAACTGGATATCCACCATAAACCATACCGGATTCTCAGGAGTACTTCGTTTATCAAAGTGTTGACTCTGAGAGTCCCATGCGGTGTGGTCCGGATAGCCCTCTTTGACGACCTTTGCCGTGCCCACGACGGCCGGCTGTTTACCGCTGTGATAAAATAGAACACGATCGCCGATCTTCATGTCGTCACGCATGAAATTTCGTGCCTGATAGTTGCGAACACCATCCCAATAGTCGATGCCCCGGTCACTTTCTTTGAGATCCAAGATCGAATACTCGCCCGGCTCCGATTTCATTACCCAGTAATTTTTTTTCATACATGGCACCTTTTCTTAGAGAAATACCAGCAACATGGCATTAAAGCGGGTGATCATCAGAGGCAAGAGACAATCCCTCTTGACTGCCTAAGAATGCAGCTGAGCTGTGATGAAACCGCCGATCACATCGGCAATCCTGCACCCAACCTCGAAATTCGAATTTTCAAAACCAAAAAAAAAGATGAAGTCAATAACTCCCTGAGATGCGGGGTTTTGGGTCATTCGATATTGTTTCGGATTTCGAGTTTCGTGCTGTGGTACAACGGATCAAGACGTATTAGTTTAAAACGCCTCATCCGGGATCTCCACAACCTCCGTGCCACCCCGCAGCATCGTTTGGATGGCCGCCCGGGTCACCGGCAAATTGGTTTCTGCGAAATAGATGGCCTGAAGCACTTTGCCCCGGTAAAAAGCGTCGTTCCGATGGCCACGGGAGAGAAAGGGCCATGCTACCCGGGCCAGATCGAGCAATCGCCATGCAACGGCCACATCCCCGAATGCCATCAATGCCGGATGTGTGACGGCCGCCCATCGCGCCGGATCGCTTTCTTTTTGACTCCGAAGTCTCTCTGTCATGGCCCACAGGGCTTCGGCAGTTTTTGCCAGGTCCCGTATCTGGGATTTCAATCCAGGGTGATCCCGATGACTCCGGCAAAATCCTTCCAATTCCCGTTTGAACGCGCTCAAGCAGGCGCCCCCACGAAGCGTGACTTTTCGCCCCATCAAATCGATGGATTGAATCCCGTTGGTTCCTTAGTACAGGGACAGAATCTTGGCGTCCCTGAGATACTGTTCCAACGGGTAATCCTTGCAATAGCCATGGCCGCCCAGACACTGGATGGCTGTTTCGCAGACCCGGAAACCGACTGCCGAGCAATAGGCCTTGATGATCGGCGTCAGAAATTCGGCCAAATCCGCATAATGATCGCGCTCAGCCGAAACGGTCCATCCGAGAGACAAGTCCGACCAGAACGCGGCCGAATAGATCAACGACCGCATGCCGTCCACCGAGGCTTTCATGTCCATCAACATCCGTCGAACGTCCGGATGCCGCAGGATCACGACATCTTCCCCAAGCTGATCCGCAACGGCTTTTCCCTGCACCCGGTGACGTGCATAGTCCAGTGCATTCCGGTAGGCAGTGCCGGCCAGGGCCATGCCGCTGACCCCGGTGTTGATCCGCGCGGCATTCACCATTCGAAACATGTGAGACAAGCCTTGATGTTTCTTGCCGCAGAGGTAACCGATGCAGGCATCCCGTGCTCCAAATTCAAGCGCCGCTGTGGGTGAACCATGCAGCCCCATTTTCTCCTCCAGACGGGTGCATATCACATCGTTGGCTTCTCCGAGAGATCCATCCGCGCGAACCCGCCGCTTGGGTACGACAAAAAGGGATAATCCACGGGTGCCCCGGGGAGCGCCCTGGAGCCGCGCCAGGACAAGGTGAATGATGTTTTTCGTAAGATTGTGGTCGCCCCAGGAGATGAATATTTTCGAGCCCCGGATCTTGTACTGATCCCCCGCCGGATAGGCCGTCGTCTGAATGGCGGCCAGGTTTGAGCCGGCATCCGCTTCCGTCAGACACATGGTTCCCGACCATTGGCCGCCGTACATCCTGGGGACAAACGTCTGTTTCAGATCCTTCGTGCCGAACACCTCGATCAGGTGGGCCGCGCCATGGGTTAGGCTGGCGGCCATGTTGAATGCCTGACATGCCCCATACATGAACTCGTTGACCACGACTCGCATCATATTGGGAAACCCCTGCCCCCCGAACTCCGGGTTTCGGGCAACGGCAATCCATCCCTGATCGCCGAATTCCCGAAACGCGTCACAAAAGGCCGGCGGACTGATCACCTGTCCCTGCTTCATGCGTGAGCCTTCCGAATCGCCGATGGCATTTAGCGGATCGACGACCCCCTTTGAAAACCGGATGGCCTCGGTGATCAGCAGATCCAGTGTTTTCTCGTCCAGCCATCCGTAACCTTCCAGACCGCAAAGGCGTCCGTAATCCAACTGTTCCTTTAAGATAAAGAACACATCTTTTGACTTGACTTTATAGTGATTCATTACTAACAAAATTTTCGCATGAAGTAGTACTAAGTCCAATCATAAGATACTGTTTCCCTTTAAAAAGCATCGTCAAGAATTAAGTCAACCAAACTATGATCAGTCCCGCATTAAGTTAAAATACATGATCATTTGACTTCTTTAGACTATCTGCTGGTTGCTATGTCTGTGAAACAGATCGAGAGACCTGTGATTTATATAGAACTGATTGCGCAGAGATTCCGACTTCCTTGGTGGCTGTTTTGGAGCGTAATACCTTTCTTTCTTGTTTTGGTTGATTGTTATCTGTCGTCGAAATGCTTGGCGACGAGCTCACACACGCCCCCCAATTATATTTTTCGTTATATTTTATATATGTTATAGTATTAACGTCGTATGGTCATCTCACCAGCTTTTTAACTCTTCGGGTACTTCAAAAAGTGTCGTTGAAGTTTCAGACGATGAGTTCACCTCTTGGTTTTCAGACCGCTTAAAGTGGGGGTTCCGATCTAAATTGGCCGCTCGCATCGCCGTCTGTATCATTCTGCTTTATTGCATGACTTCTTTCTGGATAATTTTAATTGTTTCTCAGGATATATTATGGCTGGATTTTTTCAGAAGGCTGTTTCTATTGGTAGCCGTAGTTGGTCCAGCTTGTCTGTGGCCTACAGTAATTGGAACCTGTTTACTTGGGCATAGGCTCTCCCATGTGATTTATCATATTTAGACAAACTATATAACATCCAGAGGAACCTCAGCCAGCTGGCAGAATGGCCATTTGACTCAAGACAGGTCTGGCAACTCGTGACTGCCCTGTTTGTCCCGCTCATATTGCATGTATCATCTTCTATTTTCCGTGAAGTTATTTTTAAGAATTAATCGTAATCTTATACAGAAATAGATAACTGCGACTGTTAAGGATGGGACACATAGCCACCAGGCAAAGGTTCGGTGTATTCCATCCCTCGCCACCCCATTCCCAATCTGTAGAATATTTTTCCAATCCCAACAAAACGCGGCAATTACTAACAATCCGAGAAATCCTTCAATTGCAAAATCATACCACCTCAATGTAATCCGATACCTTTTGTGGTCGTAATAAAGTAGCAGCACGCTGGATGAAATTAGTGCCACCGATATAAGAACGGGTGTAATAACAGGCCCAACCCATGGCAGGGGTAGCAAGAAAAGAAGGTCCCAAACCATCAGGCCTTCAGGCCATCCTGTCTGAACTTTCAACCAAACATAATAAAAAATATCCCATACACCAAAGCAAAACATGAAATAGCAAAAAGATTGGAGAGAGTTTCTGCCCCGGGCCATACCGGCCGTAATTAACATGACAATTGTAGCAAATTCGCGAAACAGTTCAATTTTTGATAATTGATCAAGAACAATTTGCCCGTTCTCCCAAATCACTTTAATCGGAAAATCGAAGTTGCCATTAAAATATATTTCCCTCAAATATACGACTACGGCTGACTCTACCCATGCAAACGCAATTGAAAATACGAAAGCGATGGCCAGTCGATTGCTTAAACGATCGTTATTCATTGCCATGTTCCCGTGTTTTTCTATTCGGCGACTATTTCCATACGTAAATTAATTATCTCGATGGGATACTCAACACCACGAGGGTGTAGCGAGGGTCTTACAACTTAGCTGTTAAAATTCTGTCTTAAGCACCCATTCGGATTTGCACCGCATACAGACCTATTCGATTTATGGTTACTTGGCGATCAGTTTCTCGCGTCTCAGTTTCTGTATGACGGCGGCACTCAAGGATACGACGATTCCCTTTCCGGTTCCGAGACGGACGGTGTCGTTGACCATGGACCACAGACGCGTTTCACCCTCGCCATCGTAACTATTGGTGACGAGTCGCAATGTATGTGTGTGTATTCTTCCCCTGTTCTCTCCCGGATTCCGTCCTAACGTCTTCTCTGGGTCTTTTTTTTCTTTCGCTTTTTTTTCTTTTTCTGCCTTCTCTTTGCTTTCACCGCTTCCAGCTTACGTTTGATGTCGTCCTGGTATTTTTTGACAGCGGAAAAGGCGAACACATATCCGGTGACGGCCAGAGGAATGCCCAGAACGATCCCGCCCAAGGTCATGAGAGAAATGATCTCCGGGGACTTTTCAAGCATCCGGAGCAGAAGGGACCAATCCATCTGCGCGGGAATCGGGTACGCCTTCTCGATGCCCACCAGTTTGGCTCCGACCAGATATGCCACCGGATAGATAATGGGCATGGTGACCGGGTTGGATATCCAACAGCCGAGCATGGCGGATATTTTGTTCCATTTGAACAGGGCCGCCAATAACAAGGCCATGGCCATCTGGAGACCGAGAAACGGGCTCATGCCGATGAAAATACCCAGAGCGAATCCAAATGCGATTTCCCGGGGTTCGCCCCGGATGCGTACGAATCGCTCATAGGTGGTCTGCCATAACCGCACCACCGGTGATTTGGCAAACATATTCTGTTTCTTCGAAACCGGTCTGTTCATGGCAGATTGAAGTGCCAAACGGCCTTAATCGAATTCCATCGCCGGATAACGGGGCTTCTAGCCTGGGCGTTGCACCAAACTGAGGATTTCATGCAATGTTCGGGCTAGTCGGCAATGATAGGGTCATGAGATACACTACGAAGAAATAATATGGTGGATAGGGCTTTATAATAAAAAAGAGCGTTCTGATTTGCGTCCTCTTATCCAAGTGCTGAAAAGATGTCGTGCCATGCCCGAACTATCGCTTGCCGCCGGGGCACTGCAACCGGGTGTCAAAGCCCAACCTCGTCAGGGTGTCGATGGCTTTCTCGATGTGAAGCCCGACCGTATCGAGGCCGTGGGAATCATCACCGGGGACGGCGGCAATACCGAGGGCTACAGCCTGTTCCAGAATCCAGCGGGCCGGATAGGGCTCCTCGGCACCTTTGACCAGGGCTCGAATATTGATGTCCAGAATCAGACCCAACTCGGCCACCAGTTCCAGGTTCCGCTGGACTCTGGATCGAACGTCCTGAACGGACCAGCGGGCGTCGTAATCCGGATCGAAAAGCCGCACCAGATCGAAATGCCCGACCACATCGGGTTTCAGATCCCGGATCATTGCATACTGTGTGTCAAAGTACCGGCAGTACAATGATGTGATGCCGCCGGTCTCACGCACCGCGATTTTATAGCCCTCCGCGGACCCGTCAAAATTGAATCCGTCCACATGGTGTACCGATCCGACAATGTAATCTAGTGGGAATGTCGATTGCAGTTTCCGGACATATTCCACGGCTCCCGGGTAGGTTTCCGTCTCCATGCCGACGAAAATCCGCAGTGAAGATTGATATTTCTCCTGAAGTCGGCGGCATTGGTTCACATACTCGCCGAACCGATCATACAGAAAACGGGCGCTAAGTCCCGCTTCCCGCTCGTCCTCATAGCGCCATCGATCCTCCACAGGCGGCATGTGTTCGGTAATACCGACCCATGAAAACCCCTTCCGGACGTAGCCGAGAACAACGTCTTCCAGGGTGTCCCTGGCGTGCTGACAGAATTGTCCGCTGTGGCCTCCGTGTACGGAGACCAGGTCCACCGCGGCGGGTGCTCCGTTCGTGGTCATGATCCGCTAATCTGCTTGAGTTGGGCTTCTATGGATGAAAGGGATTTAAGATCCGAAAGCCACTGCTCCGGTATGGCGGCCCGGCCCAGATAGGCTCCCAGAATCATCCCGACCACCATACCCCTGGCTGCCGAATCGCCACCGGCCATGACATTTTCAATCAGGGCGGTCTGCAAGTCCTCTTCGTAACGAACCGTTAAATGAATCACCGCCGGTAGTGCGGCCGGGGTCCCGCAATGCTGGCCAAAGCCAAGAACGGCCTGCCGGGTGTCTTTGGGGGCAGACTCCAGCCCCTGGGAGACGAGTGCGCCGAAATCGCCCCGTTTAAAGCCCTCCTCGGCAACGGCCTCAATGGCCCCGGTCGGGGCCTTTCCATTGAGTACCTCGCGGGTCACCCGTGCCAGAAACTCCGCCGATCGGATCACTTGGGAATGGTTGTGTGTCATTGCGGTCTGTGCCACGGCACAGTCGATTAAACCATCCAGATCATCTGCATATCGGTAAACCAGCGGGGCAATCCGGGCCGCACCCCCAAGGTCGGTGGAGGTCGATCCTGACTTGTCCGGGCCTTTTCCCGCTTCAAAGCCCTCGAGGGTCTCTTTGGTGGCGTGATCAAAATACCCGTTGTATCCCTTGAAAAAATCTTGCCAGCTTGCGGCAAACGAATCGATCTGGAAACCTCCGGATGTTGCGATGGATTCCAGCAGAACCAGCGTCTGATCCCCATAATGGGTGAATTCTCCTTTATCTTTGGTAGGATGAAACGTATTGGCGGGGGGCTTGAGAAGTTGATCCACCCTGCCGATCTGCCCGTCTATCTCTCCTGTGTCATATATCCAGTGCGCCCCCAGCGCCAACGAATCGGCCGCAAACGAGGCCAACACCATTGCCTCTAACGTATCACTCATCGGTTTTGTCTCCCTTGATTCATCGGTGTACGAACGACATGGCTTAAAAGTGCTCTTTCAGCATCTGATTGATCTCTTCGGGAAAGGCCATGCACAATGTCTCATTGAACAGATTGCGAAGCGCACCGATATCCGGCGTGCCCAACGACTGGTTGAAAAAGGTCCGCGGCGAAAACAGCAAATGAAAGCGTGTGAAAGAATCCCCCACAGACCCGGTGAAAAAGTTCATATTGAAACTGTATATCCCCATTTTGTCATAGGCGGCCATGGCCTTCCGAAGCCCTTCTGCGATGCTGATAAAATCATCCGAAGTCAGTTCCAGGGTACTGCTCACATCATCGACAACAGCCAGCACGTCCCCGGCGACTCCGATGGGCGCATAGGCGGTCAGCCAGGTGGTCCGACCGATACGGCCCAGGTATCGATCACCACGTTCGGTCTCCGAACGAACCAGATCCTCCCAGTAGTTACCTCCCTTGGATTTGCTATAACTGCGAGCGGCTTGAAGTTCGCGCCGCATTAAATCCGGGGCCGTGGACGTGGCAAATACCTGCAGATGGGGATGGATGATCGAACTGCCGGACACCGGCATATAGTTCCAATTAACGACATGGTAAACCGACTCCGGGTGGTTGATATCTCGCACCCGTCGAAAAAATTCATGGCCAAACCGAATGCCTTTGCCATGCGCTCGGTAGTAAACTCGGTCATGGGAATGTAATGCCGGCCGGCCATGGTGGCGACGGCCCCCAGGCTGTCGTAGGGCGCAATGTTGGGAAACAGCACCATGTCCTCGAATACCATTCGCCCCTCGGGTAGAATTTCTTCCGGAAAGGCCGGCGTCACATCCATGACTTTGTCCGGGCAAAAGGGGCACCACGCGTCTGTCCCGGCAACCATTTTTTCGAAATCCGGTTTTTCCCACTGCAATTTCATAAAATGACAGATCCGCGCACTTCTCCCCGTAAGGGGATCGAATCGTATTTCACTGGGGATGGATCTTCGGGCCATGTCTTTCTTCGGGTTCAATACGACGGTTTCTTTTTGTATCGCCCTAAACTCCATAGTGCCTCCTTCCGAAATAACATCGTTACACGACTTTATGGTGCTCCTGCAGCGATGCTGCGGGATTTAAACGCAGAAGATAATCGGATAATGAACGTCCCCTGCCGGATGCTCTGCTTATCTGCAATCCTACCGCATGCCGGACGCCGAGCGGTTGATCACGATGCCGTAGCGTTTGCCGAAGGCGACAATGCGCTGTGGATCATAACCGCCGGAGAGGTAGAGCCTGCGAAATGGTTTCCGGTTCAGCAGTTCCAGAATGAAACTCATGTGACCGGAATAGCCGGTATGGTCCAGCTGCTGAAGACGGATCACCGTGTTTCGTGCGAGTTCAACCGCCTGACGATGCACGGTTGGACCGTTGCCGTTACAATCCCTGAGGGAATAGAGCTGCCGGCAACTGAACGGTCGGACCTCGTAAATGCCACAATGCTGATCATCCGACAGGAAGGGACAGGTGTCGGAGGTTCCTTTTTCTTTGGCCCGTCTGTTCTTGTCCAGGAGTTTTTGAAACCTTACCCGTTTGCCGGCTCTCAGGGCGGCTAAATGGTTATGGATCACCAGCCCCTCCAGGGTCGTCATATCGACCGAACCAAAATGGGTGCAACAGAATGCGCACCCGGGCCGGCAAACCGCCTCCTGCTTGTAATCCCGGACCGCCGCATCGTAATCCCGGTAAATGATATGAAGGTCGGGTATGTTCTGCTCCGGTGTTTTCATAATACCTCGGTATTCGGCATTGGGTATTGGGTATTCTGTGCAGAGAGTACCCATCAACAATCAAATAGTCAGCATCACGAAGAATACCTGATACCTGATACCCGATACCCAGTACCCAACTTAAGCTTTTTCCACCCGAACCCGTGTTCCCTGGGGGACCTGCTTAAAAACGGAGGCATCTCCCGATACGCGGCCGAAGACGTTGACGGGGCTGTAGGCTTTGGGTGCTTCACCCGTGCTGACCGGCGTCGGACCAAAAAATATGCAGAAGGCCGGTCCCATCGGCCAGTATCCCAAATCCCCAACAGCGACTTCCTGACGGGCGTCCGGCTCCAGATCAGCCTGAATCGGTACATCGAAATAGATCTCGTCTCCCCAGACATTGGCGCTGCCCTCCAGGGGCATGGCCGCCTCGATCTGTCTGGCCGTCGGCGTATCCAGGAGAACTGCCGACACCGCTATGTTTCCCGCCAATATCCGAATCTCAGCCAATCCAACACCTCCGATACCGTTGTGTTAAACCGATCTAGATAAATTCGCTATCCTTTGAATTGTTCATAGCACTGGTATTCGAGTGATTTCAATGTTCACATTACTTAACGCGGACATTGCACCAATCGGAGAGTTTCATGGCCAAGGCACTTCGAGGTGAAGCTGTAGGACCTCTACCGCGAGCCTCGAATAACGCCGGCCATGGAAGTTTCCGTTTGGCCCGATGGGTGAAATCTTTTTAGTTTTTTTTTCGTTTCGGGGCATACCCAATTGCACGCTGCCTGCATGTTCATAGATTTCCAACAATGATTCGATAGTATGTTTTTATCCTTACTCGCCAAAAAGATTTCATGCAATGTTCGGGTCAAAGGAGTTCTAGTAATTCAGCCGGCCGTTCAACGAGGAAACGGGCCCCGGCCTGCCGCAGTTCCTCCTCCGACCGGAAGCCCCAAAGCGCCCCGACCGGAATCATTCCGGCGGCCGCTGCGGTTTGCATGTCGGTGGCCGTATCGCCGATAAAGAGACATTGTTCGACCGGCACGGCCAGTTCTTGAGCGATTTCCAGAGCACCTGCGGGATCCGGTTTCCGCGAAACATTCTCGCGAAGACCGAATACCGCCTCGAAGGACCAGTCGCCGAGGAGATCCTCTACACAGCGTAGGGTGGCCGGATGCGCCTTGTTGGAAAGGACGGCCAGAAGAATGCCGCGCTCTGCCAGTTTAGTGAGGACCTCCGGAATACCAGGATACGGTATGGCAAGTGGTTTTTCTATGACCAGGTATTCGGCAAGGTATTCGGCAAGGCACTGTTGAATCATCTCCGGTGTCCTGACCTCATCCGGAAGCGCCCGCTTGGCCAGCATGCGGGCACCTTCACCGACGAAATGGCGGTAGCGCTCCAGCGGGTGAATCGGGAAGCCTCTCCGCTGAAGGACCCCATTAAACGTATTGCCGATGTCGGCCAGGGTATCCAGAAGCGTGCCGTCCAGATCAAATATGGCCGCCAGTCGGTTTTTTGGATGGGAGAGCATGATTTCTCGCTATTATCCGATATTCATCAATCTCTTTTTGGTGTAAGTTGTTTTGCTTCTTCGTGGCTCAAGCATGCCGGGTTCAATGCCCTAACATATGAGAGACGAAGGTAAGCTGCCGTAGTGATGCCCCCATCCTCCTGCTCGGTCAATGACAGTCCGGATTACATCCATACAACCATCACATAAGCCCAGTATGCCGAGTAGACGCCTGCCAATCCTGCGGTAATCCGGCGGGCTTCGACGGATGGGAAACGTCGCCACAAGATCAAACACGCACCAATGACGGCGGCAACTTCCGCAACACTCATCACCTGGCCAAAATGATCCGGGTCCCAATAGGACACGGGACTCTCAAACCGCCAGCCGCTCAGAGGCATGAAATGGCGATGGGCATCGTCGTGATATAATAACAAATCCAGTATCGAGTGCAGCGCCATACTGGCAAAAAAGATGGCCGGGCGGGATCGCCTCCTTATCGTGAAGACAAGCCAACCGGCCAGTGCCAAAGGGATCGAATTGAACACATCGAAAAATGCCTGCCAGCCGGGAGTATAATATGCATCCGCCCAAATGACCGATTCAGGCAGATTCAGATACAGCTTTGCAACCAGATAAAAACCAATGATAGGGGCGTCCGGCGCCAAGGCGCCGAACAGAATCGGCGCATTCAGCTCCGTGCGATCCTTACGACCGAGAAGTACGAGGTTGACAGCAATATGGGCCGGTGTGTTCATCGAAAAGTTCGCATCGCAGACATACCACCGTCCACCTGAAGAATCTGTCCGGTGATCCAACCGGATCGTGGGTCCAGCAAATAGGCAGCAGTATGCGCCAATTGTTCAGGAGAACCAATCGTTTTCATTGGGTGACGATCTGCTGCGGCTTTTCGCTTGTCCTCTGATGAGAGCAACTGGGCCGCCAAAGGTGTATCGGTCAGGGAAGGTGCGATGGCGTTTACCCGAATCCTCGGTGCCAACTCCGCCGCTAAAGCTCGCGTCAACCCTTCGACGGCCCCTTTGGAACTGGCTACCGATGCATGAAACGGCATCCCGGTCTGAACTGCCACGGTACTGAACAGAACAATCGAGCCCCCTGATGGGCTTTTCTTCATTCTCGTCAGCAAGCTACGCGTTGCCCGAACGGCACCCAACAGGTTGATGTTAAAATCTTTCAGAAAGTCGTCATCCGTGAGACGGCTAATGGGTCGGAGACGAATGGTGCCCGGGCAGTACACCAGACCCTGAACTGTGGAGGGAAAAATCTCCAGAGGTACCTCCCCTTCGATGGCGTCCCAGGAAAAATATTCAGCACCGGGAAGCTTGTCGCCTTCCATGGCGGTCCGTGATCCGACAAAGACCGTGGCGCCGCTTTCCGTCAACATTCGGCACAGCGCCAGTCCGATTCCTGATGTACCGCCGATCACGACAATCGTTCGATCTTTCATTATTCAACTCCAGATTCAGGTTAACGTATGGTTACTGCCGGGTGCGTTGGTGCATGGAGGTATGGTAAGAAGCCATGATCGGGATTCAAGCCGCAGGCGTATGGACGTCCCATTTTCCGTCGTCTACCAGCAAACCATAGGGCGTGTTGGGGACAACATTCAGCACGGACATTGCACCACTTTGGTTTTTTTAGCCATCCGTTGAAACGAGTTCATTCAATTTTCGGGTCAGGGGAGCAGCGCTTCCTCAGGCCGTTTCATGAAGTCGGCAACTTCCTTGAGGGTGGGAATGGCGGTGCGTGCCCCCATCTGAAGGCAGGTCAGTGCCGCCACAGTGTTCGAAAGATGAAGAAGATCACTCCAGTCCATGTGTCGTGCAAGTCCGGCGGAGAAGGCGCCGTGAAAGGCGTCTCCGGCGCCGGTGGTATCGACGGCCCTAATGGGAACGGCCGACATGGTTCCGGACTCCCGGCCCTTTCGCCAGATCACGCCGTCACACCCCAACGTGATCACCACGCCGGGGGCCAAGTCCGCCATTTCGGACAGCGCCTTATTTGGATCCTCCCGACCGGTGAGATCTCGGGCAAAGACGTGGGATGCAATGAGATAGTCCACCCGGGACGCCAGCGTCTCGGTGCCCGAGTGCACCGATCCGGCATCAAGAACGGTGGGGATGTTCCGATGGCGGGCATATTCCACAAGTGCTTCGGCCATCATCGGTTCATGTCCGTCGAAGAGAAGAACCTTTGGATGGAACGGCAAATCTGACATCGAGTCTGCCGTTAGAGGACCACGGTTTTCCCGATGATTCACCAGGGACCGCTGCCCGTCTGGTTTCACCCATACGACGGAAAGAGGCGTCGGCGCGTCTCCTCGAACGACCAGATCGGTGGTGACACCCGCATCGTTTAACTCCTTCAGATGCCGCTCACCGAATTCATCCCGTCCCAAATACCCGGCAAAAGCGGATCGAAGCCCAAGCCGGGAAACCGTTACAGCGGCATTGGCGGCTGGTCCACCGCCACAACCGGCAAGGGCCGTGGCCATACATTTTTCATCGGGTCCCGGGTGATGGGGCACCGAAAAGATGAGATCATATGCTGCGTGCCCGACGCAAAGGACATCGATGGGAGTGGGGTTCTGCATATGTTTAAATGTCTATGGTTTCGGTAGTAAATCGTCTAGATTTCACCTTCTATCCTGCAAGGGTTTGCCCGTCTGCCCGTGAATCCGTCTGCCCGGCACCCTGCCCCCTGAGTTTTGAATCCGATGTCATGCTCTTAGCGTCCAACCTTTTTTTTATGATGGGGCATTGCAGATTCAGTTTTAGAGTCGGAGAATTCTACAATCGAGTCGCCGAGTCGCCTGAACATTTAAATACTCCGGCACCCCTAAACGCCAAAGTTCCAGAGCAGCCGAATCGAACCGGCTAACGGGCGAACGGGCAGACCGGCTAACGGTCTCTCATCAGAACTTCTTCGCGGCCTCCTTCAGCATCCGCTGGACTTTCGGATCGAACCAGCAATCCAGAAGATTGTCTTTTTTCTCCTCCCGCTTGGAAATGAAGTGCTCGCACAGGGCATCCGTCCTGAATTCTTTGATCAGGGAAAACGCAGGCCCACCGGGAGAAGACATATCCAGCACCTTTTCGACGGCTTCCTTCGGATGAACTTCATCAATCAATCCTATCCCAACCGCCGCCTCGGCTGCTATGAGATCTCCCGAATACGCGATATCCCTTGCGACACGCTCTCCGACAACCTGCTTCAACATTAAACCCGCCAGAAACGGAACGGGAACGCCGATGGTAATTTCGTTGAGGCCGACCAGAGTTCTTCCCTCGGCAGCGAACCGATAGTCGCATGCCAGCGCTATAATGGTTCCGCCTGCCGTTGCATGGCCGGTGATGGCCGCAACCGTCGGCAGGGGTATCCGGTAGAGGGCGAGCACGGCCTCGTCAAGTCGGTGCCAGAAGTCGGACATCCCCTGGCGGTCCAGGGTCAGCAATTCCGGAAGTGCCGGGCCGATACAGAAAAACTTTTCACCCCCACACAACACCAGGCCGTCGAATCGCCCCTGAACCTGTTCAAGAGTCGTCAACAGATCTTACACCAGATCCCCACTGATGGCATTGATCACACCGTTGGTCAATCGCACCAAGGCAACCTTCCCCCGCTCTTCTAGGGTCACTTTCGCCATGTGTCTCCCCTTGTAGAAAAGATTCTGTCAGAACGATTCTACGAATCAGATTTCATGAAATACTTAGAATGATTTTGCCGATATTCTCATTATTCTCCATAGCGGCGTGGGCTTCCCCAACGTGCTTCCAGGGAACCACCCGGTCAATGACTGGCTTCAGTTCGCCGGATTCAAATTTGGACAAATACCGATCGGAAAACGCTTGCGTCAAAGCGATGCGATATTCCAGGGTTCGGCTGCGGAGGGTCGATCCCATGATCTTGATGCGTTTGCGCATCAGCCAGCTCAAGTCAAATGTCTCGATCCTCTTTCCGCTCATGAGGGCCAGAATCACCATACGGCCGTCTATGGCAAGACATTCGATATTCCTGTAGAAGTAATCCGCACCAACAACGTCGATGATGACATCCACACCTTCACCGCCGGTTTCTTCCAACACCCGTTCTTGAAATTCCTCGTAGCGGTAATTGATTGCCGCGTAGGCACCCAGGTTTCGACAGGCGATCAATTTCTCATCCGAACCGGCGGTAACCCATGATTGCCCCGAATCGGCGTGGACCAACTGAATAGCGGCTGTTCCGACTCCGCTTGCTCCGGCATGGATCAAGGCCCGTTCTCCGGAGTTAAATTCTCCCAGCCAGTACAACGCCTGGTCTGCCGTTAAGAACACCTCTCCCACGGCGGCGGTGCTGAAATCGAAGCCGCTCGGTATGCCCATGGCCAACCGTTCGTCCACCGAAACATATTCGGCATAACCTCCCCCGGAGAGTACCGCAAACACCCGATCCCCGACCTTCCAGCGCCGACATCCCGGACCGGTCTCTTCGACTACGCCGGCCATCTCCAGGCCGATGATCTCGCTTGCCCCCGGCGGCGGGGGATAAAACCCCTTTCGCTGCAGAATGTCCGCCCGATTCACTCCGGCGGCACGAACCCGGACCAGGATGTCCCGCTCCCCCACATCCGGGCGGTCTGCCTCTCCGATGGCCATGACATCCGAGCCGCCAGGCTGATCAACAATCACTGCCTTCATCATGTGTATCCCCCCGGGCGTCCGGCTTCACTCGGACCCCGAAATTCATTATGTTCGAAACATCCGGAAACCATCATCTGAGGCCTGGCTCAATGATGGGCTTCCAGACAGACCACCCCTTCCCGGCCGACAACCGCATTATGAGTCACCCCGGCCGGCAAGTCGAGACGGTCTCATCTGGTCAGAGCCGCCTCATCCCCGACTTCTGGCAATCCAAAGACGATGCTCCCCTGCACCACGAAAATGACTTTGTGATACCCATGGGAGTGTGCACCGTACACATCGCCCGGAGAATTAGACCAAACGTAAGGCCGAAGACCTTCGCTTTCCATGATATTCCGGAGCGTTCTCTCATCGGGTAACCGAGATGAGTCCCATCTGGTTATCTTTACCTGTCCTGTCATGACGTGTGTGAAATTACTCTTTCCGGTATGTGATTCGGTATATGGCCCCTGCCCGATCGTCGGATACCAGCATGGAACCATCGGGCAACACCTCCAAGTCCACCGGCCGGCCCCATGCATCCTCTCCCTGCAGCCACCCATGGGCAAACACATCGTAGGCAATGCTTCGATTGTTTTGCAGGCGCACCATGGTAATCCGATACCCGATGGGCCGGCTGCGATTCCAAGAGCCGTGCTCGGCAATGAAAATCGCCTTTCGGTACCTGTCGGGAAACATGGCGCCGGTGTAAAACCGCATGCCCAACGCCGCCACATGGGGCCCGAGTTCCTGAACCGGACGAACAAACGCCGACAGGTCCTTTTTCTTTCCGAACTTCGGATCCGGGATATTGCTGCCATGAAGATAGGGAAACCCAAAGTGAAGGCCTTTTCCGGGGGCATGATTCAATTCATCCGGCGGGCGATCATCTCCCATCCAGTCCCGTCCATTGTCCGTAAACCACAGCTCCCGCGACTCCGGATGCCAGTCAAATCCGACGGTATTTCTCACGCCCCGGGCGAAAATCTCCAGACGGCTTCCATCCGGCGCCATGCGCATGATGGAGGCGAACCGAGGGTCCGACGCATCGCACACGTTACAGGGGGCTCCCACCGGGACATAGAGCCAATTGTCCGGGCCGAATCGAATAAACTTCCATCCATGCCACTCTTTGTCAGGAAATGTGTCATTCACGACCACCGGTGCTCGGGGCGCTTCAAGGTGTCGCTCAACATCTTCGAACTTGATCACCCGATGAATCTCCGCCACATATAGATCTCCCTCCCGGAATGCCACACCATTGGGCATATTCAGATCATCCGCAAGTCGATAAACCTGATCCGCGTGAAAATCTCCATTCCGGTCGACCACGGCGTAAACCGTGCCGTTTCGACTGGTTCCCACAAACAGTGTGCCGGAGGGGGAGCGGGCCATAGACCGGGCGCCGGGGATGTCATCTGCGTACATGTGAATGCTGAATCCGCTCGGCAAGCGGATGTGGTGGAGGGGAAGAGCGGGCCGCGCCACGGCGGCCTGGGGCCATATCAGACACAACCAGCAGCATACCGTCACCCATCGCCTCATGGTTTCTGCTCCGTAGGCTAATGAACAATCATAACCAGGTATTTCCGCCAACCGGGCGGATAAACATGCCGTTACAACAGGGGCGCAAAAAGCCGAGCGGTTTGTGCTCCGACTCGAAACCAGAGGGGTCGGTTCACCAGGTCCTCCAGATGGGCTTCCCGGGATCGGTCGAAATCCCTCTGGAACATGGATTCCATCTGGCCGGCGAACTGGTGGTCCGCCACCATGGCCGTCATTTCAAAGTTGAGACGGAACGAACGATTGTCTAGATTGGCCGTCCCTACGGCGGAAAGGTAATCATAGACCAGGAGGGCTTTGTAGTGGAGAAATCCGGGTTGATAGCGAAACACCCGCACGCCCGCCGGTTCGGTTTCGTTAAGATAAGAAAAAGATGCCAGATACACAAATTTATGGTCCGCCTTTGCCGGCAGCAGCAAACGGACATCAACGCCCCGCAGTGCGGCCAGCTTTAGTGCCTTTACGATGGGGCATCCGGCACAAAGTAGGGGCTCGCAATCCAGATCCGCTGGTATGCTCGGTTAATGCAATGAAGAAAAAAAAGACTGCATGTCTCGAATTTATCCGCCGGACCCGTCGGCAGGATCAGCGTGTTTCGATTCTCATTGGCAGCCGTAGCGGGCGTCCATTCCAACTCCGGGATTTGATTCACGGAGGAATACCAGTCCTCCAAAAAAGCAATCTGAAGGCACTGCACCGCAGGGCCTGTCACTTCAAGATGGGTGTCCCGCCAGTGGCCGAATTTGGGATTGCGGCCCAGATATTCGTCACCGACATTCAAGCCGCCGATATAGGCGTTTCGACCGTCCACCAGAACCAGTTTCCGATGGTTCCGAAAATTGAGCTGAAACCGGTTCGCCCGCTTCCGGTTGCTCCGAAACGCATGCACCTCCACACCGGCATCCCGAAGACTCTGGATATAACTCGAGGGGAGTTTCAGACACCCGATTTCATCATATAGCAGCAGGACGCGAACTCCGGAGCGGGCTTTTCGGATAAGTCGCTGTCGGAACTCGTTTCCGATATTGTCGTCTTTGATGATGTAGTATTGGGCTAGAATATAGTTTTCGGCGGATTCGATGCCGCTGAAGATGGCGGAAAAGGTTTCCTCTCCGTCGATCAGAAGACGGGTGCTGTTGGAATGGGTAAACGGCATGTAGGCCAGGCGTTCCAGGGCCACATACCGCTCTTGGTTGTCGCCGAGTTCGGCCCGGAACTCCGGGGCCTGGTCGGCCAGCTTTCCGACCACCGGAGCCAGATCATTGACCTTTAATTGACGGCCCTTGACATACCCCTCGAATTTCTGACGGCCGAAAATGAAGTAGAGAGGAAGCGCCACATAGGGAAACGTAATCAATGCCGTGGCCCAGGCGACAGCCCCTTGGGATGTCCGGTTCTTCATGATGGCATCCGCGGCCATGGCGATCGCAAAAACCTCAAGAATGCTAAACGAGGCAATAAGGATCAGGTAAATGTTTTCGGATACCCAGGTGATCATCATGATGGACCTGTCAGAACGATTGGGTGGCTACCGGCAGGTGGTTATCCTTTCCTTTCGGAAAGGGAGGCTCTCAAATTCTGCAACACCTGTCGCTGAGCCATCAACATCTCCGTAAACTTCTCTTCGATCTTCTCCATTTCCGTTTCGCTGATCACCCCATGGACGTAATCGGATCGAATTTTCCGAAGGGACTCCGCCTGTTGCTTCAAATCGCTCTCCAACTTTTCAATGGCGTGTTTCGGATCGACCGTTTCCGTCTTCTGCCCGGGTGATCCGACGACAGTCGGTCTGTAATCGGTGCCCATGGTTTCTCTCCATTTCCATATCCCGGGAGATTCCCGCCCGGGCGTTTCATCCGTTGGCGCCCGACATGACATGCTCGGGGTCGCGTCTTCTCAGAACAGGGTCTTTCTACAGTTACCGGATTTTGGAACCGCTATCAAGGGACAGCTCGCCCGATAGGGTCGAACGGCAGACCACCCGCTCACCGAGATTGTGCCGCCGGGTATCCCATCGGGATGAATGGTACGGTTGACGCGGGGATGAATCAAACCTACTATAGCCTTCATATTTACCCTCACCATGTAAGCGTCATTCAAAACCAGGAGGAGGTATGGAATGAAAAAAATGGTACTTGGGTGTGGACTCCTGATACTATTTGGCCTGATTGCCGGTTGTGCAAACCAGAGCAAGCACCATTCCAGAGAAATGCCGGATCCACATGGGTACAACGCCCATTTTGGCGACATCGACCAGGAAGCTGACGGTATCGTGAAATGGTATGAGTTCAAGGCCTTTTTCCCGGATGCCGCCCCGGAAGTTTATATGGAACTGGATTTGAACGATGACGGCGTAGTAGACCATGATGAATGGCATCAATTCAAAGAAGCCCACGGTTTAAAGCACCCATAGTCACACATGAGTAGGCCTTGGCGCCTCAATGGAATCAGGCCGACCGGAGGCGGCACACGGTGCCGGCTATTCAAGATGCCTTGGAAAGCCAACATGGGGCCTGGGACCTCCGGGAAAGCCGTATCCGGCTTCGTTCACGCGAGATCCATCCTGCCGACGCCACGATGTTTACCTCCCATTTCCTTTCAAATGACTAGCCCGACACTGATTTTCGACCGTTGGGAAATCCGTCCCGGGGCGGTCCTATCTTTATAGATCTTCCATCGGCCGAAGCTTCCCCTCCCGCTTTATTCGAAATGGACCCGGTTTGGAGATTGAGAAGGTTATTTGATATAATAGGTATCGACGTTATCCACATCGAATCATTGCGCAGGTTATGATCAAGGATACCATAACATGAAAGAGACCGCATATCTGGAAGAAAATAACCGGCTGATCGATTTTCTTAAAAAGATTCCTGTCTTCGAGCCATTCGAGGAATCCGAGCTGAACAACCTCCTTAAGATCAGTAAAATGAAAGTATACAACAGCCGGGAATGCATTCTTCAGGAAGGCAGCACCGATTCTCTCATCTATTTCCTGGTGTCGGGAAAGGTACGGATCACAAAAAGTGGAAGGGAGATTGCCGTTTTGAAACGCCGGGGCGATGTCTTCGGTGAGATGGGAGTGATTTCTCTGGCACCTCGCACCGCCTCTGCTTACGCTGAAGGAAAAACCATATGTCTGGCAACAGATTATTATCTGATTGAAAACCTCGCCGGTGAAGACAGGGTTCTATTCGGCTATGTTCTATTTCGCATTTTTTCGGAGATCCTGGTCAATCGGCTCAAAGCAACAACCGACGAATTGATGAAATATAAGGGTAAGGGGAGTCTAAAGTTCTGGTAACCCGTACCGCACCCCACCGCCGTATCCCAGCAGAATCGGTTTTGACGTGCGCCGCCGCGACTCCGCCCTCCCCAAATGGGAACTGCGGCTCCAAATGCCAATCCAACCCTTTCCGGAACGGTTCTCGGCGATTACAACAGACCGGCACAACGACACCGCGCAGAAGTTGAACAACGATCCGAGCGGCATGCACGGAAAAGTGGGTTCCTGCGGCCAATGACTCCCCCGATGGTGAGCCAACGGATACGCCCGCTCCATCTATAGGATCCCCCACAACAAGATGCCGATCGCCAGGGAAGCAGCAATGCCCAGCGGGATTGTTAAACGCAAAATGGCCCCTTCCAGGCCGACAGCGTTACACATGGGTGTTGCCAAGGCGATTTTAAACGGTGACGAAATCGAACCCAAAGAGGCCCCGACAGCCAATCCAGCCGCAAGCCAGGTCGAAGACACCACGAGGATCGCGGCCGCTTCAACTTGCAACCTTCCAAACAGCATCAGGGATGCCACACCATAGCCTGTCAAAAACGTACCGACCCAGCCTAACAATGGCACAAACACCGGGTAAATGGCTCCGGTGTATGCTTCCAATCCCTTGGAGAGAATCCATGGAATATTTTGCCCTTCGTAAAATACAGTGAAATCTTTCCCGTATCCGGAATAGGCCAACATCTGCCCCATGGCACCAAATAGTCCCATGGCGATAAAGGCCCGCCAGCCCCTGGAGAAACCGGTCTTCAAAACGGCCTGCAATTGCGGGTAAGGCACCTTCAGCACCCAGACGGACAGGATAAACGTTGACAACAGATAGATGTACGCAGAGAACAGCGGTCGAAACGTAATGGTGTGCACCGGTATTAATTGAATGGGCAACACCATGCGATCGAAGGTCAGCGCCCGAACCCATGGGATCATATTGACCATCAGCAGCGCCCCGAGCAGGAACATAAACGGCACCAGGTCCAGAAAGACCGTTCGATCGTACTTCAGTCTCGCGAATCCACGCAGCATGAACACCAGAATTAGGGCCAAGCCACCGACGATGCCGGAGATGGAGATCCCGATAAAGGCCGCCACCCCCAAGGCCGTCATTCCCACCAGCAATCCGCACAACAGCACGTAGGCCATCCGGCGGACACCACCGGAAGGCCGGGGCAAAAATATCGGAATACAGGCAGCCATCAGCAGGGTGGCCGGAACCGAAAGCCAGGCCGATGCCACGCCTAGGTCATAGACCGGGATCCCTGTCACAAGGGACAGCACGGTCACAATGATGCCCGCCATTTCCAGTGTCATGAGCCCGGCATATCCGATGATCGAAAGGGCGGCCGATCCCACCGGGGAAACTCCCGCTGCATGAAGCATGGGCGCCACCACCGGTTCTGCAATCACTCCGGCGCCCTCCATAAAGTTGCCGACACCCAGGGTGATCAGGACGTGTCCGCCAAACGCATCCCCGGCGGCTTCCTTGAACCAGCTGACAATCCTCGCCAGAGAGCCGGTCGTGGTCAGCAGAACCGAGAGGAGAATACCGAACAGAATGACCAATAATAGCGGCAATGTCGTTAGGATGCCGTCAAGTCCTGACAGGAGGGCGACTTGGATCGGGGTGCCAAAAACAACGGTCACAAGCCCAAGGGTATAAAGGCTCCCCCATATGGAAAGCTCCAGAGCAGGCCGTTTGAACCCGACGGCAAGAATTGCCAGGAGGATCACCGGTGACCAGCACAGGAAAAAAGACCAGGATGTCATAAGCAGTTAAAAAAGGCCGACAGATGAGCGAGAATATCGCGCTAACACCATCGAAATTGGCATATCGACCGAATATAACAAGTTACCACGAAGAACTCGAAGTGCACGAAGATAAAGCACATTTAAGTGACAAAGGAATTATTTGCATTTTAGGCACTTTAGGCATTGCAGACATGTTAGGCCGTTGCAATACAGACTACCGGCCCCCGGTCTCCGATTCGCATTCAACAAACAACCCCAACGTCTCACCGGCTTTTAAATCGACATAACCCTCCTCGCAAATCCTGAAGAACGGAATCGCAGCGCCGGTCAACGCCACCAGACTCAACAAGGGATCGGCCATGGTGCAGCCTTCGGCGGCGGCCGCCCGAGATAACCGGTACAGCCGTTCGGCCATTTCCGGGACCGGCAATCCGGACACGAGACCGAAGACCGGCATTGGGATCTCTTCGATAACCGTTCCGTCCACGCAGTATACCGCCCCTCCCTGCAGCTCGACGATCCGCGTTACCGCATGGTAAATGTCTTCATCAGTTGCCCCGACCACGACAGTATCGCGGGTGTCCCACGCATTGCTGGCCGCCAGTGCGCCCCTCCGGAACCCGAATCCACGGATCAATCCGGTAAACCGCTTCTCGGAAGCCGGAGTTCGATCCAAGGCCGCGACCTTCAGTAGATCCGCTGCCGGGTCCGGTTGAACCAGGCCGTCTGTGACGGGTACTTCAAGCTGAATTTCCCGCGATACCAGGTCGGTCACCATATCGATCACGCGAACCGAAGCGGTGTGCCCGCATCCCTGACACGGTATCCGAAACCAGGTCGAGTCCATGTTACGAGGAATCCGAATCGTTCGATAGTGTCTCTCCTGATAGCGATGTGGCCTGGGGTCTGCCACCAGCAAACCTTTCTTTGCGACCACGTTTCCGTTGCTGACGACTAATTCCGGACGGAATGTCTCCAGGTCCGGCAATACCAGAAAATCGGCATACCGGCCAGGGGACACCCCTCCGATCAAGTGGGCCAACCCAAAATGCTCCGCCACATTGAGCGTGGTCATCTGGACGGCTTCAACGGCACTGAATCCGCTGTCCACGGCCTTTTGAAGGATATACTCCATGTATCCCTTATCCATCAGATCCTTCGGATCGACGCCGTCAGACGCCAGGATGCAGTAACGGCTGTCCACACCGAAGTCCCGAATTTTGGCGATGGCTTCCAGATCACGACGGATGCTCCCTTCTCGAATCATGACATGGATGCCCAATCGGATCCGCTCCAGAACCTCTTCAGCCGTAATGGGCTCATGGCAGGAGGAAATCCCGCAGCCGATATACGCGTTGAGTTTCCTGTCCCTGGCGCCGGCAGAATGGCCTTCCAACGTCTTTCCGCGTTTCAGAGTTTCGATGTATTCCGGGAGATAGGTGTCCGGATCCTCCAGCACCGCCTGCCAGTAGGACTCACCGAGTCCGACAATGTTGTCCTCTTCCAAGACACGCTCCAGGTCATCGAGGGCCATGCCGGATGTGGCCCGGCTGGTCGATACCATTGCCGGTGCGGTGCCGAATATCTTGATCGGTTGATCCCGGAAAGACGCCAGCACATCCAGCACGCCGTCCAGCCCTGCCACCGGGTAGGCTTCCATGGTTTCGGAAATGATGGTGGTCGTCCCTCCAGGCACTGCATAGTTTAAAAATTCGGGAATGGAATACAGCCAAACCAGGTGGGTGTGCCCGTCGATCAACCCCGGGATCACCGGTTTTCCTCCGGCGTCGATCACTTCCGTTTCGGGACCGAGCATGTCTTCGACATCAGGGCCGACATAGGCGATGTGTTCGCCCTTTACGGCGATCGCCGTCTTTTCTAAAATTTCACGGGTATACACATTGATCAGCTGAGCGTTTACCACCGCCAGATCAGCCGGTTCCCTTCCGAGGGCGACATTCATGAGTTGCCTGGAATTTTTGGAAGCTGCCAATGAAATGCTCATGAAGATTCCCCTCATCTGAACCATTCATGGAATAGCGACTAGGTATCCGTTTGCCACATGTATGTAAAGGGCAACACGTAAACACTTGAACATTCGTAAAATTCTTTCTATGTTGGAAATGGTGACAGACCCACGAGAGCAGTAGAGGTTGAGAAGTTGGACACCGGCTCGGCACCCGCGACACCGGAGGCAGCCATGCTGACAGCTCACGAAAAAGAGCGCTATGACCGACAACTCCGGATCCCTCAAGTCGGAGAAGGGGGGCAGGTGAGACTGAAACAGGCGAAGATTCTGATCGCCGGTGCCGGCGGCCTGGGAGCCCCGGCCGCCTATTACCTGGCCGCGGCCGGAATCGGACACATCCGAATCGTCGACCGGGATAGGGTGGACCTCAGCAACCTGAACCGTCAGTTGCTCCACTGGGAGAAAGATATCGGCAGGGACAAAAGCGAATCCGCGAAGGAAAAACTGAGCCGCCTGAATCCGGACGTGACCGTCGAGACGGTGACATCCCACATCAATGAGGATACTATTTCGGCGCTGGCTGCCAATTTCGACGGGATCATCGATGCTCTGGACAATTTCACCGGTCGATATGTGTTAAACAAAGCGGCCGCAACCTTTCGCATCCCATTCTTCCACGGTGCCGTTCAGGGTTTTGAAGGACGAGCAACCACCATACTTCCGGGTAAAACGGCATGCCTGGCTTGCATGCCCCGTGGTGAATCGGGCAAGGCCGCCAACCCGATCATCGGAATCACTCCCGGTGTCATCGGCTGCATCCAGGCCGCCGAGTGTATCAAATACCTCTTGGAGCAGGGCCAACTCCTGGAAAACCGCATGATCGTGTATGACGGGTTGGAAATGACCTGGAAAGAGTTTACACTCAAAACAAACCCGCAGTGCCCCGTCTGCGGGGCTGCAAATCGAAACCGTCATCAGAAAGGCAGCGTGCCGTGAGCATCACCGTCCATCTCCATCAGTCCCAACGTCAGCTGGCGGGCGGGAAGGCCTCTGTGGATGTCGAGGGCAACACCGTCGGAGAATGCCTTGCCGATCTGATTCGGCAGTACCCCGGACTTGAAGACGGTCTGTTAAAGGGCCCCGCCGAACTGAAGCGCAATGTCGAGATATATCTCAATCTGGAGAGCGCATATCCCGACGAGCTCGCACAACCGACGCGAGACAACGACGACATCCACCTGACACTCATCCTTTCGGGAGGTTGATGGAAGATGAGCGGTATCACTCGAAAGTTGGCCTTTCTGGAATTTCGGGAGAAAGCAAAACTCGGTCTTCCGGCCCTGATACTTGTGGTTGTTGGTTTCTGGATCACCTCCCAGTTTGTGGAACCGGCCCCTCCCCGGCATATCGTCCTTGCCTGCGGCCCATTGGAAGGCGCCTATTATGCCTACGGGCAGCAGTATCGCGACCTCATTGAGCCCTAGGGGATTACCGTGGAACTGAAAACAACAAACGGCGCGGTTGAAAATCTGAACCTGCTGGAACAAGATGTCGGCATGGTAGATGCCGCGTTTGTCCAGGGAGGCCTGTCATCCCTTTCGGAGACCGACACGCTCCACTCCCTGGGAAGCCTTTTCTTCGAGCCGCCCCTGATTTTCCACCGGGAAGAACTGTCCCTCCAGCGGCTCACCGATTTATAGGGACTCCGGATTGCCGTCGGGGAAACCGGCAGCGGAACACACCACCTAGCCCTGGCCCTACTTGAACGAAACGGTGTCACTTCCGAAAACGCAACACTGATTCCCTATGGATTTCAGGAGGCCGCAGATAATCTCGTGAACGGAGGGCTGGATGTCGCGATTTTCATCTCCCATTCCGCTCCCTTTCTCCGCGAGCTGACCACGTCACCCGAGATCAATCTGCTGGGGATGGAACGGGCCGATGCCTATGCCATACTGAACCAGTTCCTGCACGTGCTGCATCTGCCCGAAGGGGCGATTGACCTGCAAAGAAACATTCCGAAACAGGATATGAAACTGGTGGCACCGACCGCCCAACTGACGGTTCGATCCGAGCTGCATCCGGCGTTGAAGTATCTTTTGCTGCAAGCCGCCAGACAGGTCCACGGGGCCGGAGGGGGTTTCGAACGTGAGGGGCAGTTTCCATCGCCGAAATACCTCGACTTTCCCCTCAGCCGCGAGGCGGATCGGTTCTACAGGTCCGGCCCGCCGTTGCTCCAGCGCTACCTACCCTTCTGGGTGGCGGTTTTTCTCGACCGCATGAAGATTATGCTGTTGCCACTGATTGCCCTGCTGTATCCGCTGTTTAAAATTATTCCTCAGGTGTATCGCTGGCGGATGCGGTCCCGGATCTATCGCTGGTACGCCCGTTTGGAATCCGTCGATCCAAAAGTCGGCCGTGGAAACGTGAACTCGCAAATCAATGAGTATCTGGACGAGTTGGATCAGATCGAAGATCAAGTGGCCAAAATCTCTGTGCCGCTGGCGTTTTCGGAAGATCTCTACCATTTTCGGCTGCACATCGAAATGTTGAGGAGCAAACTGAAACTGATGACGGACAAAGACTGATATCCAGATTCTGGGAGACCTATTCAAATCCGCTGATCTGACAATGAGATGCGTTTTAGAAAATTGATGCCCTATCTTATCGCCGGAATTTTCCTAGCTCTGTTGCTGGCCGCTTTCTTTTTTATTTTCAATCCGTTGGGTCTCGGGCCAGAACCGGATACCGTGCTTTCCGAACGATTTTTCGCTGCTCCCGCCGAGGATCTTTCCATGCTCGAACTCCTGGTGGATGGACAGGCAGCCTTTACGCACCTTCTTTCCGATATCTCCTCAGCAACCTCTTCGGTTTACATTCAGACGTTTATCTGGAAAGACGACGAGATCGGTAGATCTGTGGTGGACCGGCTCAAAGCCGCCGCCCGGCGGAATGTATCCGTGTCCGTCCGCAAAGATCTGCTGGGGACATTTTTTGAACTTCCCAGCATGATGTCGGGGAAGCCCAGCCCGGTGTTTACCCGGAACGGACTGAAGGGGTATCCCAACATCGATGTGACCGTCAGTTGGCGGGAAGACACCGATCACAGCAAGTATGTGATTACGGATCAACGGAAACTCATCTTCGGCGGCATGAACATCGCCGACGAATATCATTTGAAATGGCATGACTACATGGTGGCCTTCCAAGATGACCGATGGACCCGTGCCTTTATGGACCGGGTATTGAAGAGCTTCCCCTGGCCGTTGAATGCACCCTTTGTCATTGCGGTCAACGACCGCACTGCCACGGAAATCCGAACGGCATTGATAGAGGTGATCGACCGCTCCAAAGATCGTCTGATCATTGAACACGCCTATTTTTCAGACGATCGGATCATAGAGGCGGTAAAGCGGGCCGCGGTACGGGGAGTTCGAGTGGACATTATTTTGCCCAAACGGCCGGACACCCATCTGTATGCCAACTGGGCCACGATAAACCGCCTGATGGCATTAACGGAGAAAGCCTCCCTGCGGGTGTTTCTGTACCCGAAAATGATGCACGCCAAGGTGCTCCTCTCCGACGGCGTGATCGCGGCGGTGGGATCCGCCAATTTGACCCCTCGCAGCATGCTCACCAGCCGGGAATTGACCATGTTCGTTCACGGCACACCCGAGACCGAGTTCATACGCGTGTTACGCCGCCAGCTCGATTCGGACCTTTCAAGCTCCGAGCCGGTTCGCCAACCGTTCCAGCTCAGCACCTGGGAACGGCTGGGCGCAGTCGTCGGCAAATACGTGTGGTAAATCGGAAGGGTTCAAGGTTTACCTGCCTTTGGCAGCGCCGGAGGCGACCAGGGTTTACCCGCCTACGGCGGCGCCTTAGGCGACCAGGGATTCGAGGGGTTGGGGCTTCGCCTTCCAGGCTTCGACCCCACAAGCAAGGGGTCAAGTGTTCGTTATTATTATATTTTTCCAAAATTTCACGCCGATTGGTGGATGATTCATGTCTATGAAGTTTGCAGGAGTATGGCGATTGGTATCGACGTATAAGAAGAATATCCTGTATCGATTCCGATAGCGATCCCGACACCGAAAAGGGTCGACATCTAGTTTCAAAGTTAGTGTGGAACGGAGGTATCGTGACCTCTGCTCTGCCTTCGGCGTGCTGTTCTTCTCGAGCATTTCACTCGCATTCTGGAAGCCCTCCGATCACAATCGTACTATTTTGGATCACCAGCATGTTTCATTTTGAAACGACCCCCAAGGGGAGAAGATCCAAAACAATTAACTATCCGCTATTTGTGTCGTTTGGATTGCCGTTTTTGGCCGTTTTCAACAGAATGATTTTCTTATCTTATTTCTATTTCTCTGATATTTAACGCAAATCAAATCCATATTCTCCGGGCATGTTTCTTGCAGCTTTTCTGGACGTTTATATCATCGCTACCCTCTTCCACCTGGAACCGATCGGATGAATTTCGGGGCATCCCGGTTACGGTTGGACCAAAGGGAATCCATGGAAAAGCTGAAACAATTCAGTTGGAATATCATTTCCAGCGGGCTGCCGTCTTCCCACGAAATTGAAGACCTGCGCAAGATATGCCTGTTAAATGTCATTCTCCTTCTTGGAATCCTTTTTCTGGGCCTTCTGGGGAGCATCGCTTTTATTCAACAGGACCGGTTACTTGGAACTGCCGATTTTCTGGTATTGGGATTTCTTGTCGGCTTATTCACGTATTTATGACGGACCAAGCGGATTGACCAGGTCGGCAGGATCGGCACCATCGGCGTTTGTCTATTCTATGCATTTTTATTCGCTTACGGCGGTGTCGGCAATTCCGCCTATGTATGGGTATTCACCTTTCCCCTGATCTCCTTGTTCCTGGTGGGCATCCGGCTCGGTTCATGGTTGACGTTTCTGTTGATCGCCTTTTGCATTCTGGTGTTTTTAATCGGTTCGGACGTATCCTATTTCACCAGCTACAGAAAAAGTTTGATCCCCCGCTTCCTTTCCGCATTCCTGATTATTTACCTGTTCTCCTTCATCATGGAGAAGGTCCGCATTACCGTTCAACAGAGCCTGAAATTGGCCAATGGAAAAAAGGAATTGGCGCTGGTGGAATTAAGAAAAAAAACGGACAAGCTACTCGAAACCAATATTCAGTTGTTATCGGAGATGGCGGATCGGAAGCAGGCGGAAGAGGCGCTCGAGCAGAGCGAAAGCTTTTTTGAGGACGTCATCGAAAGCATCCAGGACGGGATCTGTGTATTGGACCCGGACCTCACGGTTCGACACGTGAATCATGTCATGGACACATGGTATGGTAAGAACGAATCGCTCATCGGAAGAAAATGTTATTTCTGCTTTCATGATAAAGAACAACCCTGTGATCCTTGCCCCACAATTCGAAGCCTGGAATCCGGCAAGGCCGAACGCGAGCTTGTCCGGGGACTTCCCGGCTCGGGTGTCGAGTGGCTTGAACTGTATACCTATCCCTTCAAGGACAGGACTTCCGGAGAGATCACCGGCATCGTAGAATTTGTCAGGAACATCAGCGATCGTAAGCGGCTTGAGGCAAAACTGAACCAGGCGGAACGGATGGACAGTATCGGCAGGTTGGCGGGCGGCATCGCCCATGACTTCAACAATCTGTTAATGGGCATTCAAGGGCGTGTTTCTCTGATGGCATTTGAGACATCTCCTGAACACCGGTTTCATGACCATTTAAAGAGCCTGGAGGATTATGTCAGCAGCGCATCGGATCTAACGCGGCAGCTTTTAGGCTTTGCCCGGGGGGGAAAGTACGAAATCCAAACCACCGACATCAATAAACTGCTCGAAGAACATCTCGTGATGTTCAGCCGGACCAAGAAAGAACTCACGATTTCGAGCTTCTTCCAGGAGGATGTGCTTCCGGTGGAGGTCGACCAGGGGCAGATTAAGCAGGTGATTCTTAATCTTCTCGTGAACGCCTGGGAAGCCATGCCGGACGGCGGGGAAATCACTGTGCTGACCGAAAACATTTACCTGGACGCACCGGTGACCCGGCCCTTCGATCTTGAATCGGGAAAATTTGTCAAAATCGCCGTATCGGATACCGGTGTCGGTATGAGTGATAAGGTTCAAAAACGCATTTTTGATCCGTTCTTTACCACCAAAGAAAGGGACCGGGGCACCGGCTTGGGAC
>Ga0056119_1000054_pt1 | contig 29943 bp, 29 predicted proteins | sample WorMettaBAHAMAS1_FD_80076 | JGI IMG/M metagenome (GOLD analysis project Ga0056119, IMG submission 80076) | Marine gutless worms symbiont microbial communities from Max Planck institute for Marine Microbiology, Germany - Olavius tantulus BAHAMAS.1 ...
GGAGTATTTTTTCAACAAGAAGAAATATAAGTCTCTGCCAAAAGAATATCAGCACATTATCGACGCGGTGTGCAAGGAAACGGAGCACTGGTCTCTTTCCCAGTTCGACGCACGAAACGGAGAGGCCCTGCAGACGTTGATCAACGAAAAGAAGGTGCAGCTGATCCGGTTCCCGGCAACGGTGTTGGATGAGCTCCGCAAGCTTGCCGCGGATAAGGTAGAAGAAGAGGCGAACAAAAACCCATTGGCGCGAAAGGTGGCCGATTCCTTCAAGACGTTCCAGATGATTGTCGGCCCCTGGCATTCGGTGTCCGAGCAGGCATACTATGATAGGGTTCAACCGAAGTTTTCCCTGAAGGGATAACACCTTCAGGGGAGTTCACCTATCCAAAAGCCGGTCGGTCCCAAAGGGCCGATCGGCATATTTATTGGCATATATGATGAATGCCTAAAATGCCTTAAATGAGCTAAAATGCCTGAAATGGGTTGGTACAGGCAATGAAATTAGTAGCCGGGAACGCGATTTTGTAATTGAATTGCTTTCGCTTGGGTGATTTTTTTCTGATTTTAATTTTAGGCAATTTAGGCATTTCAAATTTTAGCCATTTCTATTGCGTTTATCCTGCAAACTTTTTTGTCGACGCGGCCGCATGTCGCATCCGGCTATCCCGTTTTGCCTTGTTGATTTCCATGGATGTTCGCAATCCTCGGGTCCGAAGGGCATGCCAGACCAGCCGTTTCCGGTCCATGACGAAAAATCGTTTTCCAAACTTTCTGAGGGCTTTGCGATCGATGGTAAAGCCGAGTCCGGGGGTCTTCGGAACCTCGATCATGCCCTGATCATGATAGAAGGGAGTTTCCAGGAGACCGTCTCGTGCTTCCACGGTCCATCCGGGGGGCTGAAGGGATACTCGACCTCCATTTCTGTTGCGTATCCGCTGGCGGCCATAAGCTGCAGGTTGATGGCGAATCCGATTCCGTTCGTCCATGTGTGGGGTGTGTAGGCAAGCCCCTGCCGCCGGCAGAGTTTAATGATTTGAAAGGTCTGTGCAATCCCTCCGGTAAATACCGCGTCCGGCTGGAATATCCGGTAGCATTGCCGTTCGATCATCATTTTCAGCTCCGGAAAACAGGCCGTGTGCAGTTCCCCGCCGGCAATCGGCACCCGACTGTAAGCGGTCAGCTTGGAGAGATCTTCATAGGCATCCATCGGTAGTGGTTCTTCAAGCCAGGACACCCCAAAGTCGGCACACCGATCGGCAAACCGCTTTGCGCGATCCAAATCCCAAAGGGGCGCATTCTCTACAATGGTAACCCGCCATCCCTGGTTGGCGTCGACCCCGATCTGCATCTTGTGGCCGATTGCCTTGGAGACTTCCCGAACCTGACGGATGTCGATCAGTTCGTCAAAGTCGTGGACCCGAAGTTTAATGGTTTGAAAGCCCTCTTCGAACCGGGCTTCAGCTTCTTCGATCCGTTCTTCCGGTGGTTTGACGTCGCCGGTGGATGCATACACCCGAACCGTGCAGGGCTCACACCCCAGCAATTCCCATACGGGTTTCCCTTCCATTTTTCCTCGGATGTCCCAGAATGCCGGTTCGATCCACGCATTTCGCCAGCCCAGGTAAGACATCTCCCGAACCCGCTGTTGGATAAGATCGATATCGGCTGCGTCCTCCCCGATCAGGTAGGGCCCGATCATGTCCCCCAGACCGGTCCGTTCTTTTCCCATGGCGGGACCGGCGCTGTACCCTTCCAACCCGCTATCGGTCAGGATCCGGATCAAGGTGAAGCGATTTTCCGTCTGAGGAAATCCGGGGATCCAGCTGGGATAAAATCGGGCCGGCAAAGGTATGGCGACGTGGTAGAGTTCTATTCTGGAGATGAGAGGCATGGTCTCTTCATTTCTTGCACGAAGCAGGGACCGCTTCGGCAATTTTGGATTTTAGATTTTGGATTTGGGAGTTAAAGCTCCATGCTCTGCACTAGACATGGTTATAAAATTCTACGGGCTGCAGTTCCAGAGATTCCACACCGCAGCCGATGACCATATGCCTGCGTATATCCAGGCACAAATGGCATTTGGAGATATAGCTGTCGTCGGACGTGAAATTAAAACGTTGTCTGGCCATTGAGTATAATCCACAGATTCCTTCCGAGTAAAGCAAACTTAAAATCGGGTACTCGTCCTGCAAAAGGGGCCCGGGAAGGTGTTCGGCTTGAATGGCCAATCCGGAGCAGAGGCCGGGAATGTAATTGCCGAACAGGTCCACGTGGAAATGGCGTGTGTCATTGAGTTCGCTGCAACCGTCTCCATTCAGTGAACAAATCTCTTCCGAAGCATATCCGGGCAAGGAACTCGAGAAGGTGTTCAGGGCTCTTCCACCGAAATGGATCCAGTACCGGGAAGGAATCCGGTCAAGGTAATCCGAGCCGAAAGCCGCTATATACTCGCTCAGAGGGTGGGGTGTCCGTTCATCAAAGGAATCGATTTCCGGGAAGAAGTCGTCAATCCAGGGAAACACCGCAATCCCGCTGTCCCGGCAAGCGGCCAGAACCCCTTTGACCTTGTAGAACGGAATGTGTTCATTGTGAAACGGGCTCATGGATACCAGCAGGGTGTGAAGCCTTGCCCGGCGCAAGCGTTTTAGCAGGGATATGCCTTTGGGGTGGTCTTGATACCAGGACGAATTGGTTTCCACATAATCGATGGAAATTCCGGTTTCTGAAGCGGCCGCAAGGGTGTCCTCCAGCCCGTCCGGATTGAGAAAAGGCTCTCCCCCTCCGATGTGGACGGATCGGCAGCCCATCCGGGCAATGATTTGCAGCATCCGGGTTGCCGACGATTTTTTTATGTACTTTTTCTCCCATCGCGGACTGCACCCATAAAGGCAATGCCGACATGCGGAGGTGCAGTAATAATTGGTGATGAGGCCACCGGAAACCAGAGTCGGAATACGTAGTTCTTTTGGGGGTGATTTCATCTATGGATCCGCCTTCAAACCGTGATGATCTACCAAATTCCAAATAACAATTTTCAAACACCAAACACAAATTACAAATCACAAACACAAAACACAAACCACCAAAACACAAATCACCAACCACCAATTCCCAAATCCCAGATGACTAATCTCAAATACCCAATACCGAATACCCGGTACCCACCGTAAGGTATGTTACATCAAATTCTGTAGGCGCTCTTTGAGTCGGGTATACCGACGCCGTGTCTGATCGTTCTGAACCCCTATGGCCATTGCTTTCCGGGTCCCGACAATGACTACCAACCGTTTGCCCCGGGTGACCGCCGTATAGATGAGATTCCGTTGAAGCAGTACATAGTGTTGTGTCAATACCGGAATGATCACCACGGGAAATTCAGATCCCTGGGATTTATGAACCGAAATGGCATAGGCCAGTATGATCTCATCCGTGTCCGCCGGGCCGTAGATGACGCTGCGGTCCTCATAGGTCACCGTCATTTCCTGAGTGGTTCGATCGATGTGGGCGACCCGGCCGATGTCTCCGTTGTAAATCTTTTTCTCGTAATTGTTTCGGATCTGCATGACTTTGTCTCCGATCCGAAAGGCGGTCTCGCCACGGACCCATTCGGTGCCGTCCGGATTCAAGATGTCCTGCAGTTTCCGATTTAGATTGGTTGCGCCCACAACCCCTTTGTGCATGGGGGACAACACCTGGATATCATTCATCGGATCGAATTGAAATCGCCGTGGGATACGTTCCGATACCAGCGTCAGAATCAGGTCCAGCACTTTTTCAGGCTCTTCCTGTTCAATGAAATAGAAATCCGATGCGGGTTGTTCCGGTTTGGGATGTTTCAGCTCCGGCATGCGCCCCTGAAGGATGTGGTGTGTATTCACGACGATTCGACTGGACCGTGCCTGACGAAAAATGTCGGTCAGTTCCACCACCGGTAAGCAGTCGGAGGCAATGATGTCTTTGAGGACATTACCCGGACCCACCGAGGGCAGTTGGTAGGTATCGCCCACCAGGACCAGACCGGATGCGGGGGGGATTGCTCGGAGCAGGTGGTACATCAGCCGGACGTCGATCATTGACGCCTCATCCACGATCAACAGGTCACACGAGAGTGGATGGGTGTCATTTCTTTGAAAGTCTCCCTTCTGGGGACTGAACTCCAGCATCCGGTGGATGGTCATGGCCCCGTGCCCGGTTGCTTCTCCCATGCGTTTGGCCGCCCTTCCGGTGGGGGCGGCAAGCCGGATCCGGCGTTGCTTTTTTCCGGCAATGTCAACGATGGCACGAAGGATGGTCGTTTTACCGGTACCGGGTCCGCCGGTGATGACCATCAATTTATGGGTGAGTGCCTGACGCACCGCACGGCTCTGGTTGGGTGCCAATCGGATTCCCATGTGGTGTTGGACCCACTCCAGGGCGCTGTTTACATCGACGGATGGCCCCGCCGTTTTGTGGGCGGCAAGACCCGCCATATATGCCGCGATTTGATTTTCAAAACGATGAAGTGGGGAAAGAAACACGGCCTTGTCGCTCTCGTCGGAGATTGCCGGTATTCCGTTGAACGCTTCAATAATAATGTCGCCTTTGAGAGCACATCTTCCCAGTGCTTCTCTGACCACATCTCCATTGACTTCCAAAAGCTCACGGCATTGATTCACCAGATCCTCATAAGGGAAGTAAACATGGCCATCCTCGGAGAGACGTTGCAAGCCATAAAGGATGCCGGCGGCGACACGTTCAGGCGCGGTTTTCGTAAAACCGAGGGATGTGGCAACCTGGTCTGATTTCTGGAATCCTATTCCGAAAACATCGGATGCCAGCCGGAACGGATCGTGACGGACCACAGCGATGGCGCGGTCCCCGTAGCGCTTGTAGATTCGGTATGCATAGGCGGGTCCGATATCATGGCTTTGTAGGAATACCATGACATCCCGGATACGCCTCTGTTTCTGCCAGGCAGCGCGTATCATGTTGACGCGTTTTTGACCGATTCCCTCCACGGTGGCCAGTTGGTCCGGGAAGTGTTCGATGATCTCTAGCGTTTTCTCCCCGAAGGTCGATACGATGCGGTCTGCCATTTTAGGGCCGATCCCCTGAACAAGGCCGGATCCGAGATATCGGCGAACACCTTCGATGGTGGCTGGAACAATGGTTTTGTGTTTGAGGATCTTGAATTGACGGCCATATTTCGGATGGGTGGTCCATTCACCGTGGAGGTGAAGTACTTCACCGGTTTTGACCGAAAGCAGATTGCCGACAACCGTGATCGGTTCCCGTTCTCCTTCTACCCGGAGCCGGGCGACCGCATAGCCGGTGTCTTCATTATGAAATGTGATGTGCTCGATATGGCCGTCGAACTGGGTTGGAGATGTCACTTTTTCGCACCCGCTTGAACCCATGATGGTATCCGCACATCGGAAAGGGGCTTCGAGTCAGGGATGTAGCATTTTATGTCCAGTACGGGAGATCCGTCAAAGGCGTCGATGTCATCCAGTTCAATCACAGGGCCGTCAATGGATAGAATTCGGCAACGGGTCAATGCAATCAGATTCGGCCGTGCCGGGGAATGGGTGGCGAACACACCTGTGAGAGGATTGTCTGGATCTTTCATGGGATGCACCCGGAGGGTTTCTCGCTGTTCAGGGGTATCCTTTTCATGAAACCAGTAGATCACCCAAATATGTGAAAAACCGTCCAATCCCAACAGCCCGTCTGTATATGGGGGCTCAACCTGGATAAACGACCGATCCTGTCTCTTTCGAACATGGCCCACTGGGAAGACGTCAAAGTAGGTTGTCATGTTAGGTCCTTATTATGGGTTGGTTCCATATATAAATGAAAATACTTGCAGATTTCCCTAAAAAAACGCAAACTAAATTTAAATGGATGGATCCATCCAGTCGCTCAAGGTGTTTGTCAACCCATTCGAGTTTACACGGGCAGCAATTGGAGGTTCCGTTGGGGGGGATATGCAGAGAAGAGAGTTCTTAACCGTTTCGACCAAACTGGGCATGATGGCCTTGTTGGGCGCCCTGGGTGTTGGTTGCCAAGGGAAATCTCAACCCGTGATCGGGTTGGCGGACCTGCCCTATCCGCTGGATGCTCTGGAACCCTATCTTTCTTCGAAGACGTTGTCCTTTCATTACTACAAGCACCAAAAGAACTACGTCGACACCGTAAATCGCCTTATTCGGGGCACGGCCCATCGGTCGAAGCCTCTCTTGGACATTATCCGGAGCGCTTCAGGCGATCCGGCAACCGAGATGATTTTCAACCATGCGGCACAAGTGTTTAATCACGAGTTTTATTGGAAATCCATGAAACCCGGCGGCGGAGGCCCACCCACCGGATCCATGGAGGCTCACATCAGCGATTCATTTGGAAGCTATCGCCGATTTTACAAAGAATTTTCAAACCTTGCCTCGGCACAATTTGGAAGCGGCTGGGTTTGGCTGATCCAAGCTGATCAGACGCTTCGCGTTATTGCGACATCGAACGCGGATACTCCGGTAGCCGATGGAAAGCTGCCGCTGCTGTGCATTGATCTGTGGGAGCATGCATATTATCTTGACTACCAGAATCGCCGCGATGATTACGTTAAAGCCTTTCTGGATCATCTGGTGAATTGGGAGTTTGCCGAAACGAATGCGCGGCAAACGTGAATCCCAAGCTACCCTTAACATGCTGCACGAACAGACTTTGGTACCATAGGGTCAACATCTATGGCTCGTGACAAAAGTAAAAAAAAGGTGTTGGTTGTCGACAATCATCCGTTGATACTGAAGTACATGCAACGGCTTCTCGATAAACGGGGTGACGACGTACTGGTCGCATCCGACGGCCTGTCCGCGCTCAAACTGCTCAATGAGCACCATCCGGATGTGATTTTGGTAGACCAGGTGATGCCCAACATTACGGGCGATAAGTTGTGCCGTATCATTCGCAGCCGGCCTGAATTGAAAGATACCTGCATCATCATGCTTTCTGCCATTGCCGCCGAAATCGATCTCCAGTTCGCCGAATTCGGTGCCAACTACTGCATTGCAAAAGGCCCCTTCGACAAGATGTCCAGACATGTTCTGGCGCTACTGTACCAGCTAGATGCGGAGGGGAAATGTGGTCAGTCGGACCGGATCATCGGCAAGGAGGACCTTTTTTATCGGCAGATTTCGGAAGAATTACTCTACTCAAAAGATCACGCCGAAGCCATTCTAAACCACCTTGCCCAGGGGATTGTTGAAATAACCACAGCGCGTGAAATTATTTATGCCAACCCCAAAGCGGTCGATCTTATCGGGGTTGCCGAAGTGGATCTGCTGGGAACGATTTTTACGGATCTGTTCGAAGAAAACGATCGCCAGCGTATCTCCGACACCCTGGCGTCATATCAGGCGGGAACTCCGGAAGGAGACGGCTCTTTCTCTCTGGACATCAAAGGAAGGCATATCCGTTTCGAAATAGTCAACGCCCATGGCCAGGAGGCCCACATTCTTACCGTCATTTTCAATGAACTTCCACAAGTGCCGACCGCGACGCATCAGCCGTCCGGAGACGTTGAAGAGTTTCGATCCCAGCCGGGCGAATCGGCTCTATGGCCGGAAGATCACGTGAAGATGATTTCGGATGCCGAATCATTATTGGAAGATATCGATCAGCACGTAACAGAAGATCCGACCCTTCGCGAAATGGCCCTACGTCTTCGTAATTCAATCAATGATATCAAGGAATAGGGTGGCTCCGCATCACCCCATTGGCGTCATTCCTCGCTTCCGGTCCCGTCTGCATCCCGAACATCATACCTGCCCGTCCTCCGGCTGAATTGACTTTTACGGATCTGAAACCATGTTATAGCCATATTGCACAAATCCCAGAGGCTGTCTCCGGACATATCACGCCGTCTTTCCGGCGGCATGCCAGGGTAACGAAACAGATGGATTCCATCACTGGGTTCAACAACCGATAACGGGCTTTGATAATGGATATTAGGATTCCGGCACCACTGAAGAGCGACATCCAACGGTTCAGGGAATTTGTCGACACCCATTTGAAACCCCAACTGTCCGGTTGGCAGCGTGATGGGCATATCCCCAAAGAGTTTTTCACGGCCCTGGGCCGGGAAGGATGGTTCGGTTTCGACGACCACAACGGCGACCTTTCATCTCACTCGACCTTGAGGGAGGCGCTGATCGCAGAGGAACTGGGAGTGGTTTCTCCGGGGGTTGCCATTGCCGTTCTGGCTCATATGGATCTGGGCTTTATGGGCCTATATTTGTTCGGTTCGGACGCACTGAAAAGGGCCTATGGGGGAGCGGCGCTTCGAGGAGAGCGCCTGATGTGTGTGGGAAACACGGAAAACATTGCCGGAAGTGATGTGGCCGGCATTGGCATGACGGCAGCGGAAAGCCAGGGCGGATGGCGTCTTAATGGCACCAAGGCCTACGTCACCAACGGATATGTGGCCGACTTAGCCGTGATTACCGCCGTGACGGATCCCGACGCTCCGAGAACAAGGCGGATTTCCATGTTTTTGGTCGATTTAAATTCCGAGGGTGTCCGGCGCACCAAACTAAACAAACAGGTATGGATCCCATCGGACCTAACCCGACTGCAGTTTAAAGATGTGTTTGTACCCGAAGATCACATACTGGGGGAACGGGGCCGAGGAATACAGCAGGTCCTGTCCATATTTACCCGGAGCCGCGTTCCCATCAGCGCGTTGACTTTAGGGACGGCTCGGGGCGCCTTCGAGAGCGCGTTGGCCCATGCCAAAAAACGAAAAATTTTCGGTCGGCCGATTGTGGAATATCAGGCTAAGGCGTTCGAAGCGGCTGATTTCTATGCACGGATAGAAGCCGCCCGGCTGATGGTTTGGAAGGCATGCCAGGCCGCGGATCGGGAGACAGATTTTCGGAAAGAAGCGGCGATGGCCAAATATCTGTCGGTGGAAGTTGCCAGAGAGGTTTCTCTTTGGGCAGCCGACTTGTTCGGAGCGGTCTCGGTCATTGGTGATCATCCCATTCATAAATTTCCCATGGATGCCTGGGGGTCTTCCCTTGGAGAAGGTACCCAAGACGTTCAAAAACTCGTCATCTTCCGGGAACTAATGAAGGAGCAGTCATAACATCGCTAGGCGGTTATATTCAGGGCGTAAGCACAATCTTGCCGAATTGTTCTCCCTCTTCCATCATCCGGTAGGCCTCCCGACCATCTTTCAGAGGAAGGACCCGATCAATGACCGGCTTCAATTTTTCTGTCCAGAGCATGGCCACCACGTCCAGAAAATCCTGGTGGGTCCCCATGGTACTTCCAATCAGACTGATCTGTTTCCCAAAAATATATCGGATATCGATTTCCGTTAACGGTCCTGAAGTATTGCCGACAATGACAATGCGCCCCCCCCGGGTAACCACCGCCATGCTCTTTTGAAGGGTAGCCTTTCCCACATTGTCGACCACCAGATCGACACCTTTTTTGCCGCTTAACCGAAAGACTTCTTGGCTCCAGTCCGTTTCAGTTCTATCTATGGCCACATCGGCGCCCAATTCCATTGCCTTCTCAGCCTTGTCTTTATTCCCGGCGACGACATACACAAAGGCTCCGGCAATTTTGGCGATCTGAATTGTCATGGAGTTGACCCCGCCTCCGGCGCCCACAATAAGCACGGTCTCAGCGGGTTTTAACCTTCCTCGATGGATCAGCATACGCCAGGCCGTGAGACTCACCAGCAAGGGCGCCGCCGCTTCCTGATAATCCAATTCATCTGGAATCGCAGCCAAATTACCTGCCGGAACGCAAATGAATTCTGCCGCGCCCCCACGCAGATGCTCTCCAAGGATTCTGTAGCCGGGGCTCATGCTGGCTTCCCCGCGGCGCACGTAAGGATCGATTCGTGTGTTCACCCCCGGATCGGCGATGACACGTTGCCCTGTTTTCCATCCTTCTACAGAGTTGCCCACTTCCACGATGTCTCCGGCAACATCGGCACCACACCAGTGGGGCATGTCAAGATTCAGTCCAGGCCACCCGCGACGCACCCAAATATCCAGATGATTGGTTGCACAAGCTCTGACACGAACGGTGACGTCTTCCGGTCCGGGAACCGGATCCGGCACATCCCCATATCGAAGAACATCCAGTTCCCCGTGCTCCTTGAAATACAAGGCTTTCATGGCTCCCTCCTCTTTAGCCCGAACATTGCATGAAATCGTTTCAGTATTTAGCTAAAAAAAGCAAAATCGATGCGTTATCAATATTTCCGGTTTTTCATAAAGAATACAATTTGTCATGTTTTAGATTTGAAGAACAGCCTGAAAAGATTTCCCCCTTGTATGTTTACGTTGATGATAGAGAAACTGAACTCAAAGCGATTCAGCCCGCTTCATACGAACGTATCATTTTAAGCATCCTGGCCGGCGAAATTGTCGGTTTGACATTGACAACAGGCCACTTTCCCGCTAGAAAAAACGTTGTCCATTAAAGAGAATAGGGTGAGTTGATGCAGTTTCTGGGTGATATCTTTTTGTCGGCAACGGGAATCTTGACGGTTCTCATCTGGGCGCTGGGGGTGATTTTCTCTGCCCTTCTGCTTTTCAATCCCGGCGCCATCGTCAAGTGGAGCGGCATTTTAAACCGATCGATCGATGTGGAGCGTGTTTTTCCTGCGTTGGACCGCCCCGTGTCCACCAATAGCCTGGCTTATAAGCATCCGGTTATTTTTGGGATTCTTCTCGTTATCGGCTCCTTTTTTGTCCTTAATTTTCTTTTCTTCCAGATCAGCGCGCCCCTGTTTTCGGGATTTTTAGGAGGTATCTTATTCGAAGCGCTCGTAATCATGGGAAAATTGGCCTGTTTCTGCGGAATTGCCATCGGCCTTGGGTTGATATTTGCTCCGGATAAGGTCAAAAAACTGGAAACCCGACTGGACTCCTGGTTCGATACCGAGCCTCTGGCTGAAAAATTAAACCGGCCGATTGAGCAAGTCGACCATATATTCCTCCGCCGTCCGCTCCTCTTTGGTGCGATCGGTCTGCTCGCCTCGTTTGTTTTACTGATCCTCGGGGCAGCCAATCTGTCTCGCTAATCCTGCCTGGCTCAAACGATCCATATCCCGGTGCTATGCCTTGCTCGCATAATCGGTCATGTGTTGCTTCAACGTGGGATCACTCCCGAACAGGAAGTGCTTGGACATGTCCGGCGAATAACGCGACGCCGGAGGGGTTCTCCCGATGGCCTCGGCGACTTCCCGAATATGGATCGGCTGCAGAAAAACGGATCCAGCGCCGTTGGAAAAGCCGTCGGATGGGGAACCGGGCAGCGGCAGTGACGGTTGTCCATATTGAAGAAGGTGGGTTCGGATTCGCTGGTCCGATAGGGTACCGGCAAGCCGGCGACGGGTCCTTTCACAGCCTTTCGGATGTTTTCAAGATGCGGCATCATCGTCTCAGGACCCCGAAAACAGTTCATCCCAACCACATCCGCTCCCTGCTCTTCCAGCCGCACACAGGAGTCTTCCACCGAATAGCCGTCCAGCAGCTTGTTTTCGGCCATCAGCCCAAGCGTAATGACCGCCGGAAGCCCGGCATCCTTTATGACATCCAGGGCAATCGAGGCTTCCTCGTGGTAATAGAATGTTTCCCCAACGACATAATCCACCCCTTCCTCGGCCGCCCAGGTCACCATCTCCCGAAACATGCCCCGAACCTCATTTTTTGATGTATCATCATTGGGATCGAAGATGTTTGTGTTCGAAATGTTGCCTGCGACCAGCGGGGTTTCACCCTGCCACTCCTGTGCCGCTTCCCTGGCGACCTGGAGCGCATGGCTATTTAAGGGCTCCAGAAGATCTTCTTTGCCGATGATTCGCATCTTCTCCCGGTGGCCATTGTAGGTAAATGCCTCAACGACATCCGATCCCGCCCAGAGAAAATCCCGGTGAAGTTGTTTCAAGGCATCGGGATGCTCCAATGCCACCTCAGGTACGAAGGTGCCGGCCTGAAGATAGCCACGACGCTCCAGCTCGAACAAGTATCCCTCGGCGCAAACAACACCCCCGTCTTCCAATCGCTGCATTAGATCTCGCTTCATCTATGGCATCTCCTGCTGAAAGGTTAAGATTTATCGCCTATTTATCCCCTCGGATGGACCACGTATTACCCAAACTAACCGCTTCTTTTAAAATTTCAATTCCTTCACCGGTTCCTATCCCCTCCGTCGATCATTTAACGGTCCTGGACAGACGGGTTGCCCTGGCGTGGCTTGCCGGAAGGCACATCGCCAGATTTGACAAAAATAGCTGTTTTTAGTAATAATTAATAACCTTGAAACTTGGCTTAAACGCTTCCAGGGCATCTGTCAGGGCTGGATGAGCAGAGTTATAGGGAATTGTAACCTCATGCGCAATTTTTTTGAACCAGAACCTGCGACATAGCAATTCCCTTTGTGCTATCGGCGGATTCGATCCGTAAAAACAACGGTTGCGATCAGTTGGGGAAGGTCGGGTTTTAGGCACGGAATTTGACAGGATTTTAGTACTCCTGCTAAGGTTCATGGTCAACTATCGGGCCTTTATATTCCTTACCCAAGCGGAGGCCGAATGGATCAAAAAGTGAAGTGGCAACTTGTGATTGCCATTTTTGCCTTGTGCTGGATGTTCTATCTGATGCTGCCCAGCCTTTCAGCTCAGAGGGACGTCAGCCATTTGTTCGAGCCGTTTTCCAGTGAGCCCGCCAACCTTGTTTTTCTGATGATCATTTTTTTAGCCTTTGCCGTTGGCCTGACCGATGTGTCCGAAATGGCCTATCGCTATGTCCGCCGATTAAAGTGGTTTCGCCCCCGGCTGGGCGAAATATTGATCACCCGGGGATATATCACCAAGCAGGAGCTCGAAGACGCCCTGGAAGAACAACATCTTCGGCTTGGGGATGTTCTGGTGGCTTCCGGACGGATTGCCGACACCGAACTGGAACAGGCCCTGAAGGTTCAAAAAGCGCAGCCCAGCAAACGACTGGGAGCCCTTCTCATTGATCTCGGCCATTGCACCGAGAAGGATGTCCAATGGGCCTATAATCGGATAAACCGGAAACTGGGTAAAATATTGGTCGATAAAGGGCTTCTCACGGATTTCGATCTCAAACGGGTATTGGGACGTATGTGGTATGGCCGCCAGAGGGGGTTATAGCCAACACGCAGGGACATTCTACGGGCAGACATTCCCGCCATTTTTCTTCCCACCGGCAACGCGATTCTCGTCAGATTCATGTCTAAACGGCAGCTCATGGGCAGAGGCACCGACCGATGCCATCTAGTTCAATGATGCAGAGATGCTACGCTGCCCTGGATTTGCCAATGGGGGCGACGTTCGATGACGCCAAAAAAGCCTACCGGGATTTGGTGTCCGTCTGGCATCCGGATCGGATTTCCACAAAAAATCCACGCCTCCAGCGAAAGGCTGAAGAGCGACTCAAAGAAATCAACTCGGCCTATCAGCTCCTGTCGTCCTATTACAGAAGTTCCGGGAAAATGCCGTTTCCGTCACCATCCGGTGAATCCGCTGCCTTCGCTGAAACAGCCGAACAGCACAGCCCGGGTGCCGGAATCCGGCCCAAGAGACGTTTTGCAGGGATCCTGCTGATTTTTGCGGTGGTGCTTGCTGGAACCGGATTTTACTACTACCATAAATTACAGCAAATCGATTTGGGGCACCGGGTTGCCCGGGAAATGCTGGAGCTTTCAGAGGCCCATGTGCGGGAGGTGATAACGAATCTGGCCGTCGGCAAATCCGTTGAGACAACTGCCCCTGAGGAAGCTCCGGCGGTTTCCGAACGGCCTCGCCCATTGCCGGTCATCAAAATGGAGGTGTTGGAGCCTGAAGAAAGAGAGATCGACAGCACCCCGTCTGATGGGAACGGCGATGGGGCGAGGATCCAAGATCATCTGGTCGCTATTGACAAACTGATCGATCAGGCCGAATCTTTTCTTGTCGCCGGGCAATATTCGGAATCTCTTGCCGCCTATGAGTCGGCCCTTGTTCTCGTTACCGAAAGTTCGATATTACCGGATGCGGAACGTCGCTCACGAAAAGCGTTAATTGAAAGCGGCATGGCCTGTGATGAAATTACGTATGGCGCTCGTGGTTATGTGTACTACCGCCACCGCTGGGTTTCACCGGAGGTGTATCGCAAGGAATTTGTAACCTATCGAGGGCAGAAGCGTCATTTCAAGGATATGATCGAGCCCCTGTCACAGGTCGTCGATGCAGAGGTGGCCGCGACTCTGGTACGCCGTTATCCGGGCCAGACCCTCCACAAAAAAATGGTCACGTGTCTTGATGTGGAACTTATTGAAAAGTCCTCTTCTTCCTCCCGATTCAGGGCGCTATATGGGTGGGAAGTATGGACCTTCAATGGCCGGGACAGAGGGCAATTGGTTGTCGCGGTGACATATTTTCCCGAATCGAATCAATGGCGAATCGGAAAAATTACAGATCCGTAAATAACGCCCTGCCAGGATGTGATCATACGCGACGAAGTTACCCATTGAATGACGGTGGCGCGATTCTGAACGCGAAACAAACAACACGACGTTGATGTCACTGAGAGAGAACCCATGAACGGATTGCTCATACGATGGTTGATTCTAACTGCGGCAATCATGCTGGCCGCTTACCTGTTGGAGGGAATTCATGTCACCGGGTTCTTTTCAGCCCTTTTCGCGGCGGCCTTTTTAGGTTTTTTGAACGCTTTTTTCAGGCCGCTTCTATTTATCCTGACGCTGCCGATCACCTTTCTCACCCTCGGTCTTTTCACGTTCGTGATCAATGCCGTGTTGCTGATGATGGTCTCAGGTGTTCTCTCAGGATTTCAAGTGGCCGGCTTTTGGTCGGCACTCGGCGGATCGCTGATTATCAGCCTGGTCAGTTCGCTGCTCAATTCCTTTGTCAGCGAAAGGGGGAAGTTCGAGGTAATTGATTTGCAGCAGAAGGGGGACAGTGACAAATGGGAATTATGATCTGAATTTTCGCCTAAAAGATGATTAGCCGCGGACTCTCGCAGACAGGCACGGACATTTGAGCCGAGCGACATGCTCGGCTCAAAGCAGTCATTGCTTCGCAAATTCTAAAAATCTATAAACATCTCTTACCCGCTTTCAATCTTCCTTGAAAGTCAGCACGACTCAAATTGCCCGCAGAGCATCGGAAGTAATACCCGGACAAGTCGGCCGGATATTGTCTGCGTCCGTCGAGCGACGCTGAGTAAAGCGAAGCGGTGCGGGCGGTTAAAAAAGCTGTTGTATGGAGTGCCCATTAGATCTCATCTCCCCATCGCTTTTTCGACCAGGGCCGCCACCGTCTCCCCGATGCAGATGGATGCGGTCGCCGCCGGGGACGGGGCATTGAGCACATGGATGCTGCCCTGATCCTGCACGATGTGAAAATCATCCACCAGTCCTCCTTTCGGAGACAGGGCCTGGGCACGGACGCCCGCCCCTCCGGGCACAAGGTCGGCTTCGGTGATGGCCGGCATGAGTTTTTGGAGCGCTTTTACAAAGGCCTTTTTACTGAACGACCGATAAAACTCACCGGCACCGGTTTGCCAGTATCGGGCTGCCAAAGCGATAAATCCCGGGCTGGTCAATGTATCCATGGTGTCTTTTATCGAAAAACTTGTCTTTGTGTATCCTTCCCGTTTGAACGCCAGGACGGCATTGGGACCGGCTTCGACGTCCCCTTTGACCATTCGGGTGAAATGGACCCCTAGGAATGGAAACGCCGGATTCGGTACGGGATAGATCAGATTCCGGACCATCCCTCTTCGATCGGAACGGAGCTTGTAGTATTCTCCACGGAACGGGACGATGCGCACCCCGGGATCGACGCCACAGCGGCGAGCCACTCGATCGCTCTGCAGCCCTCCGCAGTTGACCAGGTACCGGGCATGTATCTCTCCTCTGCTGGTTTCGACGACCTGGCTACCGGAGTGTGGATGACGATTTAAAAACCGGGTTCCCGTGAAAATCCGCCCTCCGTTTTCCTGGATGATCCGGGCAAATGCTTCGGCAACCTGCACGTAATCGACGATTCCGGTTTCCGGTACCAGCAGACCATCCACCCCGGCGACATGGGGCTCAGTTTCCCTAAGTGCGGCCGATCCCAGGCGGCACATCCTCTCCAATCCGTTGGCCCGCCCCCGCTTTTCCAACTCTTCCAAAAGTGGTATTTCCTCAACGGACGTCGCCACTACGATCTTGCCGCACGGTTCATAATTGATGTCATGTTCCCGGCAGAAATCATACATTCGACGGCGCCCCTCAACGCAGTTCCTGGCTTTTAACGAGCCCGGTTTGTAGTACAGGCCGGAGTGAATGACACCGCTGTTGTTTCCCGTCTGATGAGCAGCCAGTTTCGGTTCGGCCTCTAAAAGGCCGATGCTCATTCGAGTGCGCGTTGCCAGCGCCATGGCGGTGGCGAGCCCCACGATACCGCCGCCAATGACGACCACATCATAATTTTGCACGTTCATTTCCCCTTTGTTCCAATAGATGGGTGAACATTTCCATTCGGCCCACCTATCTGGCGTGTCCCCTTGGGAAAGGCCCCGGTCGACTTTATGGAATAAATGCCTATTATTTCTTCTACATAACTCGAATTCCGCTTTCTGAATCAAAGAGAGGGTATCATGCAAAAAGAAACTTTTTCAATTCCGAACATTTCCTGCGGACATTGTACCGGGGCCATCCAGAACGAGCTCGGTGAATTGGCCGGTGTGGCTGTCGTTGATGGAAACATCGAGGCGAAAGAGGTTACCGTCGAATGGGATACGCCGGCCACCCGGGAGCAGATCATCGCGAAGCTAAGGGAGATCAATTATCCAGCAACATAAAAACGGTTTCAGCAATTCGTCTCAGGCCCGATGGCTGTGTTGCAAGCCTCCGAAAAATACTCACATACTCCCGTGTATGCTCCGCTTTTTCGTCGGCTTGACGCCTTGCCCTCAGACCTGACCCAAACTTCTGAAACCGTTTTTGGGCGTTGATGCAAACAGTACTGAAGAAATAAAAGATTGATTATAGAATCGTGACCAATCAAACCATCACACTTCCCGTGTCCGGTATGACCTGTGCCAATTGCGCCATGAACATCGAGCGCAATGTGAAGAAGCTACCGGGTATTTCCGGGGCCAATGTCAATTTTGCCTCGGAGCAGGCAACGGTGGCATTCGATCCAGGGTCGGTAAACATACCCGATATCGTGGATAAAATCGAAAACGCCGGATTCACCGTGGGCACCGCCAGTGCTGAATTTCCGGTGCGCGGCATGACCTGTGCCAACTGCGCCATGAACATCGAACGGACCCTGAACCGAAAGGTCCCCGGGGTGATCACCGCTTCCGTTAACTTTGCCAGTGAGCGGGTGTCGGTAAAATATTTGCCATCCGAAACCTCGCTTCAGGATATGGCCGACGCCATCGGCAAAATCGGTTTCGAGGCCATTTTGCCAAGTGATACGGCCGATCCGGAAGACGTTGAAAAAGCGGCACGGGAAGCCGATATCCGGGATCAGACCCGCAAGTTCATTGTGGGTGTGGTGTTTTCTCTCCCGTTGTTTGGTTTGAGCATGTCTAGGGATTTTGGTCTTCTCGGTTCATGGAGCCATGCCCCCTGGGTGAATGTGCTGTTCTGGCTGTTGGCAACACCGGTGCAGTTCTACACCGGCTGGGATTACTATGTGGGGGCATGGAAAAACCTCCGAAACGGCACTGCCAATATGGATGTTCTCGTGGCCATGGGCTCTTCGGTGGCCTATTTTTACTCGGTGGCCATAATATTCTTTCCGGCACTGGGCCACCATGTCTATTTTGAGACCTCGGCGGTGATCATTACGCTCATCAAGCTTGGCAAAATGCTTGAAGCCAGAACAAAGGGGCGATCCGGAGCCGCCATCCGGAAGTTGATGGACCTGAATCCTAAAACCGCAACCGTACTGGTTGGCGAAACAGAACAGGAGATTCCGGTCAGTCAGGTTCAGGTGGATAACATCCTTATACTAAGGCCGGGTCAGAGTGTTCCTGTCGATGGTGTCGTCATAGAGGGGCGCTCGGCCGTGGATGAATCCATGCTCACCGGGGAACCCATACCGGCGGATAAATCTCAGGGCGATATGGTTGTCGGCGGTACCATCAACCAAGAAGGCCTGCTGAAGTTCCGGGCGACCCGGGTCGGGAAAGAGACCGCACTGGCTCAGATTATCCGCCTGGTCCAGGAGGCCCAGGGAAGCAAAGCCCCGATTCAGGCCCTTGCCGACCGGGTGGCAGCGGTTTTCGTACCTTCGGTGATTGGCATAGCACTGGTCACATTTGCCATATGGTGGATGGTAGGCGGTGAATTCGTTCCGGCCATGATCCGTCTGGTGGCGGTTCTGATCATCGCGTGCCCATGTGCTCTGGGTCTCGCCACACCCACCGCCATTATGGCCGGCACCGGGAAGGGCGCGGAATCCGGCGTCCTGTTTAAAAACAGCGAGGCCCTGGAACGGGCCGCCGGGGTCCAGACGGTGGTTTTGGATAAAACCGGAACCATCACCGAGGGGCATCCGGCCGTCACTGAAGTCATTCCACTGGACCCCGAGGAGTTATCCGAGGATGAGTTGCTCGGATTGGCTGCCTCGGTAGAACAAGGTTCTGAACACCCTTTGGGCAAGGCGATTGTCTCAGCGGCGCGGCAGCGTCATTTTTCCTTTGAAAACCCAGAGAATTTCAGAGCGTTCGGTGGTGACGGGGTGGAAGCACGGGTCGGAAAATCCACAGTCCGGGTCGGCAAGCCCGGCTGGATGGAAACCGAAGGCGTGGACCTGGCTGAGGTCCGCGATGCCATTGACGGGCTACAGAGCCAGGGGAAAACCGTTATGGCGGTGGTGGAAAACGGCCGACCCAGAGGTGTTATTGCCGTATACGATCGGGTGAAATCGGATTCGGATGGCGCCGTCAATCAACTGCGGCGCCAAGATCTTCAGGTGGTCATGCTGACAGGGGATAATCCCCAGACCGCCCGGGCCATCGCTGGACCGCTGGGTATCGTTGATATCGTTTCCGAAGTGCGGCCGGATGAAAAAGCCTTTCGTGTCAAAGACATTCAGGAATCCGGCAAATCGGTGGCCATGGTCGGAGACGGGATTAACGACGCCCCGGCCCTTGCCCAGGCCGATGTGGGGATGGCCATCGGTACCGGCACGGACGTTGCCATAGAAACGGGAGATGTGATTCTGTCGTCCGGAAGCTTGAAAGGGGTCCCCCGGGCCATTCAACTGAGCCGGGCCACCATGCGCACGATCCGTCAGAATCTGTTCTGGGCGTTTGTCTATAATATCATTCTCATTCCCCTGGCGGCCGGAGTGTTGTATCCGTTTGCCGGCATGCCGGAATTCCTACGACAACTCCATCCCATACTGGCGGCGTTGGCCATGTCCCTGAGCAGCGTCACCGTCGTGTCGAATAGTCTGCGGCTGTACCGCTCCAGAATTTGATGCCCTGTCCCGAAGATCTTTAGCCGGAAGACACTATAAACAAGTATCATACGAGATCTATTCTGGTCTGAAATTTCTTTCATGCGTCATTCCGGCGAAGGCCGGAATCCAGCGCATTTAGAACTCCCTATATGCCCCCGGCCAATTACATGCCGGGGCAGGTTTATCAAGTCCGGCATGACGGGTGCGCTTCATGCAACGGGCAGCCAGACATCGAAAACACATCCTTGGAGAACGGTAGCCCAGTTTCAAATAAATTCAGGACGGGACAGCAGCCTGAACATTGCATCGAATTTTTTCTTTGTGGTATACCCGGTTAACCCAACCATTACACTGGAGGAGAGAATCATGAACAATGGGCAGCATATCTGTGACGGGTTTCGTTTTCTGCCGCCAAGCCTGGCGGCGTGGATGCAGACGTTCATTCCGGACGAATACGACGGGGTGATCCCCTGGACGCCCCTTTCAAAACCGGTTCAGGAGACCACCTTTGCCTTGGTGACGAGTGCCGGAATCAGTCTCAAATCCGACCCGCCCTTTGACATGGAGCGGGAAATGCAGGAACCCACCTGGGGAGATCCAACATCCCGAGAACTGCCCAGGGGTACGACGGAAGCGGAAATCACCGTAAATCATCTCCATATCAATTGTACCCCGATTCTCGAGGATATGAATGTGATTCTTCCGGTCAGTCGAATGGCTGAACTGGAGTCCGATGGCGCCATCGGCCGCCTGGCCCCGACGGCCTATTCGTTCTATGGATTCCAGTGGGAAAGTGATGCCTTCATCGAAACCGGAATCGCTCCTATGGCGGAGACGATGACCGCGGAGGGGGTGGAGGCCGTCTTGCTTACCCCGGCATGACCATTCTGCTGCCGGTCCGTGGGACAGGCTGCACGGTTCTTGGAGGAAAAGGGCTTCTCAACCATCGTTCTCACGCCGACCTGGGAGTTCCACCGGGCCGTCGGTATCCCCCGATCGGTCGCCATTGAATATCCCTATGGACGCCTATTCGGAGAGGTCGGAGACAAATCGGGTCAGCGCAGCGTGCTTGAAGCGACTCTGGCGGCGCTCGAGACCGCCCAATCGCCCGGGGGTGTGCATCACCTTTCCTTTGCCTGGCCGGAGGACCCCAAGGATACCCATTGGCACCCACCTGCCATGAGCCCGATTATCAAAATGTACCTGGCGGACATCAAGGCGGCGCGCAAGAAATAATTCCCAGCGGGCAAGGTGGGCAAACCCGGGGATGTCTCAACTCTGTAGGGGAAACCGTCTGAGTGATCGACTTCTCGAATGGTGACTATCGGGGCAGGCACTTTCCAACGGAAAAAGTACCTGTTCCCCTTTTTTCTGGTATACTCCATAGGATGAAAGAAGAGACCTCCATCGAGTAATCCGTTTGCATCATCACAAAAAACGAGGAAGACAATATCCGGAGGTGTTTGGAAAGTGTTGCCTTTGCTCCTGAAGTGATCGTCGTAGATGATTATAGTGAAGATCGCCCACAGGAGGTCAGCAGCGAATTCAAAAACGTCAAACTGCACACCCGCACCTTTGATGGTTTTGGTTTCCAGAAGCGTTATGCGATTTCATTAGCAGAGCGCGACTGGTGTCTGAATATCGATGCTGATGAGGAAGTGTCTCCGGGACTAAAAACTGAAATTATACAGGTGCTTGAGTCGGATACAGGCAAAAACGGATACCATGTCAGGCGCAACAATTTGGATTTCGGCAAGTTCATGGTGGATTCTTATCCGGGGGCGCTGCGCCTGTTTCGTAAATCCAGAGGAATCTTTACGGATTCATTCGTACATGCGCATGTGGAGCTAGAAGGTGATGTGGGCCAACTGCACGGCTTTTTAACCCATCGGCCCTTTTCAACGGCAAGTTATAAGAATTATTATAATATTTATGTTGTCAAATACGGGAAACTGGCGGCTTTGGATTATGCCAGGCGGGGAGAACGGGTCAATCTGCTGAATGCTCCCTGGAAAATTCTAATTGTTCCGTTTCTGGTGTTTGTTCGAGAATTCATCGTGAAACGGAAAATACTGCAAGGGACGCGCGGCCTGTTTCTCTCCTGTTGCAACAGTTTATGTTATCACGTGGCCTACAAAGAGTTTTGGGCGACGAATCGCTCCGGATATCCCAATGACAGATCATAACCTTTTGCCCATACAACCGGATGTCTATGATAAGGATTACTACCTCCACAATAGAGGCGGTAGTGCCGAGTTCAGGGAAAGCCGTGGCAGAGAGTTGTATTACGGACACGAGTATTCTCTGAAACTTGCCGAACTCAAGACCACGGACACTGTTCTGGATGTGGGGTGCGGATGCGGTGAGATCGTGTTTCATGCCGCCCAACAAGCCGCACGGGTGGATGCCTTCGATTATGCGACCGATGCCATTCAGTTGGCCAATGAAGCAAAGGACACCTATGATTCGGCCATTAGATCAAAAATATATTTTCACGTGTCGGATGTTGAATCCTTTGACTGGGCCAAAGAAAAATACGATGTTGTTTTTTTTGTCGACGTCATCGAGCATTTGACGCAAAATCAAATAGACGCAACATTAAGGAGAATTTACGAAAGTTTAAAACCCGGTGGTCGGCTTGTGGTCCACACATGGCCAAATCGTTGGCATCGGCAATACACGTACCCGGTGATTCATGCGATCCGTAAGGTCTTGGGAAGGAAGACCCAGCGGGATCCCCGCACCGAGAATGAAAAACTGATGCACATTTCCGAGCAATCGCCTTTGGAATTGCGGTCGAATTTAAGACGTGCAGGATTTTCGGGAAGGGTTTTCTTAAATCATTTCGAACCCGCAAAAGGTTCACTCGCACAAGGATTCCATTGGTTCATGCATTCCATCCCACCGTTTAAATGGGGATTCTGCGATGATATTTTTGCTGTGGCTGTTAAATCCTAAGCGATGGGTATGATGGGAGATAAATCAATCACCGAGGAAAGCAACCGCTTAGCCGCCACGGGCGTTTGGGAGAGAGCGTTTGAACTGTTGGGTAACTGTATTATTAAACCTGACGGCCATGTGGTCATCTCAACGCCCAACACCACCGACATGCGTTCGCGCATTAAATTTCTTCTGAAAGGAAATCTTTTTTGGTTCTCCGAATCTGCCATCGGAAGATTTGGGCATATCATGCCCATCGTGCCACCCATTATCCGTGCCTCCGCCAAAGATGCCGGATTTCGCAGTGTGAAAATGGAAATGAGTCGCCTGATGCCGCTACAATGATTTTTTTCGCAGTTCATTAAGCCGTTTTCCTGGGTATTCTCAGAGCATGAAAATGATCCAATGCTGATGGCGGGAGAAATCAACCTGCTAAAGTTGAGAAAATATACGTCCCTTTTCCTCAGAATTATTTTTAACCACACTATATTTCAGGCAATTTGAGTCGCCAGCTGCGAAAAGACTCAAGGCCTTCCAGCAAGAAGATAAAACGGGAGACCCAGGATAATTGGCACCGATCAACGTTTTGATTCTCAATGAACACAAAAGGTGATGCATGATTCGTCAATTGCCTTTCTTGTATTTCAAAGCTCCCGCTTCGTTTCAATTTACTTTGATATTGCTGGTCGTCATGCTAATCGGCTGTGGCGGCAACCAGCCTTACAAGCTGGACTTGATGCCGGCGCCGCATATTTTTGAAGGCGGTGATGATGCGCTATTTTCCGATACGAGTCCATTGGATCCGGACGGCACCATCGACGTCATGTACGCAACAGACCGTGAACCCGTCGACGAAGCGGATAAAACACCTTTTTACCGCAACCAGCGGGGTTATTTGCTTCGCATGGGAGAGGGCACGATAAAGCTGGGCAAAGGGGAGATGTCCTGGGAGGAACTGCAGCGCATCTCGCTCTTGAAAAATCGCACTGACAAACTCCCTCTGCAAGTTGTCGCTGTAGAAGAACACAGCATTTTGCCTGAATCGGTGTCCGAGCTGGACTCGCCGGCATTGCGCGCGCAAATTGCCAAAGCGCCGGCAAGTCGATTTGCCTCCATGATCAACGCCAAGTTGGCGAGCTCGAGCAGTAAGGATATTTACATATATGTGTCCGGTTTTAAGGTGAACTTCGAGAATCCTCTGATTGTCACCAGCGAGCTTTGGCACTACCTGGGGTATCAGGGTGTGTTCATCGCCTTTGCGTGGCCGTCAACCCCCAGCCTCTGGGCCTATGCCTCCGATCTGGAAACCGCCGCGGTCTCAGCCCGCAACCTAAGGTTGTTATTGCAATTCCTCGCTGAGGAGACGGTTGCCAACGAAATCCACTTGGTGGGATACAGTGCCGGCACCCGTCTGGTTGCGGATGCGCTGAACGAACTGGCACTGATCCATTCCGGAAAAGACCAGCAGGCGATCCAAGAGCAGCTTCGGATCGGTCATGTCATTCTAGTGGGAAGCGATCTGGATATCGGGCTTTTCGGCAACATGTTTCTCAACGGGATTTTGAATGTCTCACGCAGCATGAGTATTTATGTTTCGACAGGCGACCAGGCCCTTGGCTTTTCACGGTGGCTGTTTGCGCGGAGCCGGCTGGGACAATTGGAGAAAGGCAAAGAGTTCGAACCACACGAAGTCGAGCTCTTGCTTCAACTGGAGGATCTGCATTTCATCGACGTGACGGATGCGGAAGGCGCCATGAGCGGTAACGGCCATGCATACTTTCGGAAGAGCCCGTGGGCCAGCAGCGACATCCTAGTGACCCTCATGTATGATCTCTCGCCGGAGGGGCGGGGCCTTACGCGTGCCCAAGGACAACCGGTCTGGACGTTTCCACCGGATTACATCACCACATTGAAGTCGATTCTGGCGGACCTCAATCCCGCCCTTTCTTCCCTGAATGATTGAGGGTCGATCCCGCAGGCTGTTTAAACCATGATGGCATTTTTTTCTTTGGATTAAAGGTCCAAGGGTATATAATTCGAATGTTCTCTTTCAACGTTCTAGAAAAGGGAACACGAATCCGTTTTTGGGTTCAATCGGCGATAACCTCGGAATTTTCCGTTTCTATAGGAAGCTATACGTTTGGGACTTAATTCCTATCACTTCATCACGTCCAATCCTGGGCTGTCATTTCTGTACCGATTCATCCGGGCCTATTCGTGGACGTTTCGCCTCGCCGTTGAAAACGAAAAACCCTGGATGGAGCACCTTCAAAGCGGTGGGACAGTTCTCCTGTGCGTCTGGCATCAGCAGTTTTTTTCAGCCATCCGTCATTTTCAAAATTACAGGAAGTTCGATCCAAGTCTGATGATTAGCCAGAGCAAAGACGGTGAGATCATTGCCGGTGTCGCCGAGAGGTCCGGTTGGCGAGCGGTGAGGGGATCTTCATCACACGGTGGGGCCGCCGCTCTAAAGGAGATGATCCAACAATTGAGGGCCTCCAGGCTTGCCAGCCACATTGTGGACGGTCCCCGTGGGCCTGCGGGTGTTGTAAAGGCAGGCGCCGTCCGGATAGCACATGTTGCCAATGCCGTGGTGGTCCCTTTTTACACCACCGCCGACAAGGCCTGGTACTTCAACAGCCGGGACCGGTTTTTTCTGCCGAAGCCGTTTTCGAAGGTTTCCCTTCGATTTGGTGACATGATCGAATTCGAACGGGTCAAGGACTCTGAGAGATTCGAGCAGCAGCAACAATACCTGGAAGATGTGATGCGTCCAGCCCTGATACCCTGAGGACACCTGAATTACCTTGCCGACAATTACCACGGTGCTAGGGTTGGTGCCCGTCTTTTATAGCGTTTAGTTCAGGGTGGGTGTTTTCAGGTAAGGTATGAGGCCGCCATTTTTCAAGAAACCCCTTCCCCATACCCGCCCTCTTCAAGTGGGGACCGGCTTAGCCGAGGGGCAAGATCGTTGATGTTTTTTCAAGATGTGGAAAATATATATCTTGGACTCGCCATTGCCGCTGCTGCGGCTTACTGGTGGTTACAAAACAAGGAGTCTAAAAGAAATACACGTCGTTTCAGCGAACGTTACCCGGATCTGCACAAATTTTTAAATGACAGTCGGGCCATTCTAATCCCCACGGTAAAACTAAAAATGAGGCGGGCACGGTATTGGTTGATCCTGCTGATTGGTGCCGCACTTATCCCGTTTTTCTGGGAAGATTGGCGCACGGACATATCTAATCGGGTTGAATTGGTGTTCATAGGCATTGCGGCGGTGGTCATCCTGCTGGCAGTTCTACCCAAAAGCGCATATCTCCGCATAGCCCCCGAAGGCCTGACCGTAAAATCCATGTTTCGGAAAATACGATATGAATGGTCGGATTTTTCGCATTTTGAGGTCGGCCACTATATCGGCGACAAGGAAATTCTGGACAAGGACGACGAAGCCATCCAGATGTTCTTCTCGGAACAATACTATAGCAACCATCGCACCAAATCTCCCAAAGCATCCAAGCGATTTAAGCCCCTGGTGGATCATTACGGCGTCGATAGCGAAACGTTGGCCCGGATCCTAAATAAAATATTGGGGGTCCACCGTGATCACCCGGAAGAACATCGCGTAAGATAGGGCAGCCGTCCGGGTTAACGGAAGCGCCATAAAAAACCCCGCAAGTGATTGCGGGGTTTTTTATGCAGGAGCACAAAGGTTACCTTGATATCGGTAACCGATTGAAGCCTTTGCTTAGACGGTCACTCCTCCACTCCAGAAGAAATTTCCATTGGCATCGGCATACCATATTGGGTTGCCGTTCACCGGCTGGCCTTTTTCTACAATACCCACGTAGGGCAGGGTGGTGCCCCGAGGCACCGTCTCATGAATCGGCGCCCGGGTATTCGGTGATCCCTTTCGGATATTCAGCCTCACGGTGGTGGTCGCTTCGCCGGACGTTTCAAGCAGCAGGGCGCCCCGGGGGAGACCGGAGGTGACGCCGGTTGTGCACTCCTCGAACTCGGCGGCGACATCCTTGAGCAATTGGTCATACGTGCGGCGGCTATGGGCCAGGCCTGTGACCGGGTCGGTTCTGCGATTTGGATCCAGGAAAAAATGCCCCACAATGCTCTTCCGAGGGTCCAACTCAAAGCGATGGCATGCGTACGCCATGATCCAGACATATTTACGGTACGCTTCATCATCGTCAATTCGACCCCTGAAGCAGTATTCCACGCCGATCGCGGCGTCGTTGGCGTCGTACCCGAAGAGTTGGTCGTCGGTGGGAACGTTGTATAGCACGTGCCAGGCTTTTTCCGGCCTATCCGTAGTGAAGGCCGGAACACATTCGAGAATCTGTCGATCATCCACAAACAGATGTGCCGAGGCACTATATTGGTCCCGGGTATTCTCATACCAGTTTACATTCCCGGACGCCGTGGAACCGGGATTCCCGGTATCATGGGCCACAATGAATCTTACTCCGGGCGACATGGAATAGCCCGAACGACGCTTTGACGGCTTCGTCAGGTAGCGCCTGTTGATTTGATATTTTAATTTAAAGTCCATGGCTTACCCCATTGCTGGTTGCTCGGTTTCCTCCGTGTCTACGGTTTTCGTTCCGGTCTGTGGATTGACCGGCATGCTTTTCTTGATAAATCCTTCTATAAAATCGGTTCCCGCATAGCCGGCACCAATGATGGTGACAATCAGCTCTTTGGAAGGAGAGGCCACATCCATGGTCCCGGTCACGCCGATGATGGCCAGACTGCCTGCAATGAAACCGATCAGCAGGCTCACCATCAGCCGGCTGCTCTCGAAGACCGAGCCTAGGTTCTTTCCTTCGGCAGATGCCTGGTCACTGACCTTTTTCAGGCCCATCACCATGCGGATCCCCTGGCCGATCATCCCGAGAATTCCGCCTATAATCAGTGTTAACACCCAATCGGTTGCACCCATAGCCACCTCCTTGTAATCACCCGCTCTATCTTAACGTTTACGACGATGCCTCCGGCTTTCCGAGGCCGCCCGGTTGTGATGCAGCACCCCCTTATGCCGCTTGGTCTTGCCTATTCCGTATACGCCAGCCGGAGCGACCAGCTTTCGAGCAAGCCCTCATCGATTCGGGCCATATCCCGAACGCGAAGTTGCCACGTGCCGTTGATCTGCTGGCCGATCAACGTTTCGAGACCCAGGGTGTTTTCATGATCGTAGGTCATCTCCAGGTCGTTTGTGCTGCCGCCGGTGCCGGCGTGCAACATGGCATTGGTTCCCGCCGGTGAGACCAGTTCGACCATCAGGTCACCGATATAGGTGTGCTTGATTTGCACACTGACGCTCACCGATAACAAGCTTCCGGACTCGGCGATGGGGATGGGGCTGCTGACGCCGCTTGGATCGTCATCCGGTATGGTCAAATGCGGGATCGCTTCACCCGTGGTGACATTGCCGGCCGGCTCAAATTCTATTTCGATATTCCAACTGTTCAATCGCCCGGTGTCCTGGCGAACCAAATCCGTCACGGTCAAAACCCAGTCGCCCTCGATGGATTCACCCAGAAGCTGTTGCAGATTTTCGTTGTCGGCGGACCGGTATTCTTCTCTGATATCATCCGTGTATCCGCCTTGTTGGTCGTGCAGCAGGGCGGTGGTGCCGGAAGGGGCTCGAAGCTCTACCTGGAGATCTCCGATATACGTGTGGGAAATGTCCACCCGGACCCGGATGGATCGAGCCGTACCGGCGGCATCGATGGCAACGGTACTTTCTACTCCATCTGTGGACGCATCCGGTATCAGTTCGTCTGCGAGGACCTCTCCGGTAACGATGGGGGTGTCCGAATCACCGGTAAAAAAATCAATGCCGGCCCCCGGGGCCCCCACATCCCGAAGGGTGAGACCCGAGGCGGAGCCATCCCACATTCGGGAGGACGGGGTCGTATCACCCGAAAGCACAACACCACTGCCTTGACCAAAGAGGTCCCCGCTGTCTCCTCTGTTTCTGTTGTTTTCGAGATCCAGATGACCGTCGGCCTGTAACAACCCGCATTGGTAATGCCGGTTTGCCGTCCCTCCTTGCCATTCATTTGAGCCGAGGGTATCGCAATGGTAAACGGCCAACCCGCTGGCAGGAAGATGCTGATCCAGATCGATCTGACTGCGGTTTTCCAACAGGTAAAATTCATTGGGGGCATCGGTTTCATATTTCAACACATTGGCATAATCTCCGTGTCGGGCCTGGTAGTTCCCTTTGCTGTTGAGCAGGATTTCGTTGTCATGCCAGTTCACCAGGTAGCGAAGATAGGCACACACCGGCGACGGAGTGCGGCCATGATTGTTGTGATTTCCGGAACCCATCAGGCAGTATTTGCCGATTCCCTGGCTCTTTTCGAAGTCTCCGTCACGTTTGCCGTAATCATAGAGATCCGGGAACCTGCAGAGTTGATGGCCGTTTTCGTGGCAGAACGTACCGATGGACAGATCGATGGCATGACGCCCCAGGCTGGAGATCATATAAAAGTGGGTTTGAATCCCGTTAACCGCCAGGTTGACGTGCCAGTTATGGGGCCAGAGGTCTCCGGCGTATACCGTCCGTCCGGCATACATGAAATTAAGGGCGTCCACAATGCCCTCATTGCGGGAATCAAACTCGGCAAGATCGACGTTGAAGTCATCCATCGCGATCTGCAATGCCTCAGGTACCAGCGATACGGATTCATAGTAATTTTTATTGTGGCTGAGGCGGACCGGACCCACCACGGTGTTGGCATAGTCGAGCTTGCCGTTGCTCATGATGCGGAAGTATTCCCGCGCCGAGCAGTAATTGCCATAACTGCGATAATTCTCTGAATTCAACAACGCGTTGACGTCATCGGCGCTCACGGTGGCGAACTCATCGTTGAATTCAACCAATATGGTTAGACCCCGAACGCTTCCTTAGCTTACCCTTCGGCCCGGCAATAGGCCTTCATTGGCACCGAAGGTCCTCAGGAAATGGGGGGCACCGCTCGGTTCCGGCATTGCCATCCGCCGGTAGCGGGCTTCAAATTTAGCATTCCGGACGTCTTCGCTCTCCTTGATATGCTTTCTCAAGCCACAGGGCGCAGGCTTGCTGACCGGCGTACCGCTGGAAGCGAATTGACCGTTCAGCAATATGGCATAACAGTACTTTTCCAGATCGGAGTCGTATATGACGGTGTAGCCCTCCTGGGTTTCATAGCGGGCGTAAAATTCATCCCCAAAAACGGTAAGAGCAATGGGGCTTCCGTTGCCTTGTTTGAATAGGAGTTTTTCTCCAAATATTGCGCTCATGATTCATCCTCCTTTAAAGAATACGGGCATATAACCAATTTTAAGGCCGTTAACATCGGCCATTCCATCACCCCCACCGATCCTCCCCCATTGTATAGACTGGGGAGATAGGTAACAGTTGTTCGGAGACATGGGTAACACTACCATCAGGCATATCGTTTACACTTGGGAGAACGACTATGCCATGGAAAGCGCGTACCACA
>Ga0056119_1000055_pt1:0-2500 | contig 29472 bp, 22 predicted proteins | sample WorMettaBAHAMAS1_FD_80076 | JGI IMG/M metagenome (GOLD analysis project Ga0056119, IMG submission 80076) | Marine gutless worms symbiont microbial communities from Max Planck institute for Marine Microbiology, Germany - Olavius tantulus BAHAMAS.1 ...
CCTATAATATTGTCAACCTTTATATGGGACATTATAAGCCTTGGAATTAATTTGTCAACACCTTTTTCAACCGTTAAATGGGACAATCCGTTAAAAAATATAATACAAGTATTAAAATGTTTAATGGGAGAAAATCGTACAACGATGTTATAAAACGCGAGAATGTCGCTTATGGAAAGAAAGGCTAAAGATTCTAGGCAGCCTCTCTTTTGAATGGGGGTTCATTCGATCTGCTTTTGTCACGGCCCAATGAACATCGGGACAGAATGCAGTTTCAGAAGGGAAATTCAAACTAGAAAAACCCGAATTCCGGTATCGGAATTCGGGTTTAAGAAAAATTCGGCGGCGTCCTACTCTCCCACTCAGTCTCCCGAGCAGTACCATCGGCGCTAAAGAGCTTAACTTCCGTGTTCGGGATGGGAACGGGTGTGACCTCTTTGCAATTGCCACCGAAAAATGAATGACGGATGAATGGTGTCTGGTATTTGGTGTTTAGGCAAAACACCAAACACTAAATACGAAACACCACATACAATCTGAATATGGGTACATCAAGACGCTCAGTAATTTTTCCAGGTTAAAAGGAGTGGCCAAGCCTCACGACTGATTAGTACCAGTAAGCTGAACACATTGCTGTGCTTGCACACCTGGCCTATCAACCTCGTAGTCTACGAGGGGTCTTTAGTCCCGAAGGAGGGGAGATCTAATCTCGAGGTTGGCTTCCCGCTTAGATGCTTTCAGCGGTTATCCATTCCGAACATAGCTACCCAGCAATGCCGCTGGCGCGACAACTGGACCACCATTGGTTCGTCCATTCCGATCCTCTCGTACTAGGAACAGCTCCTCTCAAATCTCCTACGCCCACGAAAGATAGGGACCAAACTGTCTCACGACGTTTTAAACCCAGCTCACGTACCACTTTAATTGGCGAACAGCCAAACCCTTGGGACCTGCTTCAGCCACAGGATGTGATGAGCCGACATCGAGGTGCCAAACCGCCCCGTCGATGTGAACTCTTGGGGGCGATAAGCCTGTTATCCCCGGCGTACCTTTTAGCCGATGAGCGACGGCCCTTCCATGCGGGACCGCCGGATCACTAAGACCTACTTTCGTACCTGCTCGAAATGTCTCTCTCGCAGTCAAGCTCCCTTATGCCTTTACACTCCACGGCTGGTTTCCAATCAGCCTGAGGGAACCTTCGCGCGCCTCCGTTACTCTTTGGGAGGCGACCGCCCCAGTCAAACTGCCCACCAGACACTGTCCTTGGCCCGGATAACGGGTCGAAGTTAGAACTCTAAAATAACAAGGGTGGTATTTCAAGGTTGGCTCCACCGAGACTTGCGTACCGGTTTCATAGCCTCCCACCTATCCTACACATGATATTCCAAAATCCAATGTCAAGCTGTAGTAAAGGTGCCGGGGTCTTTCCGTCTTTTCGCGGGTAGACGGCATCTTCACCGCCAATACAATTTCACTGAGTCCCTGGTTGAGACAGTGCGGAAGTCGTTACGCCATTCGTGCAGGTCGGAACTTACCCGACAAGGAATTTCGCTACCTTAGGACCGTTATAGTTACGGCCGCCGTTTACCGGGGCTTCGGTTCAAAGCTTCTCCCGAAGGATAACAGATCCCCTTAACCTTCCGGCACCGGGCAGGCGTCAGACCCTATACATCGTCTTGCGACTTAGCAGAGTCCTATGTTTTTAGTAAACAGTCGCTACCGCCATTTCTCTGCGACCCCCTTCAGCTCAGCGAGCAAGTCGCTTCACCTACAAGGGGCACACCTTCTCCCTATGTTACGGTGTCATTTTGCCGAGTTCCTTAACCAGGGTTCTCTCAAGCGCCTTAGGATACTCTCCCTGCCTACCTGTGTTGGTTTGCGGTACGATCACCAAACTATCTCGCTAGAGGCTTTTCTTGGCAGTAGGGATCAATCAGTTTATGTCCAAAAGGACTCCTCATCACCTCTCAGCCTTGAAGGGGTGGATTTGCCTGCCCCTTCAGCCTACTGGCTTGAACCGCCACATCCAACCGGCGGATGACCTACCCTTCTGCGTCCCCCCATCACTCAAATGATAGCATGGTGGTACAGGAATATTAACCTGTTTTCCATCACCTACGCCTTTCGGCCTCGGCTTAGGGATCGACTAACCCTGAGCAGATTAGCTTTACTCAGGAAACCTTAGGCTTACGGCGAGCGGGTTTTTCACCCGCTTTATCGTTACTCATGTCAGCATGGTCTCTTCTGAACAGTCCAGCCGTCCTTACGGTCGACCTTCAACCCGTACAGAATGCTCCCCTACCGGACTTTTCCGCCGAAACGGAAAAGAACCCGCAGCTTCGGTAATGCGCTTAAGCCCCGTTACATTTTCGGCGCAGACTCACTCGACCAGTGAGCTGTTACGCTTTCTTTAAAGGATGGCTGCTTCTAAGCCAACCTCCTGGTTGTCTGTGCATTTCCACATCCTTTCCCACTTAGCGCATATTTAGGGACCTTAGCT
>Ga0056119_1000055_pt1:7500-29472 | contig 29472 bp, 22 predicted proteins | sample WorMettaBAHAMAS1_FD_80076 | JGI IMG/M metagenome (GOLD analysis project Ga0056119, IMG submission 80076) | Marine gutless worms symbiont microbial communities from Max Planck institute for Marine Microbiology, Germany - Olavius tantulus BAHAMAS.1 ...
CGAAATCCGAAGCACGAATATCGAAACAAATTCAAATGACCAAAATACCGAATTCTAAACAATGACGACACGCAGCTAACACATTGACACAAGTTCTCCGGATAGTGCGCCGATTTTAGTCATTCGGTCGTTATTATTTCGAATTCTTGCCCGCCCTATGCGGGTGAATTTCGTATTTCGATATTCGGATTTCGTGCTTTGTAGTGGCACCAACCGTAAGTTAACCTCTTTCCAAGTCCTCCACCCGATGTGACAGATTTAGAAGACTATCCACCGGACCAACCGCCACTACTTGTTCGCGTAGGCCACCGATCGCGTCTCCCGTATAACGGTCACCTTGATCTGACCCGGGAATGTCAGGGAATCTTCGATCTTTTTAACGATATCCCGGCTCATGAGCACGGCATCCTCATCGGTGAGTTTGTTGCTTTCAACGATCACCCGCAATTCGCGACCCGCCTGAATGGCATAGGTATTGGCCACCCCATTGAACGAGTTGGCAATCCCCTCCAGGTCTTCAAGGCGTTTAATGTAGTTTTCAAGCAGTTCCTTGCGGGCCCCGGGCCGCGCCCCGGAAAGGCTGTCGGACGCCTGGACCAGCAGTGCATAAACGGAATTCGGCGGTACATCTTCATGGTGGGCGGCAACGGCGTGCACCACCTTTGGAGATTCACCGAATTTTTTGGCCAGCTTGGAGCCAATCATGGCATGGGGTCCTTCCACCTCATGATCGATGGCTTTACCGATATCGTGGAGCAATCCCATCCGCCGGGCGAGCTTCAGGTTCAAATTCAGCTCCGAGGCCATAATACCGCATAAAAATCCGACCTCCACCGAATGCTGAAGTACGTTCTGGGCATAACTGGTTCGAAATTTCAATCGGCCAAGGAACTGAACCAATTCGTTATGGATTCCATGAACACCCAGATCAAACGCCGCCTGTTCACCGGCCTCCTTGATGGTCTGATCGACCTCCTGACCCACCTTCTTGACCACGTCTTCGATACGCGCCGGATGAATGCGGCCGTCGGCAATCAATCGCATCAGGGAAAGCCGGGCGACCTCCCGACGCACCGGATTGAATCCGGACAGAATAACCGCTTCCGGGGTGTCATCGATGATGAGATCAATCCCCGTGGCCGTTTCAAGGGCTCGAATGTTGCGGCCCTCCCGCCCGATGATCCGGCCTTTCATCTCGTCGTTGGGGAGTTGAACCACGGAGACTGTTCTTTCGGCCACAAAATCTCCAGCATATCGCTGGATGGCAGTGGCCATGATCTTTTTGGCTTTTTTATCCGCCTGCTTCCGGGTTTCTGTTTCAATCCGCTTGATCAGCTTCGCCCCATCGTAGCGGGCTTCATTCTCCATCGCCCTCAGCAAGAGCTCTTTGGCCTGTTCCGCGGTCATACCGGAGATCTTCTCAAGCTGCGACTTTTGCTCTTCGATCAGATCGGCGTACTTGAGCTCTTCTTTCTCGATACGGTTTTCCCGTTTGTTCAGCGCCTTCTCTTTCTTGGTGATGTTCCCTTCCCGGCGTTCGAACTGGTCCGACTTCCGGTCCAGGTTTTCTTCCTTTTGAATCAGTCGGTGTTCCCTCTTTTTCAGTTCACCTTTCGTTTCCCGGGTCTCGGCATCGAACTCGCTTTTCATCTGATAAAGCGTATCCTTTGCCTCGATCTCGGCCTCTTTGATCAGAGTGTCGCTTCGTCGTTTGGCATCTTCGATAATCCGTTTAGACTCGCCTTCATCCGCCCGGATTTTCTGGGAGGCAATGGTACTCTTGATAATTAGGGCAATCACCCCTCCGGCGAGAAAACAGAGGATGCCCGTTAGTAGAATATAGCCGTCCATTATTCCGTTCTCCTGCAAACGGTTGTGTATAAGAATCCGGAATCGAAGCAGCGGTACGATGATTCAGGCTGCTTAATTTCGGATAGTGGCATTGGTGAATGCGTCTCTGGGGGAAACGTCGATCGCTACCCCATGACGAGGTACATAGAAGGGATAATGTGCGGTAGAGGAGTGGAACGCTAAACTTGCCCGCTGAGCATGATGGTCTTTCTAGAAGTAAGGAGGTTCCTGCCATTGTGCCGTGTCGGTAGGCCTTTGAACCATTATTTAAGGTGGGTGCTGTGTGGATTCTTTAGGCTTTTCTGTACAAGCAGAACCTGCTCACCGAAACCAGGATCAGCTCCCGTTTTGTAAGGTGTTGGAACAAAGAGCATCTTCCAATCACGAACACGACAGGGGACCTTCTTTAAATCAATTGGGCAGCGGGTTCGAGACCGGCCAGCCGGGATTTTGAGGAAAGGTATCAAGGCAGGACTAATATCCCGCTGGTTGGACAGGGTCTTGTAACTAACGCACGGCAGTGTCCAAAATCTGCAGCAGCGAAGCGGATCTTTCAGACACGCTTTTCAGAAAATCCGAATAATTCCGCTTTGTTTCGAAATGCGCGTTGGCAATATTCAGAGCGGCCAAGATCAGTATGGCCTTTTTATTGACACTCGGTTGTGATCGCATCACTTCCACTTCCACTTTGTGGATTTCCCGAGATAGAAAATCTGCCACAGCCTGTGCGCTGTCGACATCCGCCTCAGCCTTGAACGTATAAGGCTGTCCAAATATTTCGATACTTACATACTGCTCCGATAAAATTCGGTTATTGCCTTTCCCAGTACCATCCATGGATGACCGTTATGAAGACGATTCAGTGATATCCTCGAGTCTCCCAAGCAGACTATCAATTTTTGATCGGATTAACGTCTTCTCTGCCTCGAATTGCTTTTCCTCCTCAATTTTTTGCTGAAGCTTTGCTTCGAGCTCAGCCACCTTTTCGGCGAGCTCGCTTTTTTGAGCTTCAAGCGTTTTGCAGACCCCGATCAATCGGTCTACTTTCTGCTCAATTTCATAAAATTGCCGCAAAAATAAGTCATTATCCAATCTTACACCTCATCGGATTGTAAAGGTTATAATCTTACCCGTCCTTTTAAGTCAAGCCATTTTAGCCGGCTGGGTATCGGATATTCGGTATTGGGAATTCGGTATCCAAAGGCCCGTAAACAGGCCGACCGTGTGAATCGAATGATCAGTCAATATAGGGCCAAATCCCAAATACCCAGTACCCAATACCCAATACCTAATACCAATCCTTAGTTAGCAGCGAGTACCCAGTACCGATATATCGCGTTCGCCGGTTGGCCCGTTCGTTCGCCCGTGGGCCCGTTTATCTTGCAGAGAGGGTCATTTGCTGCATGACTGCAGCGTCATTTTGCCATTGTTCCGCTCCGCGGAACGTCATTCGTTGTTTGTATGTTAATCGAGCTTTCAACTTTCAGTTTTGAACTTTAACTCCCTGACACCTGACACCCGAAACCTGTCCCCTGAATCCCTGACACCCGAATACCCTGATCGTGGATTCGCCAGCTTAAAATCTGGTTGCCAGAGTTCAGAATCCAGCCCGCCAAAGGCGGGCAGGCATTCAGTATCGAGAAGCGTTTACCGGCCATCCATCCGCTTTTGCATGATCGCCTCCGCCATGGCCAATTCATCCAGGCAGTTGACACCGGAAACTTCCTCTGGGTCGGATGCCGTCACAACACCCATCACCCGGTTCTGACGATGCCCGATGGAAACAATATCGGTAAGATAGTATTCACCTTGGGCGTTTTGATTGGTCAACAATGGCAGCGCTTCTTCAAGAAACCCACGTTCGACACAATAGATACCGGTATTGATGGACGTAATCCGTTTCTGGGCCGGGGAGCTATCGGCCTCTTCTACAATTTCGATAAAACGATCCTTCTCGTCGACAATAATTCGGCCGTATCCGGTCGGATCCGGAAGGCTGACCGCCAGAACCGTCAAATCCCGCCTTGCCCGAACATGATCCTCGATGAAGCCGGAAATCGTTTTCGATCGTAACAGCGGTACATCTCCGTATAGAATGACAATACGCTCAACGCTGCCCGGGACAACAGGGAGGGCCCTTTGCACGGCATGTCCGGTGCCGAGCTGTTCTTGCTGCAGGGCAAAGTAGGCAGGGGTCTCTCGCTCTACGACCTCTTTAACCCGATCGGCCTGATGGCCGACGACCACTACGATGTTATCGCCCACGATCTGTTGCGCCATGGCCGTTACATACAGGATCATGGGACGGCCCGATATCTCATGAAGCACCTTGGCCCGGTTCGATTTCATCCGGGTGCCAAGACCGGCGGCCAAGATGATCGCGGCACAATTGTCTGGATGATCAGGCATGGGGTGTGTAAAGGTCCTTTCCGTCACCGAAACCATCCGATGACGATGGCTGACGAAAAAGCGGGCAGTCCATAATCATGGTCTGCCCGCTTTTCGCATTAAACGGGAAGTGATCTTCCCTCAATCTGGTCTATGATGGGTCGTGCTGGCTAAGAAACCTCTTTCCCGGCAGCTCTTAGACGATGGAGAGCCCGTTCCAGAGCCGCTCGGGCACGGGCGTATTCAACCTTGTCCTTCTGGGCGGCTTCCATCCGTTCTTTAGCCCGATCCAGCGCGGCACGGGCCCGCTCCAGGTCGATGTCTCGCCGACGCTCAGCGGATTCTGCCAATATGGTGACCTTATCCGGTAGCGCTTCGGCAAAGCCGCCGCTCACAAACACACGGTGTTCTTTCCCATCGGTATCCGTGTAGCGCACCATACCGACTTTAAGAGTCGTCAGAAAAGGGGTGTGACCGATGAGCACACCGAATTCACCCAGTATCCCAGGCGCCATCACGATCTGGGCGTCTTGACTCACGACCGCCTTGTCCGGGGTAACGATTTCCAGTTTGATATTTCCAGGCATCAGTTATCCTTTTGTATTATTCAGCTTCAGCGCGCTTTTTGGCGTCTTCGACAACCTCTTCGATACCGCCCTTCATGTAGAAGGATTGCTCCGGAATGTCGTCGTATTTGCCATCACAGATCTCTTTGAAACTCCGGACCGTGTCTTCAATTTTGACATATTTACCGGAGATGCCGGTAAAGGTCTCGGCCACATGGAACGGCTGGGACAGGAAGCGCTGGATCTTCCGGGCACGGGCCACGGTGATCTTATCCTCGTCGGAAAGCTCTTCCATTCCGAGGATCGCAATAATGTCCTGGAGTTCCTTGTATTTCTGCAGTGTTTGCTGGACCGTGCGGGCGGTCTGATAATGCTCTTCACCAATGTAGGATGCATCCAGAATCCGCGATGTCGAGTCGAGTGGATCCACCGCCGGATAAATACCCAGCTCTGCAATCTGCCGGGAGAGCACCACGGTACCGTCGAGATGGGCAAATGTGGTGGCCGGAGCGGGGTCGGTCAAGTCATCCGCAGGGACGTAAACGCACTGCACGGCGGTAATCGATCCCTTGTCGGTGGAGGTGATCCGCTCCTGGAGTTCACCGAGGTCAACAGCTAGCGTGGGCTGATAACCCACCGCTGAAGGCATCCGGGCGAGAAGGGCGGAAACCTCGGAGCCGGCCTGGGTAAACCGGAAAATGTTATCGATAAAGATGAGCACATCCTGTCCTTCTTCATCGCGGAAGTATTCCGCCGCCGTCAGTGCCGACAGTGCGACCCGGGCGCGTGCTCCGGGAGGCTCCGTCATCTGGCCATAGATCAGTGCGGCTTTGGGCAGAACCCCGGAATCTTTCATTTCGTGGTAAAGGTCGTTGCCTTCACGGGTCCGTTCACCCACACCGGCAAACACGGAAATACCACCATGCTGCATGGCGATATTGTGAACCATTTCCATCATGATAACGGTCTTGCCCACTCCGGCGCCGCCAAACATGCCCATTTTGCCGCCCCGGGGGAACGGTACCAGCAGGTCGATAACCTTTACGCCGGTTTCCAAGACCCGGACCGTAACGTCCTGCTCGGTAAATTTGGGTGCTTCGCGGTGAATCGGCAGCAGTTTGTCCTGGCTAATAGGGCCAAGGCCATCCACAGGCCGGCCGACTACGTTCAATACGCGGCCCAATCCTGCTTCGCCAACCGGCATCATGATCGGCTTGCCGGTATCGGTGACGTCTTGCCCTCGAACGAGACCGTCGGTGACATCCATGGCGATGGTCCGCACCACATTGTCGCCAAGGTGCTGAGCCACTTCCACGACCAGATTGCCCTCGGTATCGTCGATGGCCGGGTTGGTGATTGTCAGGGCGGATAGGATCGTGGGCAGCTTGCCTTGCTCAAACTCCACGTCCACAACAGGCCCCATAACCTGCGTTACTTTTCCAATGTTCTCTCCCATCTATAGACCTCCAGAAATTAGGTATTGGGTGCTGGGTATTCGGCATTGGGCCGCGCGATCAGCCGACCGCGACATACCAAACACGATGTTTCCAAAGATTAGCCCTTCAGCGCCTCCGCACCACCGACAATATCCATCAGTTCCGCGGTAATAGCGGCCTGGCGAGCCTTGTTGTACGCCAAGGTCAGGTTTTCAATCATATCGTTGCACGCCTTGGTGGCGTTGTCCATGGCGGTCATTCGTGCCGCATGCTCGCTGGTGGATGTTTCCAGCAATGCATTGTAGATCTGTACAAAGACGTTTCTCGGCAGCATATCACCGAGAAGCTCTTCTGCCGATGGCTCCGCAATGTGTTCCGCCAGGAACGGCGTTTCCTCATCCAGATCCTCTTCCTCGGTTTCGATGGGTGGAATCGGCAACAGCTGTTTGAGGTTCGGGACCTGCCGGGCCATGCCGCGAAACTCGGAAAAAATCAGGTAAACCTCGTCATAGGTCCCGTCGAGAAATCCATCGATCAGAACTCGCCCCGGATTGGAGGCCGCGCTAAAATCAAAGGTGCCGCCCACGACACCCAGCTGCTCATCGACGATCGGTATGTCGGTTTTGCGTGCCCAGTCCCGACCTTTTTTGCCGAAACAACTGAACGACAGTTCCAGGCCTTTCTCCGTCGTTTCTTTGGCAAACGACTCGGCCATTGCCGTTAAGTTGGCATTGAAACCGCCGCAGAGTCCCCGGTCGGAGGTCATCAAAATCAAATGAACCTTTTTGACCTCATCCTTCGGCACCAGTAGCGGACTCGCCTCCTCTCCGGACTTCTCGGCCAAGCTGCCGAGCACCTCAGCGAACTTTCCGGCGTAGGGACGGAACGCATCCATTGCCGTCTGGGCACCCCGCAGTCTGGATGCCGCGACCATGTTCATGGCCTTGGTAATCTTCTTGGTTTTCTTGACCGCAACGATCTTGAGTTCAACATCCTTGAGTGTTGGCATGTAGTGCTATCCTTTATTCGGTTGTCGGGTATCGGGGATTGGACATCTTCCGGAATTCCGATCTCTCGGGGGAAATTCGGAAGACACCCTGTACCGAATACCAGGCTTACTTAATGGTGTCCTTGAACTCCTCGTCATAGGCGGTCAGGGCATCCGCCATAATTTTGTCCAAATCATCGTCGATGGCCTGTTTTTCAACCAGCTGCTCGAAAACCGCGGGATAGTTGTTTTCAATAAACGGATACAGTCCGGCTTCGTATTTTTGGAGAACAATCACCGGGTATTTGTCGAGGAATCCACGGGTGCCGGCATACAGTACCGTCACCTGCTTTTCCATGGGCAGCGGTTGATACTGGGGTTGTTTGAGAATTTCAACCAGCCGTGCCCCCCTGGTCAGCTGCTGCTGGGTGGCCTTGTCCAGATCAGACCCGAAGGCCGCAAAGGCCTCAAGCTCACGGTACTGGGCCAGGTCGAGGCGCAACGTACCGGCGACCTGTTTCATGGCTTTGACCTGTGCGGCGCCCCCAACCCGGGATACCGAAAGACCGACGTTGATGGCCGGCCGAACACCGGCAAAGAACAAGGCCGGTTCCAGGTAGATCTGCCCGTCGGTGATCGAAATCACGTTGGTGGGGATGTAGGCCGAAACGTCCCCGGCCTGGGTCTCGATGATCGGCAGGGCGGTCAAGGATCCGGCACCCAATTCGTCGTTGAGCTTGGCCGACCGCTCAAGCAGGCGGGAGTGATTGTAGAAAATGTCGCCGGGGTAAGCCTCACGTCCGGGAGGACGTCTCAGGAGCAGGGATACCTGCCGATAGGCCGCCGCCTGTTTGGAAAGGTCGTCGTAAATGATCAGTGCATGCTGGACTTTGTCCCGGAAGTATTCACCCATGGCGCAACCGGCGTAAGGCGCAATGTACTGCAGGGTTGCCGGATCGCTGGCACAGGCCGATACGATGGTCGTATACTCCATGGCGCCGTGTTTTTCGAGGACGGCATGAACCTGGGCCACAGTGGATTTTTTCTGTCCACAGGCAACGTAAATACAGTAGACGTCGGTATTCTTCTGGGCCAGGATCGCGTCGACGGCCACGGCGGTCTTTCCAATCTGCCGGTCGCCGATGATCAGCTCACGCTGCCCGCGACCCACCGGAGTCATGGCGTCAATCGCCTTCAACCCAGTGTAGCAGGGCTCATGCACGCTCTTTCGAGCGATAACACCCGGCGCCACGACTTCGACACGGCTGAAGTCCTGAGAATCAATAGGACCTTTACCATCGAGGGGCTCGCCAACAGCCGACACAACGCGGCCGACAACGGCTTCGCCAACGGGGACCTGGGCGATCTGTCCGGTCCGCTTGACGATGTCACCCTCTTTGATGTGAATGTCTTCACCCATAATGGCGACACCCACGTTGTCCTCTTCCAGGTTGAGTACCAGCCCGAGGATACCACCGGGGAATTCCACCAGCTCAAGAGCCATAACCTGCTCCAGGCCATATACCCTGGCGATCCCATCACCCACCGACAAGACGGTCCCGGTTTCGCTCAACTCGACCTTCTTGTCGTAATCCGTAATCTGCTCTTTGATAATCTGGCTTATTTCTTCAGCTTTTAGTTCCATCAGACACTCTCACCCCTTTTTAAAGATTCTCGCATGCTGGTCAGCTGGGTCTTGATGCTCCCGTCCAGCACAAGATCCCCTATTCTTGTCACGATCCCACCGATTAGGCTGGGATCCTGGTCTACCTCAAGCGTAACGTCCTTGCCGATGCGTTTGGACAGTGCCGCCCTGATTTTTTCCACCGTCTCGCCAGGCAACTCAGCAGCGGACACCAGGCTGGCGCGGGCCAGACCCTGGAGTTCGTCCACCATTTTTTCAAACGATTCACTGATATCTGACAAAAACGCGATTCTTCCCTTGTCAAAGAGGAGCAACAGAAATGAGGTCATCACCTTTGACAGCTTCAGTTTCTCAATGACCGCCTCGAGCACCTGCCGCCGTCCTTCCGCATTGTATAGCGGGTTGGTAATCGCCTGTTTCAGCGAGCTGTCACCCTCAATTAGACCGGCGATACCGGACAGCTCCTGCCGGTATGCATCGGCCTGGCCGTCTTCCTTGCCAATCAATAGAAGCGCTTTGGCATAACGCCGTGCTATCGCAAATTTTTTCACTATGCCACCACCTTCTCTAAATAGTCATCCACCAGTTTTTCCTGGTCGTCAGCGGTAATTTTTCCGGAGATCATTTCCTCGGCTTTCACCAGGGCCTGTTCGACGACCTCCTCTTGAATTTTTTCTTTGGCCTTCTTGAACTCGTTGTCGATATTCCGTTTGGCCTGCTCTTCCAGCTTATCGGCCGCCTTTTTGGCCTCCTCGATAATCCGGACCGTGGCCGCCTCGCCCTGCTTGATGTAGTTCTCTACGATTTGCTCCGCTTCCGTATCAAGCTGGGTGAGCTTCTCGTTATATTGGGCAAGCTGTTTTTCAGCCTCGGCCTTCTTGGATTCCAGTTCGCTTAATTGCTCCTTGATACCGCTAATCCGTGCGGCAAGCGCTTTGGCCACCGGTTTTCTCAGCAGCAGAAAAAGTCCCACAAACAGAACCGTAAAGTTCATGACCCGGTAGGTATCCGTACGCACCCAGTGGGCTTCCGCTTCTCCGCCTCCCCCCGCGGCAAATACCGGACCGTTGAACGCCAGCAGCAGCACTGCCAGACAAACGATTATCAACGTCCGTCGCTTCCGGTTGAGATGCACATGTAACATTAAATAGCCCTCCCCAATATTTTCTGTCCGATGGCTTTCGCAAAGTCATCCACCTGACTTTTCAGCGACGCTCGCACCGCCTCGGCATCCTTGGCGACCTTGGTTTTGATGTCAGCCAGCTCTGCTTGAGCCCGCTCGTTGATCTCTTCGATGATTTGCCGTTCCTCTTCGGCGGCCTCTGCGAGCAGCGCATCCTTTTTGGCCAGACCGTCGGCCCTGGCGTCCTTGATGCCTTTGGCAAAGGCTTCTTCCTTGTCCTGGGCATCTTTGTGAAACGCATCGATCCCCTGTTCAAGGCCGTTTACTTTTTCTTTCCGATCAATGAGAATTTTACGGATGGGGCGGAAAAGAACGATATTCAGGATAAATATTAAAATAAGGAAGTTGGCGATCTGAATAAACAACGATCCGTCAACGCTAATCATGGGCGATCCTCCATTCCCGGATTTGTGCAACTCATTGAGTAATCGGGGGAATTTGCTAATTACCAAAAGATAAGCTGCGCGGTCTATACCTCAGGCTCGATAGTTTGTCAAAGGTTTTTTGGAAAAATTTACGAGCCCCTCAGCTCCTCTGTTATCCCTGAATTACCGGTTGTTTCCGGTGTGCCAAGGGGCGTCACATTTTCCCCAGCCATTCGGCAAAGACCGTTGAAAACGACCCCGGATTCTATGGAGATGGCTGGCGCCTGGATGTTTCCATTGATCCGGGATGGGGGATAGGCCTCGATCCGTTCACTCGCCTGCACCGTTCCTTCCAGAAGACCCATGATAACGGCCCGATTCACAAGAATTTCTGCCTCTATACGGGCGTTCTCTCCGATAATCAGTGTGCCGGTTTTGCTGATGATGCGACCGCGGACAGCGCCGTCGATCCGAATAGTTCCTTCAAATTCGACGGTTCCCTCCACAACGGCATCGGCTCCGATGAACGTCGTTACCGCCTCTCTCGGCTTCTGCTTACCCATGTCTCCTCCACGTTATTCAAATAGAAATCGCCGCATACTAATATTCAGCAGTATTCCGATACTGATCATGACCGTCATACTGGAAGAGCCGCCATAACTCACCAAGGGTAACGGCACACCCACGACCGGCATCAGCCCCATGACCATGCCTATATTAATGAACACCTGCCAAAAAACCATGGCGGAGATGCCCACCGAAAGAAACGTGCCAAACGGATCCCGGCAGCTCAGGGCAATGTTTAGAATCCATACGATCATCAGCAAGCATAAGAACAAAAACACGATGGAACCGACAAATCCCCACTCTTCGGCCAGAACCGAAAATATGAAGTCGGTATGTTGTTCGGGAAGAAATGCCAGGGCATTTTGAGTGCCCTTCTGGAATCCCTTCCTGGTGATCATTCCGGAACCAATAGCAATTTTGGATTGGATGATATGGTATCCGGCACCAAGGGGATCCCGGTCCGGGTATAGAAACGTTAAAATGCGCTGTTTTTGGTAACCCTTGAGGAAAAACCACACCAAGGGCACGCTGACGGTACCGGCAATGATCAGGGTAACCAGAGAACGGCGTTCAATTTTGGCAAACAGCGTCATGGAACCCGCGATCAACACCAGAAGCATGGCGTTCCCCAGATCGGGTTGCCGCGCGATCAGAACAAATGGCAGCAGGGTCAGCGCCATGGGCGTCACCAACTGGCGCAGGGTAAGCCCTTTAGGGGTGACGTTTCGGGAGTAGTAGCGGGCCAGCACGATGATCAATGCGATTTTAACCAGTTCCGACGGCTGTAAGGAGACGATCCCAAAACTCAACCACCGGCGGGAGCCGCCGACATATTTTCCAAAAAACAGGACGGCGATGAGCAGCAGGATACAAAATCCGAAAATGAAAAAGGCCCAGCGATCCAAGGCCTTGTAATTAGAAGTAAAACAGGCGACCATCACCATCAGGCCCATACCGAACCAGATCAGCTGCTTGATATAGAGCGCTTTCTGGGGCACCTCCACAGCTGTGGTCACGGCACTGAAAATGGTCAGGATGCCTACGGCGCCCAGCAAGAGGGTCAGGCCTAGCAGAACCCAGTCAAAATATTGTATCAATCGACGGTCGAACATCTTTAATAGGTATTAGGTATTGGGTATTGGGTATTGGATTGTTGGTATATTGCCACTTGCCCCTTGCCATTTGTTGTTTGTGTTTTGTGTTTTGTTGTTTGTATTTTGTGATTTGGACTTCGGTAGCCGGTTGGCCCGTTGGCCCGTTAGCCGGTGGAGAATGTCATTTGCGGCCGGTTGGCGGCCTCATTGAGTCATATGTTCCGCTCCGCGGAACGTCATTCGTTGTTAATCGTTATACTTTCAGCGTTGAACTTTGAACCTTCAGTGCTGAAAACTGACACCTAAAACCTGCCTGCCCGCCGTAGCTTGATGGGGCGAAGGCGGGACACTTGACACCCGAACTCTGCGACGCGCGGGCGGACAATCATCCGGCATTACGGTCACCGGGATTCGTTACTGTTTATTCCTTTTGAGTGTTTTGTTGTTTGTTGTTGGTTATTTGTCATTTGAGATTTGTTGTTTGTAATTTGTTATTTCATCATTCCATATCTTCGCGGACGGCGGCCACCTGACGCGCTTCCGCCGGACGATTCTTTAGATAGGTACGGATCATGTCCCGTGCGATCGGGGCGGCGGCGGATGAGCCGTGTTCGCCATGCTCGACGATCACGGCCACAGCGATTTCCGGCGCTTCCGACGGTGCATAGGCCACAAACCACGCGTGATCTTTAAATTGTTCCTCGATATCCTCGTCCTCGGCCTCCGGGTCGTCTTCCTTGCGCCCTATAACCTGGGCCGTACCGGTTTTACCGCTGATGCTGATATGTTTCAGCCGCGAGCCATATGCCGTACCCCCGGGGGTATTGACGGCTTCCCAAAGGCCGCGACTCACCAGTTCGAGAGTTTCCGGACTGACGGGCAGACTGGCCACCTTTTTGGGTTCACTGGTCTTGACGACCTCTTCCTGGGCGGTTTCCACCCGTTGGAGAACAAAAGGCTGAAACTGAATTCCCTGATTGGCCACCGCCGCCATCAACGTCAGCATTTGAAGTGGGGTCACCAGATTATATCCCTGGCCGATAACCACTGACAATGTTTCTCCCGCCTGCCAGGGAATCCCGGTGCGTTTTAGTTTCCATCCCGCCGTCGGGATGAGTCCGTTGGCTTCATGGTCCAGTTTCGAGCCCGTGGCGGAACCCAATCCGCAGGCTCTGGCATACCAGGCAATACGATCCACTCCGAGCTTCTGACCGACCTGGTAAAAAAAGACATCGCACGACTCGGCAATCGCTCGTACAACGTCCATGTGGCCGTGGCCACCCTTTTTCCAGCAGCGATATACCCGGTTGCCGAATTTTAGATGACCGGGGCAGAAAAAGGTGGTGGTCTCGTCAATGATTTCCTCTTCCAGGGCGGCAATGGAGGAGACAATTTTATATGTCGATGCCGGAGGATATTCCCCCTGGACCGCCTTGTTGGACATGGGACGTCGAGGATTTGAAATCAACGCATTCCACTGCTCGTGGGTCATACTGCTGACAAAGGCATTTTGATCAAACGAGGGGCTGCTGGCCATGGCCAGCAATTGGCCGGTGTTAGGGTCAATGGCGACGGCTGCGCCGGCCCGACCCGATAGCGACTTTTCGGCGATTAACTGAAGCTGCTGATCGATGGTGAGAAATATATTATGCCCCGGATTTGCGACCACCATTTTCATTACTCGTACCACCTGCCCCTTGGCGCTCACCTCGACCTGCCGCCCACCGCGTCCCCCACGAAGAGAGCCTTCGTAGGCCTTCTCTATCCCGAATTTGCCAATATAATCACCGGCCCGGCAGTCATCATAGAGGCCACAGCTCATCTCTTCCGCATTGATTTCACCCAAATAGCCGATGAGATGGGCCGCACTCTGCCGGTAGATATAATGGCGTCGCGGTTTGACATCGATGACGACACCCGGCAAATCATAGCGGCGTGCTTCGATGGCGGCCAGAGCATTGCGACCGATGTCCTGCTTCAGAGGCACCGGTTTATATGCCGATTGGCGGCGGCGGGATTTGAGCTTGGCCGTGAGTTCCTCAGACGGAACACCCAGGAGTATGGCCAGTTTCTGCAGGGTCTCCTCAATCGGCTTAGCGTCTTTGGGTATAATACTGACGTCAAAGGCCGGCCGATTGTCGACGAGCAGACGGCCGTTTCGATCAAAGATGAGACCCCGGGGAGGATCAATACTCTGCAGACGGATGCTGTTTCGTTCCGACAGTTCCCGCAATTCATCGCCATTGAGAACCTTAAGATGGAACAGCCGAAAGCCGAGGATGGCAAATGCAGCCACGGCAACCAGCATCACACCGGCTAACCGCTGTTTGTACCAATCATGATCTGCTGATGGGAGATACTCGCTCATGGGTGTTCCGTTAGCCCGTTAGCCCGTTAGCCCGTGGGCCCGTTGGCCCGTTAGCCCATTGGCCCGGTCATTAGGTATTCGATATTTGGTATTATATCCTAAGATAACCATTATGTCGCCCGATGGCCGACATCTGACACCTGACACCTGACACCTGGATCTGTTTTTCTATTCCGAATTCCCCAATGTCGGGTAGCCGTTTTTTTCCGCCATCCGATCCGACCACCATTTTTCGAATTGCTCGTGTATAAACCGAAGGGCCGTTAAACATAGCGGCCCGATAACCAGTGCCCAGCAGAACTGGATAAAAAGGCCCCGGGTCAAATCCTCGGGCAGAGGAAGCCCGGCGCCGCCGGCCATGGCCGTGGCCAGGGATAGGATATTCTGAATCAGAACCCCGGCCGCGGTGACGAAATACAGCAATAAGCTGCCTCGAACATCCAAAAACGTCATGAGCCATTTGATTCCGGCAAATATCCAGAGATAGCTGGTGATATACAATCCAAAGGGCGCCGCTGAAAAATTGTCCATGGCAAAGCCAAGGCAAAACACCACCGGAAGCCCTTCCCGCGCCGGGCGGTGCAGGCCGAGGTAAATGGTGATCGAGATGAGCAGATCGTACATCCACCGGAAAAAAGGGACATGGGGCTGTACGGCGGTCTGCCACACCAGAATCGCCAAACTGATCACCGCATAGAATAAATAGGTCATTGTTCTTTCGAAAAATCGACCACGGATGGGTTCATAATCACCAGGACCTCTTCGAGTTTCTCAAAATCCGCGTAGGGAGTGACCATCACTTCCTGAAAAATCCCCGCACTACGTTTGATCACGCCGGAGACCTCACCCACCCGAAGCCCTTTTGGAAAAACGCCGTCCAACCCTGAGGAAACGACGGTGTCTCCGATTTTCACATCCTCTTTCCGAAGCACATAGCGGAATCGGCAATTGCCTTCCTCCCCGCCGCTGACGATTCCGCGTGCCCGGGTCCTTTGGATCAACGCATCCATGGAACTGTTTTGATCAATAATCAACAGTACTTTCGCATATCGGTTCGCCACGTCGGTCACCTGACCGGCCACCCCTTCGGATACGACGACGGGAAGACCTTTGCGGATGCCGTGTTGGTGCCCTTTGTCTATCATAATGCTTCTGAACCAGGGAGACGGATCCATCCCGATAACTTCAGCCGGCAACACCTTGCGGGCCACCCCTTCCTTGAAATTAAGGAGACTGCGCAGTCGGGAGTTGGTCAGCTCAACCTCTTTCAAGGCATGGTTCTTTTCCAAAGCAAGACGCAGCTGCTGTTTCAACTCTTGGTTGTCTTTGGACACGTTGACTAGGCTAAAATAATGTCCCCAGATGCTTTGGAAGAACTGGATGGTGTGGGTGACACCGTTCTGGAACGGAGAAATGAGGGTCAGTACAATACGCCCGGGTCCGAACGATGAATGCCGGGTGCTGGTTACGGACAGGAATACGATGTTGACAGCAATCACCAGGATTACGCCAACGATCAACACCGACCTTCGAGAAAACATGAAATTAGGTGATGATTACCTGTTTGAGGATTTCGATACTGTCGAGGGTAGCCCCCGACCCGAGCACGACCGTCGACAGTGGATCTTCCGTCACGGTAATGGGCAGGCCACATTCCTATCGGAGCAGCTTGTCCAGATTCTTCAGTAATGCACCCCCACCGGTCAGCACGATCCCGCGGTCTACGATGTCGGCCGCCAGTTCCGGTGGTGTTTGTTCAAGGGCAATTTTCGCCGTTTCTACGATGGCATCAATCTGTTCGGAAATAGCGACCCGGATTTCTTCATAATCGATGGCAAGAATTTTGGGAATACCGGATACCAGGTCTCTACCCTTGACTTCAATGGTTTCCGGGTGTTCCGGATCCGGATAAGCGTTTCCGATGGTCGTTTTAATGATCTCCGCCGTTCTCTCGCCGATCAACAGATTGTACTTTCGCTTGATGTACTGAATGATGGCCTGATCCATCTTGTCTCCGGCCACCCGCATGGATCGGCTGTACACAATTCCGGCCAGTGAAATCACCGCCACCTCGGTGGTGCCGCCGCCGATGTCAACGACCATGTTGCATGTCGGTTCGGTAATGGGTAGCCCGGCTCCGATGGCCGCCGCCATGGGTTCTTCAATGAGAAACACCTCCCGTGCACCGGCCGACTCCGCCGATTCTCTCACGGCGCGTTTTTCCACCTGGGTAATTCCCGAAGGAACCGCGATGATAATCCTGGGTCGCACAAAGGAACGTCGGTTGTGGACCTTTTGGATAAAGTGCCGCAGCATGGCCTCGGTCACCTCAAAATCAGCGATCACGCCATCCCGCATTGGTCGGATGGCGATGATGTTGCCCGGTGTACGCCCCAGCATGTTTTTCGCCTCCAGCCCCACCGCCAGGACACGATTCTTCATACGGTTGTCGGTGCGCACAGCGACTACGGACGGCTCGCTTAAAACGATGCCCTTTCCTTTGACATACACCAGGGTGTTGGCGGTTCCCAGATCGATGGCCAGGTCCGACGAAAAGAGTCCCAGGACAGAGTCGGTAATCAGATTCATTTCTCCTCGCAAAAAAAAATCGTTAACCGATTTAATCGAATTAATGAATTTTGTGCTTTAAAGTTATATAATTAGCAACAATTACAGTTAAAAACAAGATAAATTGTCATGGGAATTCGGTGTTTGGTATTTGGTATTCGCTGAAAAAACACCGCTTGTTTCTTCATATCCGTTTGCCGGTTCGCCGCTTTGCCCGAGGCACCGTCAACCTCTCGAAGCCTGCGTTCTGAATCCTGAATTCTGTTTCCTGCATCCTGCATCTCACATCCTGACCCGGTTTCCTGTCGCAATGTTTAATACACCGGTAGCCGATTACCAAGTACCCGGTACCCAATACCCGCCCCTATAACATCGCCTCCATGATCGCATCGTGAATCAATGGTCGAAAGTCCCGTATCCTCTGGTTTTCCCGTGTCGGATGGATCCGGTTTGTGAGCAGGATCACAATGATCTCTTTCTCTATATCCATCCAGAACGAGGTGCCGGTGAAGCCCAGGTGTCCCACGGTACGGGGCGAAAAATAGTGACCGCAGCTCGGCCCTTCCCTGGCAGGGACATCAAATCCCATGGCCCTTCCGTCAGTTGATTCTTTCGATAGAAAACGTTGAACCAATTTCGGAGACAAAAGAAAATGACGGGAATTATCGTGCCAGGAGCGAAGTACTTCTTCCAGCAAACAATGGACATTGGCAATATCTCCGAACAGTCCGGCATGCCCCGCAACACCGCCGATAACCCAGGCGTTGTCGTCGTGAACCTCGCCTTGTAGAATTCTTCTTCGCCACGGACAATCTTCAGTGGCGGCAAATTGGACGCCAGATGATTTCCTCTTTTCATTTGAAAAGAAAAGCCCTGCGATCTTTATGGGTTTGAAGATAGATTCTTTCACCAGACGGTCCAGACGGGATCCGGAAATCCTTTCGACTACCTGCTGAAGCAACAAAAATCCCGGATCGCTGTATCGTGTCTCAGCGCCGATCTCCGATTCAAGTGTTTCGATAGCCAACAGATCCCAGAGCCGTTGTTTTCTCTCTGGTTCTGTCAAATCACGTATGGATTCAAAATAGGGTCGATAGTCCGGCAGTCCCGACGTGTGCCGAAGAAGATGTTCAATCTGAATGGCGGCTTTATCAGACGTTTTCAATTCAGGTAGAAGATGGCCGATCGTGTCATGTGGCCCTAAACGTCCTTCCTGGACAAGATGCATCACAGCCGGAGTTGTCGCCAAAGGCTTTGTCAGGGAGGCCAGGTCGAAGACAGTGTCCAGTGTCACCGGTTCACCGGTGACTGTACTGGCTGCGCCATAAGCTTCCTGAAAATGGATATGCCCCTTCTTTGAAGATAGAAGAACTCCACCGGGAAAGATGCCGTCGGTGACGGCCTGGCGCATCATTTCGTCAACATGATCCATCGACCCACTGGGCATATATTTACTTCCCTTCAGGATCGTTTGCCGGTTGGAAGAAAAATACAGGCTCAACTAACCGGCTAACGGGAGGGCGGCGTGGCCGCCAACGGGCTAACCGGCTAACCTAAACCGTAGCCGCTTCGTGATACCGAAGTTCCAGGGCGTCCGTATCCAGGGTGGCCTCCAGCCCGATGGGAAGAGAGAGATTTTCTTCTCCATGTCCCGCCGGAATTCCAGCCAAGATGGGCACCCCCGTATCCCGGAAAATATCTGAAAAAATACCGTGGATCTCATCCACATCTCCGCAATCGGTAAAGGACCCGAGTACCACGCCGATGACCCCATGAAAACATCCCGCGATTTTCATCTGAATCAGCATCCGGTCAATCCGATACGGCGCCTCTCCCACATCCTCCAGAAAAAGAATGTTCTGTCCGAATTGTGGAGCAAACGGCGTACCCACAAGATGACACAGTGCGGTAAGATTACCGCCCGCAACAACGCCGACCGCCCGGCCGGGGCTCAGGACCGATCCCTCCGGGGCCTCCACCACCACCGGACGATCCCCGGAAATCGCGGCCTGCAATGCGTCACGACCCGCTCCTTTGCTTTTTCCCAATGCCGTAATCATGGGACCATGAAAGGTGACCAGACCGCACCGTGAAAAAAGGGTGTTGAGCAACACGGAAATATCGCTGAACCCGATAAACACCTTTGGCGCCTTCCGGAGCCTCTCGAAATCCAGAAGGGACAGAATTCGAACCGAACCATATCCTCCCCGTGCGCAAATGATCCCCCAGAGGTTGGGATCGGCGAAAAAACGCTGCAACAAATGCGCCCTGTGGCTGTCGCTGCCGGCTAAAAATCCGCTGCTTTCAAAGAGATCATCGGGTACCGCCGCGCGGAATCCCATTTCTTCAACGGCCATGATGCCGAGTTCAAAGCTGTCCATATCGAATGGGGATGCCGGCGCCACCACTCCGATGGTATCCCCTTGCTTAAGACGGGGAGGCTTGATGATATGTTTTGGATTCATAACAGCCGCCCGGAAAGCCATCGCTTAAACCAAAAGCTACCCTTCACTTTACCCCTTTTTCCGTAAAATTGAAATGGTTTCGATAGATTAGCCTGATCGAAAGTATGGAAACACCTTGACAAGGGTGGGTAAACCGTTTAGTGAAACAAGTTCGTGTCGGGGCGTAGCGCAGTCTGGTAGCGCACTTGAATGGGGTTCAAGGGGTCGGAGGTTCAAATCCTCTCGCCCCGACCAATAATATCAATACGTTATGATTTGGCAGAAATCTTCAGATGACAAGATGTGACCCTTCTGAATAGGACTAAGGACGGCCAGCTTTCTCATAAAGCTGGCCGTTTTTATTTGTGAAATGGTTGAACAAAGGTAAGCAAGTACAGACGACATGACACTCAAAGACAAAATCGCCATCATTTTATCGATGCTGGCATTAATTATTTCAGCTACCTCAACCTATGTTCAGCATTTTCATGTTGTGGAAAGAGTAGATGCACATATTCTCAGTTCAGCAAGGAAAACAACTATTGGCAATGGCTACTCGATCATTAAAACTATAGATGTCGCTGTTGTAAACAAGGGGAATCGGCAAGCCGCTATTAGAAAGGGCTACTATTTTGAAAAACCCCATCCTTATAATCTTGGATTAGCACCAAGAACTAGATTTTCAGAATTGCCAGCGGTGGTTAAGCCAGGCGAGATCCTATTGTTAAGTATGAATATACCGCTTTTTCTTCTTGTGATTGTTCGGCCTAAAGAAGAAAAAGAAGAAGAGAACGACTGGCTCAATTCAGATGAAGAATCACCATTTAAAAAGGGCTCCGAAACATTTCCGGAAAAGAATATTGTCGTTTCTCCTAAGGCGGAAGAGTCGGTTGACCAACAAGTAAATGATAATCGAATAGGGCTGTCCTTTTCCGCCATAGACTCAAATGGCTCCCCGCACAGATTTACGATTGATTTATACGAGATTGCCTATCCAGAGGGTGAGCGAAAAATATATGCCTTATATGATGAAAGAGGGACATCTGTTGCCCTGATAGATTCTGATTAAACGAAATTTTGGCATTTCCACCTTGGGGTTCAAGGGGTCGGAGGTTCAAATCCTCTCGCCCCGACCAGCTTACGCTTATAAAACAGGGGCTTGCTGACGCAAGCCCCGTTTTGTTTTTAGAACCCTAATGACCGAATGTTGCTAATGATTTAAGGGATGCCCGACAAGTACGTTGACAAACTACAGGATTTTCCGGAGTTGCGGCAACTCGGAAATCCCCCCAAGAATTCCTATTATCTTTCCAGGCTTTTTAGTTTGTTCACGCTTCATTTCAATCGAGATGGCTTATCTGGTTTTAGCGATTAAACCATTATCATATCAGTCGCTATAGCTTCCATTAATCGAACGCTATTTTTTTGTGATTTATCCAACCTTTCCTCAAGTATGTCACAGAGCCCAACCAGCTCATTAACTTTTTGAACTATCCGTATTTGCTCATTTAATGGCGGAATTGGGATGGGAATAGACGAGATGTGACGTTGATTGACTGTTTTTTGTCCAGCGGTGGTTATGAATAAAGCTTTAATTCTATCCCGAACAAGTTCGCTCTTACCTACAAGGGTAAGATAGTGTGGATGTACGTGTTCCGCAAATGATCTCATTCTTATGAAATGATCACAATAGCATACATCTGAGAAAGCGCCGACATAAGTAAACGAGCCAACTAGGTCTACGCTACCGTTTACTCTTGTTATTAGGATATCACCTTCTTGCAGAGCATATTTTTCTCTTTGATTTCTTGAAAGAAGGATTTTACGACTGTCAGAAAGAACAATTTTATCGGACTTAATATCTGCCAGTCTTATAACGATGGTTTTAATTCCTTGGTCTGATGTTCTTGTAGAACACCCATTTTGATAGCTTTTAATAACACTGCCTAATCGAGACCATTCCCAATTAGAAGGCAATTTGAAGGGAATCTCGCCCGGTTCAGTTGCTTCCAATGCAGCATTTTTTCTGATCACCTTATTCTTTATTAGCAGACTCCGTTTAACCTCTATTTTTTCAAGCAGCACGGATGCAGGTTCGTCTTTTGGACTTTGCGATACCAATTTACCTTTCACGGCGAGCTGAAAAACGGCTTGACGCAATTTTATCACGTTTTCCGGCTTGCTATAGAGCAGGTCGAAGTTGTCGTATATCCGCTTCCAGTGTCTCTTAAACTTTTTTGTCGTAGGAGCCGTAAGTAGCTTGTCGATGGAGGCTTCGTTCAGTTGGATGCAGGTTTGGTGAGTTTTTTGTTTTTGGGCTTCCAGTTCATCACAGAGGATCATGAGCTCATCTAACTTGGCGACGATTCGTTTTTGTTCAGACAATGGTGGGGTCGGAAATACAAGATTTCGTACTAAATCAATATTCAAATTCGGATTGTCCCATTTAACGGTTGGCTAAAAAATAATTGTAATTATGTTAGAACTATACCATAAAACCAAGTTAGGA
>Ga0056119_1000056_pt1 | contig 28578 bp, 22 predicted proteins | sample WorMettaBAHAMAS1_FD_80076 | JGI IMG/M metagenome (GOLD analysis project Ga0056119, IMG submission 80076) | Marine gutless worms symbiont microbial communities from Max Planck institute for Marine Microbiology, Germany - Olavius tantulus BAHAMAS.1 ...
GAATTCTGGCGCCGGGCCGACCGGAGGTGATTCGGGGAGCCCTGACCACGGTACTGATGGGGGGCGCCGGAAGCGGATTCATGGCCGATCAAAGCGCTTTGGATACCTGGGAAGACTAGGTCGACGCATTTCAGGAGTACCATCATCTTTGGTCATCCTACGGATTCATCCGAATGTTTCGAAGTCTGATGGCCCGCGAGAACGTACGGGAGCGGCTGCTCGGATTGCCCGACGGTGAGCGCCGTCTGACAAATGTCCTCCATCTGGCCGAAATCCTCCATCGGGAATCGCTGAATCGGCACACCGGGATGACGGGCCTTGTAAACTGGCTCAAGCAGCAATTGAGTGCCCGCTCCCACCGAGCCGAAGAACACCAGCTGCGTCTTGAAAGCGACTCGGATGCCGTTCGGATTGTCACCGTCCACGCCAGTAAAGGCCTTGAATTTCCAATAGTTTTCTGTCCATTCATGTGGGACGGGGCCGACGTGTCGACAGAAGAGGTCTGGTTCCACGACCCGACCCGGGACTTCCGTGTAACCCTGGATCTGGGATCGGAACGCTTCGATCACCATTGCCGGGCCGCGCGGGTGGACGTGTTATCCGAAAACCTTCGCCTGCTGTACGTCGCTCTGACAAGGGCCAAATATCGCTGCTACACCGCATGGGGCCGCATCCGTCAAGCCGACACCGCCGCAATGGCATACCTCATCCATGGAAACGGTCTCGCCCGGCACACCGATCCTGTGGAAGCGTTGGCCAGACAGATGCAAGACATGTCCGACGAGCAGTTTTATAGCGATATCGACCGTCTGGTACGGCGAGGGAAGGGTCACATCGCCACACAGCGGATCGAATACAATTCGCCCCATGATCCGGGTGAAGGTCAAACACCAACGACGGTGCTGAAACATCGCATATTTCAAACCGCCATCGATACGTCCTGGAATATTACCAGTTATACCGGTCTGATGCGCCATGGCGAGCGCAAGGGGAGTGGCCGCGAAGACCATTTACCCGATCATGACGCCCGGACTGCCCTCGTTCACGTCGGCACCGTATCGTCATCGGCGTCCCTTGACCCGAAGGAGATCGGTGCATTTCCGGCGGGCGCCCGTGCCGGCGCCTTTTTCCATGATGTTCTGGAGCATCTTGATTTCACGAGCCGGGATGTTGAGGCACAGGCGAATCTGATCATTGAAAAACTGGCACTCCATGGCTTCGACCCGGCGTGGCTCCCCACCGTCCAAAGGGCCATTGAAAACGTGGTTGCGGTTCGACTGGACGAGGACGTTTCCCTGTCCAGCGTATCCAAGGATTCCCGAATCAGTGAATTGGAATTTTATTACCCTTTGAATTCGACGACCCCGAAGGACCTGGCCACCATCTTCTCCCAATCAGAGGATTTCAACGTCCCAGCCGGTGTTTCAGAGGCCATTGGGCGTCTCGGCGCTTCGGCCATCAAGGGGTTCATGCGGGGATTTGTCGACCTTGTATTCCAGAAAGGGGGGCGCTACTACCTTTTGGATTGGAAATCAAACCGTCTCGGCAACGATCCGGCAGCATACGGACCGGAGCCCATCGCCCGGGTCATGGCCGAGGAAAACTATTTTCTTCAATATCACCTCTACGTATTGGCCCTTCACCTGTACCTGAAGCAGCGGATCCCGGATTATCAATATGAAACGCACTTTGGTGCGGTGTTCTATGTCTTCCTGCGGGGTCTCGATCCGGAGAGGGAGCCGGGATGGGGGGTATTTCGGGCACGACCGGCATCCGGGCTTATCGAGAAAATGGTGGCAGCACTGACGCCAAGCGTTGAAGTTAATTATTATGGAACATAGTTTAACCCCTTATTATCACAGTCATGATATTCAGTATATCGATCTAAAACTGGCCGGGTATTTTGCCGCCTTCGAACCGGATCCGGATCCGCTGGTCCGTTTGACGTTCGCCCTGGTGACGCGAGCCACCGCCGCCGGGCATGTCTGCCTGGACCTGGCCCAATCCAGACCACATCCGGAAATCTTTGGACTCCAGGCCCCATTCGAACTTCCGACCAATATGAGTCTGGACGCCTTGCAGGCAACATTGCGTCGGCATCCGGCAGTGGGCCGGCCCGGACAGCGGCGTCCGTTCATACTGGACGATTCGGGTCGACTCTACCTGTTTCGCTATTGGCAATACGAGCATCTTCTCGCCGAGCATATCCGGAAAAAGGCCTCAAGTACCATCGACATCACCGACGTGCCCCGGTTCAGGGAGGGATTTCGGCGGTTGTTCCCGTCGGAGAACGGTCCACCGGGATTCAGTGAACCGGCGATTGCCGCGGCGATAGCCGCCGTAAAGCCATTCTGCGTCATCTCCGGGGGGCCGGGGACCGGAAAAACATCCCTGATATCCAAGGTTCTGATCCTCCTGCTGGAACAGCAGCGGGAGGCCGGGATGAAGGTGCACCTGACCGCCCCTACCGGGAAAGCGGCGGCGCGGCTTACAGAAGCGATCCACTGGTGGGTGCCCAGATTGGATGCAGCCCCTTCCATTGCAGCCGCCATGCCTGCGGAAGCCAGGACCATTCACCGGACGTTGGGCAGTCGCTGGGGATCTCCCTACTTTAGTCATAACTCGGACGATCCCCTTTCCACGGACCTTGTCATCGTCGACGAGGCATCCATGGTCGATATCGCGCTCATGGCCAAGCTGGTAAGCGCCCTGCCGCCCGAGGCCCGGCTCATTCTCGTGGGCGATCGGAATCAGTTGGCGTCCGTGGAACCGGGCGCGGTGTTCGGCGACATTTGTCCTCAACAGAACGCCCTGGGGATCGGTGCCCCCCAGCGAAACCATGTCCACCCCATGACCGGGAGCACCTCGGAAACCGTGGACGCCGGAAATGCCGGTGTTCGTCCGGTAGCGGATACGATCGTCACCCTGACACACAGTTATCGTTTCTCGAAATCAAACGGGATCGGGCGGCTGGCCCATGCGGTGAACCAGGGCGATGCGGCGGCAACCCTGGATGCCCTGGAAGACCCAACCTGCCGGCAGGATCTGACTTGGATCCGAGGTGATCCGAAGACCTTGACCGGAACTCTGGCGGAATCTGTACTGGATGGTTTCAAAGGTTGCCTTACCTCGGAAGAACCCGAGAAAGCTCTTGAAAAATTTAACCGTTTCAGGGTATTATGCGCCACCCAGGCAGGACCCCTGGGCGTAGCAGCGCTAAACGATCTGGCATTTCGGGTCTTGAGGGCCCAGGGCCTGATTCCTTCCGGTAGTGGCGTCTGGTACCCCGGCCGGCCGATATTGATCACCCGGAACGATTATCCATTGAACCTCTTCAATGGAGACCTCGGCATTGTATTCACGGATCACTCCAGAGGTGGCAACGGTCTGGCCGTTTGTTTTCCAGGGCCATCCGGCACCGTGCGACGCATCTCGCCCCGAAGACTCCCGTCCCACGAAACGGCCTTTGCCATGACTGTTCACAAAAGCCAGGGGTCCGAGTTTGACAAGGTGCTGTTGATCCTGCCGGAACAGGATTCACCGGTGCTCACCCGTGAGTTGATCTACACCGGCATCACCCGAGCCCGGGAGCATATCATGGTGTGCGGGGACCGTGCCATCATTGCCGCTGCCCTGGATAAACGGATCGAACGTTCTTCCGGATTGCGGGACGCCCTGTGGGGCTGAGCCGATCAACCGATTCCCACATACGGCTGCTGCAACCCGACACGGTTGAGATCCCAGGGTCGGATCAGTTCCGTTATTTTGAAACGTCATACCAGTGGGGGCTTGAAATGAAAAAAACAGCGATAACAGGAACCGGTCGATATGTGCCGCCCCGTAAGGTAACCAATGATGACCTGAGCCAATGGATGGACACCTCCGATGAATGGATCCGTCAGCGAACCGGAATCGAGCAACGATACTGGGTCCCCGAACAAGGCGGTGTCGGTGCATCGGATCTGGGTCTGGCAGCATCCTGAGTGGCCCTCGAAAACGCCGGTTGGGAGCCCGGCGACATCGATCTCATCATTTTCGCAACACTGAGTCCCGACATTTTTTTCCCGGGTCCCGGCTGCTTGATGCAGCAAAAGTTGGGCCTGGACCGAACACCGGCGCTGGATATCCGGCAGCAGTGCACCGGTTTTCTGTATGGTCTGGCCACGGCAGATGCGTTTATTCGGAGCGGGTATTATCAACGGATATTGTTCGTCGGCGGTGAAGTACACAGCACCGGACTGGATCTTTCCACCCAGGGACGGGATGTTTCGGCCATCTTCGGAGACGGGGCCGGAGCGGTATGCCTGGAAGGCGTCACCGATAAGGCCCCCACAGGAATTCTTGCTTCGGCACTCCACGCTGAAGGGGCTATGGCCGACAGTCTCATGATCGAAGGACCGGCATCCCGCAGCTGGCCGAGAATGAGTGAGCAAATGATTCAAGAAGGCCGACATTACCCCATTATGGATGGTCAAAAAATTTTTAAAACAGCGGTCCGACGCTTGCCCGAGGTGGCCCATCGAACCCTGGCGGAGGCCGATCTGAAAGCTGAAGATATCGATCAGTACATCCCCCACCAAGCCAACCTGCGGATCAACCAGGCATTTCAAAGGGCCATGGGACTACCGGAGGAAAAAGTGTTTCACAACGTCCAAAAGTTCGGGAACACCACGGCAGCCAGCATCCCCATTGCCCTGGATGAAGCCCTTGAATAAGGAATTATCGGTCCGGGAAGCACGGTCATGTTTATCGCACTGGGTGCCGGATTGACCTGGAGAGCGATCATATTCCGGTTTGGGTCCCAATCCCACTAGCCCGAACACCGCATGACGTCTTTTCAGGGGATGGCTGAAAGGAGTCCATATCAAAGCGTGGTTTATTCCACCGGAGTATTGTGGCATTCTACACTATGTGACCTTCTACAGATAAACGAGCTGAAACGTATTCACCTTTTGGTGCCATGTCCGAGCTAAAGGTGTGCCATGTCGAAACGGATTGAGGACTTGATAAAAAAGGGTGTTTCCATTCCGAATCCAGAAAGCGTGGAAATCGGAGAGGAGGTGTCCCCGGAACGGATCTCCGGAAAAAACGTCGTCATTCACACGGGATGCAAAATCCTCGGCGCAAAATCGTTTATCCAGGATGACTGCCATATCGGAACCGAGGGACCCGTCACCCTGGAGAACTGCCGCATCGGGATGAAGGTTACCCTCGGATCCGGTTTTTTTCGGGGAGCGGTGTTTCTAAAGGGGGCCGGTGCGGGTAGCGGCGCCCACGTTCGGGACGGGACTATTCTGGAGGAACAGGCCAGTATCGCCCATACCGTTGGGCTTAAACAGACACTCCTGTTTCCCTTCGTCACTCTGGGCAGCCTGATCAACTTCTGTGACTGCCTCATGGCCGGCGGGTCCAGTCGCAACAACCACAGCGAGGTCGGAAGTTCCTTCATCCATTTTAACTACACCCCCAACCAGGACAAAGCGACCCCTTCTCTTATGGGAAATGTTCCCCAGGGGGTCATGTTGAACCAGCCGCCGATCTTCCTGGGAGGGCAGGGCGGTCTGGTCGGACCCTGCCGTCTGGCCTTCGGAACCATCACCGCCGCCGGTACCATCTGGCGACGGGATGAAACCGAACCGGGGATGCTGTTATACGAGGGGTTGGGACGACGCGGCCGCACGGCCTTTCAAACAGGCTTATACCGGAATGTGAAGCGGATCACGATGAACAATCTCACGTACATGGCCAATCTCATCACACTGCTGCGCTGGTATAGGGATGTGCGTGGGCTGTTTGTGTCCGAAGCATTTCCGGAGGCTCTTCTGGAAGGCCTTCAAGAGACGGTCCGGATAAGCATCGACGAACGGATCCATCAATTTGAAAAATTTGTCGGCAATCTGTCCCGATCGATCCAGCTACACCACGCAATTGCGGAAAAAAATATATCAAAACAGCAACTTAAGCAAAAAAAAGAGTTGATGCAACAATGGCCTGAAGTGAAATCCGGACTCCAGGCATCATTGGAATACTCAGGGGATGCCCCCCTCCGGGACGGCTTTCTATCGGCCGTTCAGCAGGGCATCGCCAGGGAAGGATCGGACTACCTGACGGTGATTCAGGCACTTCCCCAAATGGCATCGGAACAGGGATCCCAATGGCTCCAAGCCATCGTAGACCGAATCCTTGAAAACGGGTTGGACCCGCTGCCCGCGTTTCAGGATTAACCGCGGGCTGGGAGGACCGATGAAACTGTTCGGGACAGACGGCATTCGTGGGGTTGCCAACCAAGAACCGATGACAGTAGACACTGCCGTCAAGGTGGGCCGGGCGGTCGCCCACCTGTTGTGCCGTGACGGTGAACGCAAAATGGTGATCGGCACGGATACCCGGATATCCGGGAGCATGCTGGCCAGCGGGGTGGCCGCCGGTGCGGCATCCACCGGAATCGATGTGTATATGGCAGGGGTGGTACCGACACCGGCCGTGGCCCGATCGACCGTTCAGTTGGGCGCCGGCGCCGGAATTGTCATCTCCGCATCCCACAATCCGTTCACCGACAACGGCATCAAGGTGTTTGATGGACAAGGGCTGAAACTGACAGAGGTCACGGAACGGAAGATCGAAGCGCTGATCGCTGCCCACGGCCACGATGATTCAACGGCCTCCTCACCCCTCGCCGGCCAGGTGAAACGCCTCCCCAGCGCCGAAGAACAGTATGTCGGCTTTATCGTGAACCGTTTTTCCCGTGATTTGAAACTGCACCATTTGCCGGTGGTGATGGATTGCGCCAACGGGGCCACGTACCACGCCGCCCCGGAAATTTTCAGCCGGCTGGGAGCGGCTGCCATCTCTCTGAACACGGCACCTGACGGTACGAACATCAATCGGGATTGCGGGTCTGAATACTCGGAACGCCTTGCCAAAGCGGTGACCCAAAACAAGGCAGCGGTTGGATTTGCATTTGACGGCGACGGCGATCGCCTGGTGGCGATCGATGAGGGCGGACAGATTCTCAGCGGAGATCAAGTCATCGCTATTTGTTCAGCTTTTCTCAAAGATATCGGTAAATTACGAACAAACCGGGTTATCACCACGGTCATGAGCAACATGGGGCTGAGGATCGCCTTGGAACGACTGAATATCGACCACGGGATAACGACCGTGGGGGATCGCCACGTTCAACATGAGATGATCCAGAGTGGCGCCGTGCTCGGCGGAGAAGATTCCGGCCACCTGATTTTTCTGGATTATCATACCACAGGTGACGGGATCACCGCCGCCCTGTTTCTGCTCCGGGTCATGGCTGAGCGAAGGCAACCGCTATCTCAATTGAAACAGATCATGGATGTCCTGCCCCAGGCGCTGGTGAATGTAGCGGTGTCGGAAAAACCCGATCTGAACGCCCTGCCGGAGGTTCAGGCGGCCATTCAGAACGTTGAAGCGGAACTGGGAAAACAGGGGAGAGTGCTGGTCCGTTACTCCGGTACCGAACCGATCTGTCGGGTGATGGTGGAGGCGGCGTCAACACCGGACGCCGAACGGTTTAGCCGTCGGGTGGCCGAAGCCCTGAAAGTTGAAATCGGCTCGAAAAGTCAGTAATTCCAGACTCTTCGAGCCGATATGAGTATCTAAAAGGGGGTGGGATTAATCCCGCTGGCCGCCCAGTATCATCAGCAAGTATTGAAACATCAGGATAAAGTCGAGGTACAGGGTGAGGGCACCGAGAATCGCGCCCTTTCGCACCACGGCGGCATCCAGTCCGGCAGGCTGGGTCAATGCCATGTGTTTGAGCTTCTGGGTATCATAAGCGGTAAGGCCGGCAAATACGAGCACCCCGATGTAGCTGATAATCATTTGCATCGCCGGATTTCTCAGGAAAATATTCACCACGCTGGCAATGATGATCCCGATCAGCCCCATGAACATAAAGCTGCCCATTCCGGTCAAATCCCGTTTGGTCACCCAGCCATACACACTCAAGGCGCCGAACATGGCCGCGCAAACAAAGAAGGTCGTCGCAATATCCGATGCGGTGTATACTTTGAAAATAAATGACAGCATGGCGCCGTTGAGGCTGGCATAGACCAGAAACATGACGGTAGCGGTGGTGGCGCTCATCCGTTTAATACGGGCGGAAAGGTAAAAAACCAGTCCAATGAGCCCGATGGCCAGAATCCAGAACCCCTGATGGACCATTGCCATGACAGCGGCGTTTTGAGACACATACCAGGCAACCCCGCCGGTGAGGGCCAGCCCAATGAGCATCCAGTTATACACACTTCGCATGTACTCATTGACCACAACCTGAGTTTGTGTTTGAGTCTGTTGAATCGGTTGAGTTTGCATAAATCCTCCTGTCCGCGTGACGCTCAGTGACAATTATTCAAAGGACATAATAACACACGATAATGGTTTTTCAAGTGGTTCGCGAGGTGCTGGCGGCATCCATGGTGGAAAAGTTTAAATATATTATCTATAATATTAGGTATAATCTGTTTAACATTTGCAAATATTAGAGCTATTGAATGTAAATGAAGTCGGAACAAATCTACCAGCATTTATTGGATGTGGCCGAAAAGGTCCACATCCACGTTTCTGAAGAAAACCTTCGTCGGTCCGGTGGCGTCACAGCGAAAAGCGGGCTTTGCCGCGTGCACGGAAAAGACATCTTTATTATGGACAAGAAAGCCACTGTCCGGGAAAAGGTGTCACTGCTGGCCGCTTGTCTGGCGCAATGGACCCTTGACGACATCTATATCGTGCCAACGGTGAGAGATGTGATTGCAACGCATCAAAAAAACCGAAGCGCTGGTCCGGATGGTTCCGATGCCGATTCCCCGGACACGGAAGGGGGTTCCGATTCCGGCGAGGATTCATAATGATCTGTGGAGAGCGCCTTGCTTAGTTTACATAATGTATATTATCAGACATTGATGCCTTATTTAGTGACTGGACTGCCATGACCACCTCCCAGCAATCCTGCAAACAGATTCGCACCGTTTCAGAACTCACGGAAAAAATCCAGGAGCTCCTGGAGAGCGAATTTCCGCTGGTATGGTTGACCGGAGAAATATCCAACTTTAGTGCACCCCCCTCGGGTCACTTTTATTTCACGGTAAAGGATGAACACGCCCAGATCCGTGCCGTCATGTTCCGTTCCCAGAATCGGAACCTCCGGTTTCTGCCTGAGAACGGGTTGTCCATCGTTGGATTGGGCAGGATCGGGGTGTACGCCCCCCGGGGGGTATACCAAATCATTTTCGAGCATTTAGAACCTTCCGGATTGGGTGCGCTGCAGGCCGCCTTCGAACAACTGAAGGAAAAGCTATCTCAGGAAGGGCTTTTCGATTCGGCGCTTAAAAAACCAATCCCCTTTCTCCCCCATCGCGTCTGCCTGATTACCTCGCCCACGGGTGCCGTGGTTCATGACGTGATCCGAATCGCCCTGCGACGATACCCCAATCTGACCATTCAGGTCATCCCCGTGAACGTCCAGGGGGTCAAGGCGACAGAGGACGTCGTCTCGGCGATTGCATTGGCAAATCAAAGGCTATCGCCGGACGTGGTGATCCTTGCTCGGGGGGGCGGTTCCCTGGAAGATCTTCAGGCGTTCAATTCCGAAGCCGTGGCCCGTGCCATCTTTGCATCGGAAGTGCCGATTGTTTCCGCCATCGGGCATGAAACGGACTTTACCATTTCCGATTTTGCGGCCGATCTTCGCGCCCCGACGCCCTCGGCGGCAGCCGAGTTGATCGTCCCGGTACGCCACGAGTTAGAGCGACAGATCCAGGAGCGGCGGCATTCTCTGACCGGTTTGATGCTCGGGCATATGGATCGTCAGCGCGGTTTTCTGAGAGAGCGTCACAGCCGATTGATACGGGTTCATCCGATAAAAATCATTGATAATTTTCGTCTTCGGCTCGACGATTACACCACGCGGATGGACCATTCCGTTCAGGGACATCTGGCTTATTACAGGGAGCGTCTGGAATGGATCACCCATCGATTCTTTCGGCAGAATCCAAAAAAAAATATATTAAAATATAAAGAATACCTGAGTGTTATATTGAGTAATTTAAAATTTAACATTAACTTATTGTGTGAACGCCTCCGACATCGCGCACGGGAAGCCGAAACCCTGCTCCATGCCATGAATCCGGAACACATTCTCGCCAGGGGCTACAGCATTACCCGAAGTCTCCCGGATCGACGGATTCTACGACATGCCAAGCATGCGGTAATAGACCAACATTTAGAAATCACCCTTTCCACGGGTAGTGTGACCGCCCGGGTTATCCATCGGCACATGCCCGCTACCCCACCTCTAACGGACAGGACACCCAATGGCAGCAAAACAGACGTTTGAAAAGGCAATGAAGCAGTTGGAACAGATTGTTCAGGAACTGGAGTCCGGTGATTTGCCGCTTGAAAAAGCGATCCAGAAGTTCGAAGCCGGTATCCGGCTGACCAAATTTTGTTCGGAAAAACTCGATGAGACCGAAAAACGGGTCACCCTGGTTATGGGCGATTTGGAGGACCGAGTTTCCGAGGATCCGTTTCCGGATCATGACGCCGTCAACGGATAATGCCGGCTATCCATGCCTTCTTGACCGGGGTGACCCCGGTCGCACTCGGAAAACGGATCGTTTTTCTAATCTGTCCTTCAAATACTTGCGGATGATCTCCGATTTTGATAACAGACGCCATTCTGTGACACGGGTCGGTCCGAAAGCATGACCGCCGACCTAAACATGGGCGATTCGAAGATACCGTCCCCACACGCCCGGACATTCAAACCCTGAAAGGAAACGCTTTTGAGCCTTTTGGAAAGTATACATAATCCTAATGATCTCAAAGAATTGCCAAGATCGGATCTTCCGGTCCTGGCATCCGAGATCCGCGATCAGATCGTACATGTGGTCTCCCAAAACGGCGGGCATCTGGCGCCCAGCCTCGGCGCCGTGGAACTGGCCATTGCCATACACTATGTGTTCGATGCCCCCAGAGATAAGGTCGTTTGGGACGTCGGTCATCAGGCCTATGCCCACAAATTACTCACCGGCCGCCAGGAGCAGTTCCACACCATACGGCAGTTCGAGGGTTTGTGTGGGTTCACCCGAAGCAGCGAAAGCCCTTTTGACGCGTTTACCACGGGGCACAGCAGCACGTCCATCTCCGCCGGATTGGGGATGACGTGCGCCAATCACCTGAAGCAGGAACCCGGAAAAGTGATTGCAGTGATCGGAGACGGGTCCATGACGGCCGGACTGGCTTATGAAGGCTTAAATCAGGCCGGCGATCAGCACAAGGACCTGATCGTGATTCTCAACGATAACGATATGTCCATCGCCCCCAATGTGGGGGCCGTTTCTTCCCTTCTGAGCCGGACCTTTTCCGCCCGACGGCTCCAGAGCCTGAAGAAAGATTTCGGAGAATTTCTCAAATCCCTTCCTAAAATCGGAGACGATCTTTATAAAATAGCGAAGCGTTCGGAGGATTCGTTCAAGACGTTTATCACTCCGGGCATGCTCTTTGAAGCCTTTAACTTTGATTATTTTGGTCCGATCAACGGTCACAATCTCGATCATTTGATCGATATATTGTTGAATATCAAGAATTTGGATGAACCCGTATTGCTTCATGTGACCACCCGGAAAGGAAAAGGATACGAACCCGCAGAGGAGAATCCCGTCCATTTTCACGGGGTCGGCTGTTTTGATGAGGGAACCGGAACCTGTATCGACCGTCCCAGCCCGATCCCTACCTACACCCATGTATTCGGTCGCACTCTCGTGGAACTGGCCGGCAAGGACGATCGAATTGTCGCGGTCACTGCTGCCATGCCCGAAGGAACGGGGCTTGCCCGGTTCGCGGAAACCTATCCGGATCGCTTCTTTGATGTGGGGATTGCCGAACAACATGGGGTGACCTTTGCCGCCGGCATGGCCACGGAAGGCTTCAAACCGGTGGTGGCCATCTACTCCACCTTCCTGCAGCGGGCCTTCGACCAGGTGCTCCATGATGTCTGCCTCGAATCGATCCCGGTGGTGTTCGCACTGGACCGGGGAGGTATCGTCGGTGAAGACGGTGCCACCCACCATGGGCTGTTCGATCTGGCGTATTTGCGAATCCTTCCCAACATGGTCGTCATGGCACCGAAAGATGTAACGAACTCCGCCGCATGCTGGTGACCGCCCTATCCCATCAAGGCCCGATTGCCTTGCGATATCCCCGGGGGACCGGAACCGGATGTGAGATGGATCCCGATCCCGCCCCCATCCCCATCGGTAAAGCGGAGATCCTGCGTCAGGGCGACGACCTGCTGATTCTGGCAACGGGCCGATCCGTCTCTGATGCCCTTGAAGCCGATGAAGCGATGCGTGACGACGGTATCGCCGCGACCATCGTCAACTGCCGATTTATCAAACCGTTGGATGCCGATCTCATTCTCGACCTGGTTCAGCGCATCCCGCGGGTCATTACCGTTGAGGAACATGTCTGTGCAGGGGGTTTGGCAGCGCCGTACTGGAGCTCTTTGCCGATAGTGGTATTTCCGGTGTGCCGGTGAAACGGATCGACATCGGCGATGTATTCGTTGAACACGGCGCCCAACACATCCTTCGCCGAAAACACAGGGTGGACACCTCCGCCATTCAGGACGCCGCACGAGCCATATTGCAATATGAGGTTCAACCCGGGTAGATAACTCATCACCCTCCCCTTTATGCCAAAACAGAGACTCGACAGCATGCTGGTAGACATGGGGCTTGCCAACAGCCGCCAGCGGGCCCGCTCATTGATTATGGCCGGGCAGGTGTTAGTAAACGATGTGCCGGTGGACAAACCGGGAACCCCGATCCCGGGATCGGCCCGGATCACCCTGCGCGGCGAGGATCACCGGTACGTCAGCCGTGGCGGAATCAAGCTCGAGGCCGCCCTGAACGCATTCCGATTAAACGTCCATGGATGGGTCTGCATGGACGTAGGCGCATCCACCGGGGGGTTTACGGACTGTCTGCTGCACCATGGGGCCAGTAAAGTCTATGCCATCGATGTGGGGTACGGCCAGATCGCTTGGAAGCTGCGTCAGGATCCCCGGGTAGTGGTGGTCGAGCGAACCAATATTCGCCACATGGCTAAAGAGACGGTCCCCGAATCAATGGATCTGGCCACCATTGATGTGTCGTTCATTTCTCTGAAAATCGTGGTGCCGGTGGTTGTTCCGTACCTAAAGCCGGCAGGGGGGATGGTGCTCCTGATCAAACCCCAGTTTGAAGCCGGCAAAGGTCGTGTGGGAAAAGGAGGTGTCGTCCGAGATCCAGCACTGCGCGACGAAATCGTCAGAGATCTGACAGATACCTTCTCGAACAGCGGTTTTCACTGTTCAAAGGCCCTACCGTCCCCCATTCGAGGACCCAAGGGGAATCAGGAATATTTAATGTGGCTTCGCCGTCCCTGAAATATCCGGTTCAGACCGATCCGATGACGCCCCCATGTCTGATAATCTCGACGGATCCGGTGAGGGCGGAACGGATGTTGTGAAGATCCTAACTTCCCCCTTGCATTTTTTAATGTCAAATACTAAGAAAACAGGGTTTTACCGAGCCGTTCCCTGGAGGGGTCACGGCACGAAATCTCATAGAGAGGAGCTTGGATAGCTGACATGGCAGAGAATCTACGTACCATCGTTCTTGCCGCCCATGGCGGGGCGGGCAAAACTTCCTTGGCCGAGGTCATGATTTTCAAGACGGGACGGACGACCCGTTTGGGACGCGTGGAGGACGGAAATACCGTCATGGATTTCGAGCCGGAGGAGCTCAAACGCCAATCCAGTATCTCCACCGCCTTATATCAACTTGAGTGGAACAAACATACCATCAACGTGATCGACACCCCGGGTGATCAGAATTTTTTCTCCGATACACGATTATGTATGCAAGCTGCCGACGGCGTTGTCATGGTCGTTGACGCCGTGGACGGGGTAAAGGTGCAATCGGAACAAGCTTGGGAGTTAGCCGCTGAATTCAAGCAGCCGTGTGCCATTTTTATCAACAAACTCGATCGAGAACGATCCGACTTTCGACGGACGTTTAACGACATCGGCCAGGCGCTGGGAACGCCCAAGCCGATCGTGGTGCAATTGCCCATCGGCAAGGAATCCGATTTCAAAGGCATCGTCGATCTAGTGAGCATGAAAAGCTACCAATACGACGCGAACGGGAAGGCTACCGTGGGCGACATTCCGTCGGATATAGCGGAATTGGTCGAATCCGAGCGGGAAGCGTTTGTCGAAAACGTGGCCGAAGCCGATGACGCCCTGATCGAAAAATATTTAGAGGGTGAAGATCTTACGGAAGAGGAGATCCATGCGGCATTACGAAAAGGGACCCTCTCCCGAGCCTTCACACCGGTACTGTGCGGTTCAGCGACCCATAACATCGGTGTCGACCTGTTCATGGACTTTATCAACGCCTGCATGCCCTCCCCTCAGGATATGGGCCCTCGAACCGGAACCGATCCGTCCAATGGGGAATCCATCGAACGATCGCCGGATCCGGCCGAACCGTTTTCCGCCTTTGTATTTAAAACCGTGGCCGATCCCTACGCGGGCCGGCTTTCCATCTTTCGAGTGGTATCCGGGTCCCTGGGTAGCGATGGGACGTTTTACAACGTGAACAAAGGCACGAAAGAGCGGTTCACCCAGTTGCTCCGAATCAAGGGAAAGGATCAGAAGCCCGCCAGCGGTGCCGGCCCCGGCGCGATTGTAGCGGTGGCCAAGCTAAAGGAGACCAAAACGGGGGACACCCTATGCAATGAGGCCGCCAAAATCCAGTTCTCATGTGCCGAACCTCTTCCGACCTTGATATCCTATGCGGTATCTCCAAAATCCAAAGGAGATGAGGATAAAATATTCGGTTCCCTGACCAAACTGATAGAAGAGGATGTGGCGTTGAATCTCGACCGAAATGCGGAGACCAAAGAGATTCTTTTGTCCGGTATGGGTCAGGTGCACATCGAGGCCAGTGTTGAAAAACTCAAACGGAAATTCAATGTGGAGGTGGAGCTGAATATACCCAAAGTTCCCTACCGGGAAACCATCAAGAAAAAGGTGCGGGTCCAGGGTAAGCACAAAAAACAAACGGGCGGCCACGGTCAATACGGCGACTGCTGGATCCAAATGGAGCCGTTACCCCGAGGCACCGGATTCGAATTTGTGGATTCGATTGTGGGCGGTGTGATTCCCAAACAGTATATTCCGGCGGTGGAAAAGGGGGTCATCGAATCCTGCCAGAAGGGCGTTTTGGCGGGGTATCCCTGCATTGATTTTCGGGTAACCCTGGACGACGGTTCGTTCCACGCCGTGGATTCATCAGAAATGGCGTTCAAAATTTCGGGGTCTTTGGCCTTCAAGAAGGCTTCCCAGGAAGCCATGCCGGTGCTTCTTGAACCCATCATGGAGATCACCATCGTCACTCCGGAGGATTACATGGGTGATATCATGGGGGATCTGAATGGAAAGCGTGGCCGCGTGCTGGGAATGGACAGCAAAGGGAAAAACCAAATCATCAAGGCCAATGTGCCCATGGCGGAATTCCTGACCTACGCCCCGGATCTGAACTCCATGACCGGTGGGCGCGGCATGTACTCATGGAAGTTCGCCCATTACGACGAAGTCCCGGCCCAGCTGGCCCAGAAGATTATAGAGGAAACCAACGCCGCCAAAGGCTAGACGCAGCTTCAAAACCGGGTCTAATTAAAAAAACCCATGCCTTCATCAGGTATGGGTTTTTTTATCGGGATAAAGGATCCGGAAGACACCCTTTCGCCGGAGCATAGCCGGCCCAGAAAGCATCCCAAAGACGGTCAAATACCACCCGATGGGCGGAGTGAATTCGGGCCGCCCGGGAACAGGACGGATGGTGGAATCGCTTCGAGCGACGATTCCCCAAGAATTCGGTTATCCAGGGTCGCCAATGGTTCCACATTCCCTCCCCGGCCGACATCGCTGCCCGCTGAGCCAACTGAAGCCGTTTTTCATATTTCGAATTGGGCGCTTTCGGCAAAACCACGGCCATCCCCGCGCGAACCAACTCTTCATTGACAAAACGTCCATCCGGTAGAAAGACATAGGCGAGGATCCGCCCGTATCGATCCACTGGGTCGCGTCCCACTTCCAAACGGACACGTTTGTGGTAAACCAATGTTCGGTTGGCTTTGGAAGCCGCTCTGGCGTATGGCTCAGCCGGCCGTTGCTCCCGGGCCATCTCCGGCGCATCGATTCCGATATATCTCACTCGACGATTATCCGAGAGGATAACCGTATCACCATCATTGACCCAGCGCACAACGCCCCATTCCTCTTCGGACGCCGCAGGGGCGGCCACCACCAAGAAAACCAGACACGCAAAAATTTTCATCCTTCAGCATCCATGAGCGGGGAATCCGGTAACGAGGGTGTTTATTTCAGCAGATCACCGTCCAGTCCGCAGTGGGTTGCGGCGCTGTTGTCCAGCATCGCATTCAGGCCGCCTCTATCGGATGGAGCGAATCCCATGGTCCGTTTCCATACATCATCATCTTCCATGCAATAATAGATCAACACCTCCGGTGCCCGACGTCGGATTTCGTCCACGATGCAGCGGTACAGGTTGATGCGCAAAGGTTTAAAATACCTCATTTTACCGTCCAACCCGATGATGAATTCCCCGTAAATGATTTTGGACTCCGGAAAGCGCCGTTCGACGATGGACATCAGATTCGGTGGAAATCGAAAGGATCCCAGACTAATCCAGACGATCTGCTGAGACGGGATTCGATCCAATAGACGGTTTACCAGCCGTCGATAATCGATCTCGCACCCCTCGTATAAGACCATGGGATCAAAATGGAACCCGAGGGGATAACCCCAGTCAGCGCACCTGGCCGCGGCGTCCAGCCTGGCTTCGATTCCGGCGGTGCGGCGTTCCTCAGAGTGGATGACTCGATCGGTATTGAGTGACCAGGCCAGAATCGTTTTCTGTTGGTGATCCAGGTCTTTTAATCGATGGACACGGGCCGTTTTTGTTTTCAATTCCAGGACCGCTCGATCCTGACGGGCGAATCGAGCGATCAACTGGGGAGAAAGATCCGTCCATCGGTCCCAAATCAGACTGTCGGTGAACTCTCCGGTGCCGATTCTGGCAATTCGATGTTCCGGGAACAGGGAATTCATCTCGGAAAACAGATCTTCATGGTTGACAAACAGTTGCATCACCGGAGGATGGAAGTATGTCTGAAGGATACAATAGGAACAGTCCATGTTGCAGTAAGTTCCCACGTGAAGAATCCGATATCCGCAACAGGTGTAGTTGCGGGTTCCTGGACAATCCCGAACGAACGCCCCTTTATTTTGCGTCAGGTAGAGAATCTCTTTCCCTTTCCCGACGGGATCTGCATCGGCGGATACGGCTTTATACACAATGTCGGGTGTTTCAGCAGGAATCGGTGGCAGCTGCAGAGCGGATTGAATTTGTTGAACGGCAGGGGCATCCATGACCGCCGGATGCACATAAAGCACTGATATTGACATGGGGCTCGTTATCCGAGGCGGTGAACCAGCCAGCAGACCATGTGACAGGCTTTGTCGATGTGTACCTGACTCATGTTGATGACCAGGTGATACAGGTGGGGGGCGTCGTAGTCCTCCCTACCGAATTTTCGATACAAATTGACACGCCGGCGGTCTTCGAGATTCACAGCTCTGGCGGCCTGGGAAGGGGTCATTTCATAATGCTCTTCCATGAACCGAATCCGGTCCTGCTTCTCCGCCGTGAGCAAAACATGGATGGTATCGGGATGGTCCTTTAAAATGTACTGACTGCCACGCCCCAGGATGACCACATTATTTTCTTTGGCCAATTGCTGAACCACCTGATGAAGCAAATCCACGTATATTTCTTCGTCGATGTACCCCCGATCATCTCCGAGGACCTTGTCCACGAGGCTTTTGGACACCAGTCTGGAGACAAATTTCTGTAGCTTTCCGCCGGCCTCTTTCTCGACAGACTCTACCCAATTGACCGACACTTTGGCCTTCTCGGCCACCAGTTGGATCAGTTCATTGTCAATGAACTGATAATCAAGCTGTTTGGCAATGGAATTGCCCAAGGTTTTGCCGCCGGCGCCGAACTGCCGAGAAATGGTTACCGCAGGCATGTTTAAGTCTCCCCGGCTGAAAGGAAAAAAATCGCAAAACGTTTTTGTGAACGGCTTGGAATACCGCCGTTATGATCTTATTTTTCCCATCTATCAGGCCGTGCCGGTAAAATCAAAGGCTAATTTGGCCTGGAATTTTTAAATCCGTTTGAAAATTTCTTTGAGGGTCGTCTGTTCAATTCGGGAAAGCAGTTTTGGATTGATGTAGTTATCCGGATTCTCGTGTTCGTTTTCAATGGCGGTCAATTGCCGTGCAAATCGGAGCTGCATCAGAAAACTATACCCCTGGTCAAGTTCCTGGTATTCTTTTAGATTTAAGACTTTTTTGAGATGCAACTGCTTTAGTCGCTGCTGGGTATTGGTGGCCTCGAGACGGTGTTGCAGTGCATAGATGCGGGCCAAATCGACAATGGGCATCATGGCGCTCTTGATATCAAACGTATTCCGATGCTCCCCCTTGGACTCCACCACGAAGTTACGAAAAAAACCGATGGGCGGTTTGAAAAACAATGCGTTTTCTGTGAGATGTCTGAAAAACCCGGCCCAACCACTCAGGGAACGGAACATGTGTCTCCGCAGCTCGTCGACCAGCTCTGTTGTTCCGTATCCGTCTCGGAAATCGAAAAAGATACTGGCCTGTAGCAAGGCTTCCCCTTCGGCCCTTCGAATCCATTTCGAGAAATAATCTTTCCACACCGGGAGAGGCTGACACCATTTCGGATTTTTCGCCATCACACCGCCCTCACAGAACGCATATCCGGCGGCATTGAGCCAGTCGCACACCAGCTCTCCGAACTTTAAAAAGTATGTCTCCGCCGCTTTACCTCCGGTCTCATCGTATATCAGCGCATTATCCTGATCCGTTTTCAGGGTTTGCTCCATACGTCCTTCACTGCCGAGTATGAGAAATACGAAGGGGCACGGCGGTGGACCCATTTGTTATATGGCAAAGTGAATGAGACGGTTGAGGATAGCGTCGGATATCGTGGTAATCAGGGCGTTTACATTCTGGGATTTGGCACCGGCACTGATGATGTTACTCAGAATACTCGGAATTCGATTGTGCTTGTTGAACACTTCTTCGGGCGTTAAGGCACTTTTAATCTCCCGAAGTAGAAAGAACGGAGACTGGCCTTGGGCAGCCAGCATGTCGCTGTTGGAGATCACGCCGACCATGCGACCGCTGCTGTCGCTGACGGCCAGATGCTTGATATTTCTGGACAGCATCTCCATCATGGCTTCAAACGCGGGCGCTTGGGTGGAAATCCCGTACAGCGTGGGCGACATGATTTCCGAGACCGGATGATGGGTATCCATCCCTTTGGCGATCACCTTGTTTCTTAAATCGCTATCGGTGACCACCCCCACATATTCGCCCTCATTGGATGTTACTAAAATGGAGCTGCAGTGGTGTCGGCTCATTTCAAGAGCGTCGTTCTGAATGGTGGAATCGGCAGAACAGGAGACAATCCGGTTCGAGTACAGGGTAGACACCGGCTGGTTAAAAAAGGATGCGGTTTCCACCTTGGGTTGGGCGGTTCGCTTGATGATCGAGGCATAGGACTTGTCGAGCATCCGTTTGCCGAAGGTATCGGTAAAATAATCGGAAAACACCTGGTGACGGCGACAGACATCCAGAAATCGATCTCCGGGCAGGATGTAGAAGTAGGAGTCCTCCTGGGTGCTTAGCGTTCTGACGGAGACCCCATCGTTCAGCAGCAGGGAGATCCCGCCGTATATATCCCCTTCCCCGATAATGCCCCGGAGGGTTTTTTGTTCATTTTCTTCGTCATAGCGCTCCACCGCCCCCCGTTGTATAATGTAAAGATAATCGATGCGGGTTTGGCCTTGGACCGCCAGGAGGGTATTTTTCGGATAGTGCACAATTGCCAGGTCCGAGGCGATCCGCTCAATTTCTTCTTCTGGAAGGAATGAGAACGGTACAACGCCGGACAGAAATAGAAACGCTTGGCTTGCCGAAACGATGGCCGCATAGGATTCATCCAGCATCCGTTTGCTGAATGTCTCGACGAAAAATTCATTGAATGAATGAAACTGGGCACACAGGCTTAAGAATTCCGGCTTGGGGATTCGAATACATACCGCCGTTTTCTCGACGCGCACCGTCCGTAGTGCGATGCCGGCATTCATCAAAATCGATATGCCCCCGAAGAGTTCACCCGGCTTCAGGTACCCGGACAGGGTTTTTCCGCCCCCTTGTTCATAGTAGAGTTCGATCAGTCCGCTTTCGATCAGATACACCCTGTCCACGCCGGACTTGTTTTGCTGGGCCAACAGGGTCCCCGTGTCAATGGTTTCTCGTGTCACCTGTCCTGCCAATCGCTTGATTTCTTTGTGAGGAAGTCGGGAAAAGGGTTCCGATCCGGACAGGATTTTTTTGATGGATGATTTCATTTTAGTAAGAGATAGCCTTGGGTGATGGGTGGTCTCTCCGAATCGTGGACCGGGTCATGACCCGCTAATACGTCTTCCGTGCCAGATAGGTTTTTTCAGATGCCAGGATGGCCTCCTTTAGAGTCCGGATTCCCTGTTTGGCCAGTAGGGATATCAATTTGAGAAAGATTTCGCCGGTGGCCATGGCATCTCCCAGGGCCGTGTGCCGTCCGATAATGCTGATCCCCATTCGCAGTGCGATATCTTCAATGTTGTGGCTTTCCTGGGCCGGATGGACAACGGCCGAAAGCAACATCGTATCGAGCACCGGATTGATAAACCGGACTCCGGTGGGCCCTTCCTTCATCTGCAGCATCCGCATGTCAAAGGCGGCGTTATGGGCGATGAGAATGGTGCCCTCGGCATAGCGGTGAAACAGCGGCAGCACCGTTTCGATGGACGGCTGGTCGATCAGCATTTCCTCCTGGATACCGTGAATGCGGACTGACTCCTTGGGAAGGGACCGTCGGGGATTGACCAGCTGATCAAAGACTTCATCGCCAAGCAGCCGCCCGTTCACAATTCGGATGGCGCCCATGGAGATGATTTCATCTCCCTCGGTCGGATTCAGGCCCGTCGTTTCCGTGTCAAACACGGTGTATGTCAAATCGATCAGAGGGCAGTCTTCCAGCTCCGGGACCTGGCCGGGTTGATGAAAGAGATCGAAGTCGTAAAACTCCGGCCGGCTTTCCGGCAGAATCGTTACGTTACGGCCGCGGATGGTTTGGATAGTATCTACCGATGGCAGGACCAGTCGAAGATACGCCTGATCCACGGTTTAACGCCTGGAGTGGGACCAGAGCTCGGCTCCATGGTGGCCGATGACCGTCTTCAGCTGAAGGGGGATCCGTTCATTTCCGACCGACAGCACCTGTTCCTCCAGATTGTGAAGCACGTCCCCCCGGACCGGATGACCCTTCCAGATGACATACAGATGGACCAGGCGTTCCTTTGTTCTCAGCTCGCAATCAAATGCATTCTGTCCGGTAATTCCCTGAAGCTGTTCCAAAAGAAACAGCAAGGCCAGATGTAGCGAATAGGTATCGATTTTGATGGCCGTGTCGGGAGCGCACTGAATGATGTTCAGGTCTATGCCGAGCCGATGCTCCGCCTTTTTTCGAATGGTTTCAAGGAAATCTCCGGCATCGGTGCGGACCAGCGGCCAGTGGGTGCGCAAATGATCCGGGAATTCACCCGCTTTTTCGTCGAGAAAGGAGCCCAGAACGACGGCCTCCTTGTGGATAATTTTCCGGAAACGCAACAGTTGGTCGGGCTCCATTTCCGGATATTCCAGAATCGCTTCAATGGCGGACCGGATACTCGCCAGCGACCCTCGGCTGCGCTGCACCATCGATTGAAACATGATATTCGTGCGGGTACTGGATTCAAGACGACGGGTGATATCGAAGAAGATGAGGATAAATCCGTTTAACTGGCCGCGCTGGTTGAGGATGGGCACCGCCTCAACGCGAAGGGATCGTGACGGATCTTCAACCAGCGCAAAATAGGCACACACATCGGCTTCCTTCCGGTTCAGCTTGTCTACCATCTCATCCAGGACGTGAAGAAAGAGGTTCCGGTCGATGAGACCGAATATGGACCGGCCCAAGCCGATAAATTTTCCGGAGCCGGCACCCGGTTCTCCCTCGGCATTATCGTCATCCCCGGCCAACAAGGACTTGGCCCGCCGGTTGTATAGCAAAATCTGCCCGTCGACATTGCAAATGACGACCCCTTCCGGGAGCTCTGCCATAAACGCCGCCAGGATATTCTTCTCTGCATCGGTTGCAGCCTTGGCATCGGCGATCCGATGTTCAACATCTTGGCGCAGGGCCTGGTATCGTTCCGCACTTTCGTTGATACCGGCCGCTATCCCAAGGATGTCCCGGTTGCCTTCGACCTGGATGCGATGGGCGGGATTGGCCTAGTTGATGATACTCAGTTCCTCTTTGAGTTTGATCACCGGCAGGATATAGGTGTGAAAGATACCGTCCAGGGCGAAACCAAGGCCGGCCATAATCAAAAACACCACGGCAAACACATAGCCGAAATCATCTTTGATGATGTTGATCAGAAGGGACTGGGCATCCGGCGCAAGCTGCCGCCAGAAGAAAATGCCAATGCCCAATATGATGGCCAAGGTGACCGCAATCGATATTAGGGCAAACCACCAGAACTGATTCCCGGCTTTCATTCCAATTCTTTCAGCAGTTCGCGGACGCGATCCACTATTTCAGTGTTCGAAAAAGGCTTTGTGATGTAAGCATCAGCGCCCAAGGCAATCCCCTTTTCCATGTCGATGTCCCTGCCCAAGGCGGTGACCAGAACGATTTTGATGTTCCCCAGGTCTTTATTATCCCGGATCGTCTGGCAGACTTCAAATCCGTTGATGCCGGGCAGCATGATATCCAGCAACACAAGATCCGGCTTGAATGTCTCAATGGCCTCAATGGCTGCTTCGCCGTTTTCAGCGATCCTGACCTGATATCCTTTTTGCTCCATAAGGAATTGCAGCTGCACCACGATATTGGGCTCGTCGTCAACGATCAGAATTCTGTGAGACATCCGTATGTTACTCCGGATAACATCGTGAAACGATTTTAGGAAAGGCAACTATTACCGATTAGATAATGGAACTATAGCTTCCTTCAAATGGGATGGAGGGCTGATTCGTGAATAGCCTACCTCAATCCCGCACGGGACAACACCTTAACCAAGGAGTGTTATTCATAAGATATCCGGAATCGAACGTCAAGATCGGGCGGGGCTCAGGGGCTGACGAAAAGCGGTAGAATAAGGGCCGTCGGGGGGCAAAACCGTTCGGCTTTGCCCCCTTCGACCGTTTAGATGGTTATCTGATTCATCCAAAGATGCCGATACCAAATGCGACAGTCCAGAGGATGGAGAATGCGACGAGGATGATCATCGTCAAGTCTTCGGATTTCATGATATCGTGCCTCCTTTAATTTAGGCTGATGACGCTTACGCCTCCTTGACAACGATATTGAGCTCTTTGTCTGCTCGCTCAATTTGCTCATCGGTGATGGTGGCCATTTCCGCTTTAAAGCACAGGGCCCACATCATTACGATACCAATGATCCACCAGAAGATCTGCCAGGACCAAAGCGGCGGAAATCCGCCAAAGGAGAAGGCGTTGTTTCCCAGGATACAGGCAGGACCGATGGCAAAGAAATACCAGACCGGGACCACGATTTTCATGGCGCCCCGCCACTTCTTGCCGGCTTCGCTCGGAGCGTCAATATCGTCAATCCAGGCCCGCATCTCCGCCTGCCGCTCGATGGTTTCGGGTGTATCCTTGAAGCCCATGAAGCGACAGAGGTATGCCACCACGAGACCTACACCGGTCCCCCATGCCGCTGAATGGATGGACAGGGGATACTTGATACCCGGGATGCCGTAGGTGACATATACCGCAATCATACCAGCCAACACGCCCAGCACCGATCCAATGGCCGGCCACCGGAATCCCCAGTTAACACCCAGCAACAGGATATACATGACAAAGCCGAATGCCGTGGCCAATGCGCCCAGCATAACCAGGGCCGCTTTGGAGGTCATACCCACAACCAGTGCCGCCACGGTGAGGAAGGTTGTCAGGATGCGGTTAACCCAGATCTGCTCGGTATGGCTCGCTTGCTGCTTTTTGATATAACGCCAGTAGACGTCGCGCAGCAGGATGGAACCACCGGTGCCGATGTACGGTGCGGCCGTCGAATGCATGGCCGCGATGGCGCCGATGAAGACGACCCCCAGCATGAAGGGCGGCAGGAATTCCTGCATCAACGTCGGTACGGCCGTTCGGTTGGTAATGCCAACAAAGGCTTCCACGCCCTGAAGTTCCAGAATCTTGGCGCCCATGCCCTGGAAAGCGGAGAAGTAGAACAGGGCAAAGCCGACCACGAAAGTGGACATGAAGGCTTGCTGCCAAGGGAACGGTCTCGGGTTCTTGTTGGCAAAGTTCCACATGGTAAACGCCGGGGACGACTGGATGCCCATGAGCGCGAACATGTAGGTCAGAATCATGACCGCTGTCCAGCCGCCGCCTTTTTTCACAAACTTAATGACCGCGGGGACCTCGAGGTATTTGGCCTCAAGGGCGTTGACCTGGGAGGCAAATTTGGACCAACCGCCGAACTCGGCCAGAACGTAGGCACCGAGAATGATGATACCGCCGACGAGCAGTACAAACTGGATCACGCCGACCCAGGTGGACGCCCGCAGACCGCCGGTACATACGTAGAACCAGACGACGAACGCGAGGAAGATACAGCCGAAGGTAAAGGGTACGCCCGCGACCACCTGGAAGAGCGCGCCGGCTGCCATCAGCTGAACCGCTGAATAAAACATCGCATACAGGAACGCGGTGACGACGACCAGCCAGCGGATGATTTCATTGTTGTAGTAATAGGCAAACATGTCGCCGGGAGTGATGAACCCGTAGCGTTTGCCGAACAACCAGTTCCGTTTGGCGAAGAAGGTTCCTGTAATGGGAATGGTGAGTACGTAGAAAGAGGCAAAGGCATAGGCGAGGCCGTCCCGCCAAATCAGGCCCGGGTGCCCGATAAACGTCCACCCGGAAAAGGAGGCCGCCGTTGCCGCCAGAAGAAAGGCGATCATCGGAATCGACCGGCCACCGATGGTGTAGCCGGAAGAGGTCTTTTCCGTGAAGTAGCCTTTGAGCCCCCAGTAAAAACAGTAGACAATGTAAATGCCCAGCATTATGTAGACCCAAGTGGCTCCACTCATTTTTTTCCCTCCTGTGGGATCAGAGACAAAATTGAACCGGATTTCCGGTAGTGAAATTAAAAACTAGGTTATCCCTGCATCTGGCCTGCGGATACCACCTCCCTTCGGGTCCTGTCTCCTGCGGATTCCGTTCCCGTTGAACAGGTTCTACTGTTAAGGTAACCGGTTAAATTGAACCACGTTGCTTATAGTGAAGGCCGGGAGGCGGCCGAATCGACGCCCCCAGGCCTTCACAAATTCACGACTATCCCTGTACCTGCTTTTTGATTTCTTCGACGATTTCAGGATTGGCCAGGGTGGTCACATCGCCCTCATCCTGGTTGTTGGAGATTGAGGCCAGGACCCGGCGCATGATCTTGCCCGAGCGGGTCTTGGGCATGTCCTTGACTATCCACACCATGCGCGGTTTGGCGATTTTGCCGATTTCGTCGCAGACGGCATCGGAGATCTTCTTGGCCAGTTCGTCACTGGCTTCATACCCCGGCTTCAGGGCGATATAGAGTTCGACCTCCTTGCCCTTGATTTCATGGTTTACCGGGATGACGGCCGCTTCGGCCACCTCTTCCACCACCAGGGATGCCGACTCGATCTCCTTGGTGCCCAGACGGTGACCGGACACGTTGATGACGTCGTCGATCCGGCCGAGGATGCGGACATAGCCGTCTGGCGTGATCACCGCGGCATCACCGGTCATGTACGGCCAGTCTTGCCACTTGGTGCTCTTGGGATCCTTGCAGTAGCGGGCGAAATACGTGTCCACGAACAGATCCCGGTCGCCCCAGATGGTCTGGAACATGCCCGGCCAGGGATTCTGGATGCAGATGTTGGCGGCCTTGCCGGTCCCCGGGGGAACCTCGTTGCCTTCATCGTCGAACAGGATCGGATGGATGCCCGGCATGCCCGGTCCGCCGCTTCCCGGTTTCATGGGCTTGAGGGCCGGCAGGGTACTGCAGAGAAATCCGCCGGTTTCCGTCTGCCAATAGGTGTCTACGATGGCGGCTTTGCCCTGCCCCACGACTTCGTAATACCATTTCCACACTTCGGGCTCGATGGGCTCGCCGACCGTGGTCATGTGCTTGAATTCGTAGTTGTATTTGGCCGGCTGGTCGGCGCCGATTTTCCGCAACGCCCGGATCGCAGTGGGAGCGGTGTGGAAGATGTTCACATCCAGGTCCTGGGCGATCCGCCAGGCCCGTCCGGCGTCCGGATAGGTGGGAACGCCTTCGTAGACGACCGTAGAGGCCGCAATGGCCAGCGGTCCGTAGACGATGTAGGAGTGCCCGGTAATCCAGCCGATATCGGCCATACACCAGTACACATCGGTGGGATGGATATCCTGGACGTATTTTGAGGTACCCGCGGTGTAGGACAGGTAGCCGCCGGTGCCGTGCTGGCAGCCCTTGGGTTTTCCGGTGGTGCCGCTGGTGTACATGAGGAAGAGCGGATCTTCCGCATTCATTCTTTCGGGCTCCACGCGAGCGCCATAAAAGGCCTTTACCTCATCGTTGACAAAGAAATCGCGCCCGTCGACCATGGGTGTTGGGCTGGATGCCTTACCCGGGTAGCGCTGCCACACGAGAACCTTGTCCACCACCTGCCCGTCTTTTCCGGCGAGGTCAACGGCTATGTCCGCATTCGCCTTGTGATCCAGAAGTGTGCCGCTACGATAATAGGCGTCTGCGGTGATCAGCACCCGGCTTCCCGAGTCGACGATCCGATCGGCGCAGGCCCGCCCGCTGAATCCGCCGAAGACCTGGCTGTGGATGACGCCCAGGCGTGCGCAGGCCAGCATGGTAATGGGCAGTTCGGGGATCATCGGCATGTGCAGGGTGACCCGGTCCCCTCTTTTGAGGCCGGCGAAATCCCGGAGCAGGGCCGCAAATTCGTTCACGCGGACATAGAGTTCCTGGAAGGTGACGTGCTGATACCCTTCTTCGATGGGCTCCGGCACGAAGTGGATGGCGGTTTTGTTCTTGTATTCGGCCAGATGCCGGTCGACACAGTTGTAGCTGGCATTGATTTTCCCGCCCTTGAACCACTTGTAGCAGGGTGCGTCACTGGTATCGATAATCTCGTCCCAGTATTCGTACCAGTCCAGAAGATCTGCATACTCTTTGAAGCAGTTCGGGAAATTGTCCAGGCTGAACCGATCGTAGATGCTTTCATCGGTCATATTGGCTTGTGCGATAAATTTGGTTGAGGGATAATAGTATTCCTCCTCCCCCCAATGTACGGCAATTTGAGCTTCAGATGTTTCGACTACATCTTTTTCGGCCATCGATCTCTCTCCCTCCTTAATAGGTTATTGGTGATCGTGGTTTAGCGGTTTTACTACACCCCCCTCGAATAGACCTCCTTTCCCAATAGTTTCGGATTGTAAAAATGGCGTACCGGCAGCGGGAAACGACTATACGCAGTGAGCGATTGGTCCCCTAAGCCACTGATTTACTGATGCCTCTGCCGAAAATGTCAAACGCAATTTCAAGTGTCTGTTTCAGGTAGTCCTTGCCCCCGTCGATGATTTTTTTACTTTCCTCCAACAGAACGACCCCGGAGAAGAGCGACCACAGAATGTCCGCCAATGCGACCGGATGTTTATCGATGAAAATACCTTTTGAAATACCTTCCTGAAATATGTCTGAAATCGTTCCCAGGGAGGATCGGGAAAGCCCCTTAATTTCATCAAGCAACTCGGGGGACAGGTTTCTCAAGGTTTCGCTGGATTGAAGGTGGAACATGTTAATGGTCACAAGGGGATCAAAATCGTATACATCGAACATGGCTTCTTTGAGCGCTTCGATTTTTTCTTCCGTGGAAATCCCCTCCTGCTTGGCCACATGCTCCAGGCGGATGTTCAAATATTGCAGTATTCTTAGGGAAAGAGACGCATACAGCTCGTCTTTATTCTTGAAATAGATGTAAATCGTGCCGGGACTCAACTCAGCCTCTTTGGCGATGTCTTCCATGGTCGCCTTGTTGAATCCCTTCTCGGAGAACACGCGCTTGGCGGCAACGATGATCTGCTGGCGGCGTCTCTCCCGTTCTCGCTCTTTTCGCTCCTGGATTCCCATAATTTTCTGAATAAGATTTATTTCCTGAAAGAAGGATAATTGATAATTCAATCTTAGTCAAGAAAAAAATATTCATTTTTTAGAATGTTTA